>Ga0207707_10000725_pt1 | contig 32573 bp, 35 predicted proteins | sample KBSC83BmetaG_FD_184336 | JGI IMG/M metagenome (GOLD analysis project Ga0207707, IMG submission 184336) | Corn rhizosphere microbial communities from Kellogg Biological Station, Michigan, USA - KBS C8-3B metaG (SPAdes) (version 2) | ecosystem: Host-associated > Plants > Roots > Rhizosphere ... | reverse complement strand
TAATATCAGCGCCTTGCTGGGTGAACCGGTATTCGACGATGCGTGCATGGTGCCGTCCTCCGATTGGTCGATGGCCCCCTGGTCAGTCTGCGCAGCCTAGCACCAAATGTGACGAAAAGTTACACCTACGTTGCAGGGATTCATTCGTGAAACAACTCGCCCTTGAAGGAAACCAACCGACATGCTGCTGACCATCGCGATCATTGCCATCACTTGCCTTGTTTCCTGGATGGCGTTCAAGGATCAAAAGTTGATGCAGCGGTTGTTGCTGTGGCCGCCCGCGGTCCAGAAGAAACACGAGTACTGGCGACTGCTGAGCTACGGGCTGGTGCACGCGGACTTCCAGCACCTGCTGTTCAACATGATTACGCTGTTCTTCTTCGGGCGCGCGCTGGAGGGATTTTTTGCGCGCTACCTTGGGTCGTTCGGATTCCTCTGGTTCTACCTCGGCGGTCTGCTGGTATCGATCCTGCCGACGTACATCAAGAACCGGAACAACGCGAACTACCACAGTCTCGGCGCTTCCGGCGCGGTGTCGGCGGTGCTGTTTGCCTTCATCCTGCTGTCGCCGTGGTCGATGATCATCGTGTTCGTGATTCCGGTGCCCGCGATCCTGTATGCGGTGGCCTTCCTCGGGTACTCGATCTACATGGATCACCGCGGTGGCGGCTACGTCAACCACAGCGCGCACTCCTGGGGGGCGGCCTATGGCGTGCTGTTCATGGTGATCATGGACCCGCGCGTCACCGTAGCCTTCGTGCAGCAACTGCTGCATCCCTCCTTCGGTGTGTAAACCCGTCCCTGGGAAACACCGCGCACATCCATGTGCGCGACTATTCGAAAGAGCAAGTTACAATGGAAGGCGAACGTTTTTGTGTACGAGCCTCCTGATCAAAACTCCATGAGCGAAACGATCGGCAACGTACGCCCGGCGCCGGGCAGCAAGTTCACCAGTCCGCAAGGCACGCGTGCGGTCAAGGACGGCATCCGCCCCAGCGCGTTGAGTCGCGTGCCGGACGCCGCGCGCAAGCCGCCATGGCTACGCGTGAAACTTCCCGCGGGCGCGAAGTACGAGGAAATCCGCGACCTCGTGCGCACGCACAAGTTGTCGACGGTGTGCGCCGAATCCAAATGCCCGAACATCGCCGAATGCTGGGGCCGTGGCACCGCGACATTGATGCTGATGGGTTCCGTGTGCACGCGCGCGTGCAAGTTCTGTTCGGTTTCCACCGGTAATCCTCACGGCTGGCTGGATCCGATGGAACCTGCCAGCGTCGCCGACGCGGTCGCGCTGATGAAACTGAAATACGTGGTGCTGACGTCGGTCGATCGGGACGACTTGCCCGACGGCGGCGCGGCGCATTACGCGGCGTGCATCCGTGCGATCCACGGCCGCGTGCCGGAGACGGCCGTGGAAGCCCTGACGCCCGACTTCGCCGGCTGCCACCAGCATGTCGCGACGGTGCTGGACGCCGGGCTTGCCACTTACGCGCAGAACGTCGAAACCGTCGAGCGCCTGACGCATCCGGTGCGCGATGCGCGTGCGGGTTACCGGCGGACGCTGGACATCCTGAAATTCGCGAAGGATTACGCGCCGCAGACCATCACCAAGACCAGCATGATGCTGGGCCTGGGTGAAACCGACGACGAAATCGAACGCGCGCTCGCCGACATTCGCGCCGCCGACGTGGACGTGGTGACGATGGGCCAATACATGCGCCCGACCCAGAATCATTTGCCGGTCGCGCGCTTTGTCACACCCGAACAGTTCCAGCAGTATCGCGAGCTGGCACTGGGCATGGGCTTCCTGGAAGTCGTTGCGGGACCGCTGGTGCGATCCAGCTACCGCGCCGAACAGGTGCTGGAACGCAACAACGTCGGGCTTGATCCCGCGATCGTCGACGGCATCCGCGCGACGGCCGCGCTGCGGTGCTGACGGCTGATGCGGCGGCGCGCTGGCGGGCGGCGAGGCCGTTCGTGGCGCTCGGTGTCGCCGCGATCATCGCGGGCGGTCTCGTCGCCGCAGCCGTCGCGCAGCGTCCGGCCGAGCATACGGTCTGGACGTCGGCCTATCTGGTGCTGATCGTCGGCGCCGCGCAGATCGTGTTCGGCGCCGGGCAGGCGTGGTTGCCGGAACGCCTGCCCTCGATCGGCTGGATCGCCGGCGAATGGATCGTCTTCAACTTCGGCAACGCAGGGGTGATCGCGGGCACGCTGCTCGGATCCTTCCCGATGGCCCTGGCGGGCACGGCGCTGTTCGCGGCCGGCATCGCAGCGTTCCTGCTGGGCACGCGGGACCCGAGGCGGAGCGCGTGGCTGCTGGGCTACCGCCTGGTGCTGGGCCTGATCTTCCTGAATTCGCTGGCCGGGTTGGTGTTATCGCTGCGTCCCCATTGAATTCGAGCCGAAATATCGCTCGCAATCCTGCCGGATTTTGCGTGTATAATACTTGCACTGTGTTTGCCGGGTCACGGTAAATTGTGGCCCGATGCGCTCGATCTCGCGATCCGGCTCATCGTTCTGTCCCGCTTGCTTCCCTGCAAATCAGTTCGAGCTGTTGCCACTGTGGCGACGGCATTTCCATTTGTTGCAAGGAGTAATCCATGTCGGATCGTAAAACCGGAACCGTGAAATGGTTCAATGACGCCAAAGGCTTCGGCTTCATCAGCCAGGAAGGTGGCGAGGACGTGTTCGTGCATTTTCGCGCGATCGAAGGCAGCGGTTTCAAATCGCTGCAGGAAGGCCAGAAGGTCAGCTTCGTGGTGACCAAGGGCCAGAAAGGCTTGCAGGCCGAACAAGTCCAGGCGCTGTAATCAACACCAGGCAGTACGACGCCGGGCGGATGATTCCGCCCGGCGTTTTTTATGGGCGTCCATGAGGCGCGCGGCAGTTGCGGCGAGCCGCGGGTTGACCTGGCGCCTGGGCAACGGCGGATCGCGCAAGCGGCGCCGGGGCCTGCTTCTCGCCGCGGAGTCATCCCCAAGGTTCCGCCTCGGCCAGCAGCGCTCGCAGCGTAGCGTCGTCCGATCCTGCAAGCCATTGTTCGGCCTCGCGATAGTTGGCGGTATCGAGGGTTTTCTGCAGCACGCCGTCGCCGCCGATGCGGCTGAAAATCAGCATCACGTTGCCGAAGGAGGCCTCCAGCAGCGCCGCCTGCCAATGGCGCCCCCGATCGTCGTCGAAACTTTGCATGGCGTTGGCAGACCCTGCATGTTCGGGTGAGGGATCAACAGGATACAGGTGCGGGAAAGCGCGGTTCATGCGATAATGTTGCAGGCCTGACGCTCGGACTTGGTTATGACGACGTGGCGTGGCGGGTGCCATTGCGGCCGGATCGCCTTCGAAGTGGACGGCGAAATCGGCACCGCGATGGAGTGCAATTGCTCGCATTGCCAGCCGAAGGGTTACCTGATGTGGTTCGTGCCGCGTGATGCGCTGAGGCTGTCCACGCCGGAAGCGGACATGAGCACCTATCGTTTCAACAAGCACAAGATCGCCCACCACTTCTGTCCGGTCTGCGGGGTGGCGCCATTCGCCGATGGCGAACATGAAGGGCATCCGGTGGCAGCGGTGAACGTCCGCTGCCTTGAAGGGGTTGAACTTGGCGGCTTGACCATCCGTCAGGTTGACGGGCGCAGCTTGTAGTTCGCAGCCGCCGCCCAAGGAATCGTACCGATTGGCTCGGCTCGCCAAAGGCTTGGCAAGGCCGAGTCTGCAACGAACAACATGAGGAAAGCAGCAATGGCAACATCACGGAATCGCAAACCCTCCGGCAAGTCCGCCAAGCCTGCGGCACGCAAAGCGCCCGCAAAAAAATCAAGGGCGGTGACCAGCAGGACATCGAAGCCCGCCAAAGCTGCGAAGAAACCTGCGAGCAGGCCTGCAAAGAAGCCGGCGACGAAACCGACGAAGGTCGTGAAGGCCGCGCCGGCAGCAAACAAGCCCGCTGCCAAGCCACCCCGCGCTGCGAGCAAAGCGGCCGCACCCGCGAAACCCGTGTCCCGGCCGGCTTCGGTCAAAACCGCCGCCCGTGCCGTGGCGGCTGCGCGCGCGAGCGCCGCCAAACGCCGTCCGCCGTCCTACATTCCGCGCTCGCGCTTCAATGACGACTGGATGCTGGGGGGCGCCGTGGAGTTGCCCCGCCAGCCGGCCCCGGCTGCGCACGCGCCGACACGCAAGCCGCCGAAGCCGCGCGCGCCCAAGCCCAAGGCCATCAGCCACGAGCAGGCCGTGGCGAACCTGAAAGCCTTGCTGGAATCCCGCAAGCGCAAGGATCGCGGCGCGACGGCGAAGGGTGCTTGACGCCAGCGTGGACGCTTCCAAGTCCCTGAACGCTTAGCGTTTCTATAACAAAACTCTTCAGTTTAGATTTACCACGGCGATGCGATACTGGCGCCATCTTGAGAAGGGGAGGTTCGCCATGCAACGCAAGTCCGGTTTGATCCGCAACAAGCTGATGCTCGCTGGTGCCTTGGTGGCAGCCGCCGTGCTGGCCACCCCCGCGGCGATGGCGCATGACTATCGCGGTCATGGCGACGATTCCGGCAGGGTGCTGGGCGCGCTGGTCGTGGGTGCCGTGATTGGCGGCGTGATCGCCAGTGCCAGCCAGCACGATCGCTACGACAGCGGCTACTACTACCCGGCGCAGAGCTACCCACCGCAGGGGTATTACCAGAGTTATCCGAGTTACCCCAGTTATCCGGCGTATTCGTACGGCAACGGCGGTTACTACAACAGCTATCCGAGCTACCCGAGCTACGGCGGCGTGAATGTCGGCGTTGTCTATTCCAATCGCGGCGGACGTGGCGGCTACTACGGCGGCTCGCACGGGAACTACGGCCACCGCAGCTATGGCGGTCATGGCGGTGGTTCGCATGGGTACCAAGGCCACGGTGGTCGTGGCGGTGGCCAAGGGCATTACTACTCGCGCAACGGTCACTGATCCGCGCGTTCCCGATGCATCCGAAAGGCCCGGTTGTTCGCAACCGGGCCTTTTCGTCTTCCGGTGGGATCGGTTGGGCCAACCTTTGGCACGGGGAACATGGTGCGGGTCTTGCTAGCCTGACGGATTCCGGGCACGGCCTGGCTATCGGACGTCTTCATCGACGGGGAGGGTGGTATGGCGCGCGGAGTGAGCAATCGGTGGCGTGTGGCGGCGTGGGCTTTATTGTTTGCACCGTTGCTGGCGGGTGCCGCGGCGCCTGCAGATACGGCGACGGCCGATCAGTCGTTCACGCGTCTGGCCGACCAGTACTTCGATGCGTTTTACCTGCCGACCAATCCTTCGGCGGCGACCAGTTACGGCGTCCACAAGTACGACGGCAAGCTTGAAGATTTTTCACGCGCGGGCATCGCGTCGGAAGTGAAAGCGCTCAATGGCTGGCAACAACGTATCGCCGCGGTCGACCCCGAATCACTCAGCCTGTTCGTGCGCGGCGATCGCGACCTGGTATTGAACAACATCCGCAGTTCGCTGTTGACGCTTGAAGCGATCCGGCCGTGGGAAAAGAACCCGGACTTTTATTCCAGCGGAATCACGTCCAGCGCGTTCACGCTGATGGAGCGCAAGTTCGCGCCGCCGGAAACGCGCCTGCGCGATCTGATTTCGCGCGAACGGCAGATGCCGGCGGCCTTGCTGGCCGCGCGAGCAAATCTCAAGAATCCGCCGAAGATTTATACCGAAATTGCGCTGGAGCAATTGCCGGGTTTGATCCAGTTCTTCCGACACGATGTGCCGTTGGCTTTCACCGACGTGAGCGACACCGCGTTGAAAAAGGAATTCGCGGCATCGAACGAGACGGTGATCCAAGCCTTGGGCGAATATCAGGCTTGGCTGAAGAAAGATGTGCTGCCGAACTCCAAAGGTGATTTCCGGATCGGCGCGAAGGTGTTCCGCGAGAAACTGAAATACGATGAGATGATCGATCTGCCGCTGGACAAGCTGATTGCCATCGACGAGGCCAACATGAAGGCCAACCAGGCCGAGTTCGCCAAGGTCGCGAAGGAACTCGACCCAGGCAAGACGCCGCGCGAGGTGCTGGCCGAACTGGCCGCCGACCATCCACCGTCGGACAAGATTCTGGATACCTTCCGCTCGACCTTCGACACGCTGATCGGCTTCATCAACAGTCACCACATCATCACGATTCCGTCCACGGTGCGCCCGACCGTGGAGGAGACGCCGCCGTTCATGCGCGCGACCACCTTCGCGTCGATGGACACTCCCGGCCCCTACGAAACCAAAGCGACGACGGCGTACTTCAACGTCACGCTGCCGGAAAAGGATTGGCCGAAGCAGCGTATCGATGAGTTCATGGCGCAATTCAGCTATCCGGTGATCACCAGCATTGCCACGCACGAGGCCTATCCAGGCCACTACATCCAGTTCCTGTGGATGCACAAGGTGAATGATCGCGTGCGCAAGTTGCTCGGGTCCGCGACCAATGCGGAAGGCTGGGCGCATTACTGCGAGCAGATGATGCTGGACGAAGGCCTGGCGCAGTACGAATTTCCGAAGGACCGCCGCCAGCAGTTGCTGCTGAAGCTCGGCCAGTTGCAGGATGCGCTGCTGCGCAACGCGCGTTTCATCGTCGGCATCAAGCTGCATACCGGGCAGATGACGATGGACCAGGCCAAGGAATTTTTCGTCAAGGAAGGCTATCAATCACCGGCGGTGGGCGAGGTGGAGACCAAGCGCGGCACGTCCGATCCGACCTATCTGTACTACACCCTTGGCAAGCTGGAAATCCTGAAGCTGCGCGCCGATGTCGAAAAGAAGGAAGGCGCGAACTTCAACCTCGAAAAATTCCACGACGCCTTCATGCAGCACGGCTTCGCGCCGATCGCGATCGTGCGTCGCGAGATGCTGCACGACAATTCGCCGGTGCTGTGAATACGCGCCCCGCGCCGCGTTCAACGCGCGGCGCGGTAGGCTTCGCGCAGCAACTCATGAAAGTGATGCACGCCATTCTCCCGCTTCGGGTTCAGGCGTCCGGCGTGATACGAGTCGGATTCAAGACCGCGTTGCACGATCTCGCACATGTCGATGTCCTGGCGCTGCACCAGATCGCTGAAGGCGTGGTCGCTGGCGTGGCGTGATTCGACGTCGACGGCGTCCGGCGGGTAGAAATAGTCGAACGTCACGCGGCATTTCCCGGGCGCCAGCGGAATCACGCGGTTGGTCTGCATACGGTCCGGCAGTACGTTGAGCAGCGTGTTGGGCCAGACGTACCAATACAGCGCTTCGCCATCGCCATACAACGCGGCGTCACTGGCAAGCGGACTGTGCTGCAGCGAATGCCAGCGCGCGGTTTCGACCACGTAATCGCGATAGTCCAGCATCCGGTTCAATTCCGGGTGGATGTGCGGTACGTGGTAGCCCTCGAGGTAATTGTCGATGTAGGTCTTCCAGTCGCAGGCCATGTCGTACGCGTAATGGCGATGGAAGATGTAGTGATCGAGCGCCCGGCCGCCGAGTCGGACGTCGATGTCACCCATCAATTCCGCGAAGGGCACGACGGGTTCGAGCGCTGCGAACACCAGCCCGCGCCATTCGGCCACGTGCGCTTCCGGCAAGCGGATCGAGGCGGCGTCGAAATCGCACACGCCGTCCATTTCGGTTGCGCTGAGCAGGCGGCCATCCAGTGCGTAGCTCCAGCCGTGATAGTGGCAGCGCAGGCGCTTGGCGCCGCGGCCATCGCAGGTCGCCAGCGGCCCAGCCCGATGGCGGCAAACGTTGTGCAGGGCGCGCAGCGCGCCATCGTCGCCGCGGACCAGCAGCAGCGGCACACCCGCGATGTCCGCGATGACGTGATCGCCGGGAGCGGCGAGTTGATCGGCGCGTGCGAGCCATTGCCAGCCTTGCGAAAACACCGTGCGGCGGTCGCGCTCGAAGCTTTCGGCGCCGACGTAGAAATGCGCCGGCAGCGCCGACGCGCGTTCCAGCGATTGCGGCGCGATGTCGGAATCGGCGACGGGGATGGGGATGGGCGCCTTCATTTTCGGCTCCGTGTCGGATCTGTTGTTCGTCACATTGGCTGAACGGGCGGACGGTTTCAATTAAGGCTTCCGCGCGTAGGGTACAAGGGCCTGACAACGCTATCCTGGTTCACTTGACATAGCGTCACAGGGCCGGCTGCAGCTGCATCGAGGTGATTCCCGCATGTCCGCACAACCGAAGCCTACCGGCTATCGCCGCGCTGGCGATGCCGGTTTAAATTATCGGCGGGTGCGCGACGCCACGCTGGCCTTGTGCGCCACGTTGGCGCCCGAAGACACGATCGCGCAATCCATGCCCGATGCGAGTCCCGTGAAGTGGCACCTCGCGCACACGACGTGGTTCTTCGAACAGTTCCTGCTCGCGCATTTCGACCCGGCGTACCGGCGTTTTCGCGTCGGCTGGGATTATCTTTTCAATTCCTATTACCAGACCGTCGGGCCGATGCATGCGCGGCCGCAGCGGGGTCTCTTGACGCGCCCGACATTGCAAGAGGTGGTGGATTACCGCGCCCACGTCGACGCTGCGATGGGCGCGTTGTTGCGTTGTCGTGGCGTCGATCATGAGGTGATGGCGCGGGTCACGCTGGGGCTCAACCACGAACAGCAGCACCAGGAATTGCTGCTCACTGACATCCAGCATCTGTTCTCGCTGAACCCGTTGCAGCCGGTGTTTCGCGATGCGCCGGCGGCGCCGGAATCCGGGGCCGTCGTCCAGTTGCAGTTCATCGCCGGAGGCCATGGCATCGTCGAGATCGGTCATGGCGGCGAAGATTTCGCCTACGACAACGAATCGCCGCGGCATCGCGAATTGCTGCACCCGCACGCCATCGCCAACCGCTGCGTGACCAACGCCGAGTTCCGCGAATTCATCGACGACGGCGGTTACGGCAATCCCTCGTTGTGGTTGTCGGAAGGCTGGGACACCGTTTGCCGCGAAGGCTGGTCGCATCCCTTGTATTGGGATGATGCGCTGGAAACGACGTTCACACTGGCCGGTCGGCGCGCCATCGAATCCACGGCGCCGGTTTGCCATGTGAGCTTCTTTGAGGCCGACGCCTTCGCGCGTTGGGCAGGTTCGCGATTGCCGACCGAAGCGGAATGGGAAGCCATGGCGCAGGATCATCCCGTCGAAGGCAACTTCGCCGATTCGGAATTCTTGCGACCGTTGCCAGCACAAGCGGGCGACCACGCGAATCTCCTGCAGATGTTCGGCGACGTTTGGGAATGGACGGCCAGCCCGTACGTGGGTTATCCGGGTTACCGGCCCGCCACAGGCGCGCTCGGCGAATACAACGGCAAGTTCATGTGCGGGCAATGGGTGTTGCGCGGCGGGTCGTGCGCAACGCCGGCCGGACACGTACGCGCGAGTTATCGCAATTTTTTCCATCCGGGGGCGCGCTGGCAATTCAGTGGCATCCGATTGGCGAGGGACACATGAAACCGAATCCGCAGACAGCGCGCGCCTACCGCCTCGACGATCGTCAACCCGGCGAAGGTCTTCTGGCCGACGCACTGTGGGGGCTGTCAAAATCCCCGAAACGGTTGCCGTCGAAATACTTTTACGATGCACGCGGCTCGGACTTGTTCGAGCGCATCTGCGAACAACCCGAGTATTACCCGACCCGCACCGAGCTTTCGATCATGCGCGGGCATGTCGGCGTAATCGCCGCGGCGCTGGGCCCGAACGTTCGCCTGGTCGAATACGGCAGCGGCAGCGGCCTGAAGACGCGTTTGTTGCTGCGAAATCTCGAATCGCCGGTGGCCTACGTGCCGGTGGAAATTTCGCGCAGCGCCCTGGCCGAGAGCGTGGCCAAACTCGAGCACGAGTTTCCACGCATCGAGATGCTGCCGGTGTGTGCCGATTTCACGCAACCGATCAAATTGCCGCGCGCGGCGCGCGCGCCGCGGCAGACCGTCGTGTATTTCCCCGGCTCGACGCTCGGCAACTTCGCGCCCGATGATGCGCTGCGCTTGTTGCGGCAGATGCACAACGAAGCCGGGCAGGGCGGGGGCACACTGGCTGGCGGCGTGCTGATCGGGATCGATCTGGTCAAGGACACAGCGGCCCTTGAGGCTGCCTACAACGACGCGGCGGGTGTCACTGCGGAATTCACCCTGAATTTGTTGGTGCGGATGAACCGCGAGCTCGGTGCGGATTTCGATCTGGCCGGGTTTCGCCATCGCTCACGCTGGAACCCACTTGCGGGACGCATCGAAACCCACATCGTCAGCCAGCGCGAACAGGACGTGCGCATGGACGGCCGCACATTCCATTTCGCCGAAGGCGAGGCGATGCTGGTCGAATACAGTTGCAAATACACGCTGGAAGGTTTCGCCCGATTCGCGGCCCGCGCGGGTCTGCGGGTTGCGAAGGTCTGGACCGATCCGCATCGCAAGTTCAGCGTTCAATGGCTGGTCTGCGATTGAGACGATACTTGCTGCCACATCCCACCATGCCTTTCGACACCCTCGCCGCGCGTTGAATTTGGCTACGCTTGGCAGGGTCGAAACGAGGCGGGAGCGGGGACATGCGTTGCACACGTTTGGGTCTGGTGTGGCTGGCGTTGGCGATGTGCGGCACGGCGTTTGCTGCCTCGAATAATCGCTATGCGCGCGATCCTGACCAGCCGGTCGATCAGGCCTACACGGCGAAGATCGCCAAGTACACCACGCAAGCCGATTTCAACACACCGCTGACCGATTACCTGCCGGCATCCAAGGCCGTGCCGACGCCGGAAGCGGTGTTGGGCGACGTCGCCGGCGCGCCGAACATGCTGCCGTATGCGGAAGATGTGTACCGCTATTTCCGCATGCTGGCCAAGGCCACACCACGCGTGCGCGTGTTTACCATCGGGAAAACGGAAGAAGGCCGCGAAATGATCGCGGTGGCGATCGCCGACGAATCGCTGATGAAGGAGTTGGATGCCAACAAGGCGCGGTTGGCGCAATTGGCCGATCCGCGCAAGCTCGACATGGACGACGCGAAAGCCGCGGCGATCATCAAACAAACCGTTCCCGTCTACTACATCACGGGCACCATCCACTCGACCGAAACCGGCGCGCCCACCGCGCTGATGGAACTCGGCTATCGGCTGGCTGTGGACGACGCGCCGTACATCCAGTACATCCGTTCGCACATGATCACCCTGATCACGCCGGTGGTGGAAGTGGACGGCCGTGATCGCATGGTCGACCTTTACAAATGGCACCGCGCGCATCTCGGTGAAAACTATCCGCACCTGATCTATTGGGGCCATTACGTCGCGCACGACAACAACCGCGACGCGATGGGCGTGACGCTGGACCTCACGAAAAACGTGTTGAACACCTACGTCGGCTGGCACGCACAGGTGCTGCACGACCTGCACGAATCGGTACCATTCCTGTACGACAACACGGTGGGCGATGGTCCGTACAACGCATGGATCGATCCCATCCTCACCAGTGAATGGCAGCAGATCGGCTGGAGCAATGTCGAGCAGTTGACCAAGCTGGGACTGCCCGGCGTATTCACGCACGGCAATTTCGACACCTGGAGCCCCGGCTACCTGATGTTCATCGCGGCGATGCACAACGGCATCAGCCGCCTGTACGAAACCTTCGGCAACGGCGGCGCGGATACCGAGGAACGTATCCTCGATCCCGACGACTACGCTCGCACCTGGTACAAGCCCAATCCGCCGCTGCCCAAGGTGCTGTGGTCGCAGCGCGACAACAACAACTACGAACAATCGGGATTGCTGACAGCGCTGTATTACTTTTCGGAGAACGGCCAGAAATTCCTCGACAACTTCTGGCTGAAGTCCAAACGTTCGATCGGGAAACCACAGCTTGCCGGCCCCGCGGCCTACGTTCTCACGTCCAACGAAAAGGACAAGGGCGCGCAGATGCACCTGTTGCGCGCGCTGCACCGGCAGCATGTCGAAATCAGCCGCGCCAGCGCGCCGTTCACCGTCGAAGTGGCGGACGATACCGAAAGCACGGGCAGCGGCAAGTCGAAGGGCAAGGCCGCCGAACCCGTCGTGCCGCCGAAGGTCGCCACGACCAGGCGCACGTTCCCGGCGGGAAGCTGGATCATCCGCATGGACCAGCCGTATTCGCGCATTGCCGACACCCTGCTCGATCGCCAGTATTGGTCGCCCGATGATCCGCAAAAACATCCGTATGACGATACCGCCTGGTCGTTCGGCGACCTGTTCGGTGTGGATGTCGCGCGGGTGGTCGAAACCTCGGTGTTGAAGGTACCGATGACTGAAGTGCAGGGTGATTTCGACAAGCCCGCGTTCTCGCTGGCGTCGCTGGGCGTAAAGGGCCGCGTGCCTCGGATCGCGCTGATGCACACCTGGCTTTCGACGCAGACGGAAGGCTGGTGGCGGATGGCGCTGGACAAGCTGCATGTCCCCTACACCTACATCAACACCCAGGATGTGTCGCGCGAACCAAACCTGCGCGCCAAGTACGACGTGATCCTGTTCGGGCCAGTCGGTTATGCGAACACCAAATTGATCATCGACGGACTGCCGATGTACGGCAACCCGATGCCATGGCAGAAAACGGAGTTGACCCCCAACCTCGGGCGCATCGATTCGACACCGGACGTTCGTCCCGGCCTGGGTGAATCAGGCGTGGCCAATCTCAAGCGCTTCGTGGCCGAAGGTGGGCTGTTGATCACATCGGAAGACACCGCGCGCTTCGCGATCGACGTCGGACTGGCGCCGGGCGTTTCGGTGGCCAAGGCCGATGACCTGCGCGTGGTCGGCAGCGTGTTGCGCGCGAACCTCGTCGACAAGGACAGCCCCGTCGCGGCGGGTTACGACGAATCCTTGGCGCTGTACAGTTCCGGGGGCATGTCCTTCAACATTGCCGACCAGACCATCGGCAACCGCGGACTGGTGACGGCGAAGGATTACGCGCGTCCGACCGGGCGCGGCGGGCCCGATGATGCCGATGTGCCGGAAGGGCGGCCGTACCAGGCACCGCCCGAACTGCCGGACGTACAACCGTGGCAGGCGGTGCCGCTCAACGCCGAACAGGCGCGCAACAACCCGTTCGTGATTCCGCAAAACGATCGCCCGGTCGTGATTGCGCGTTGGGCCGATGCGAACAAACTGCTGATCTCGGGCTTGCTCGAGGGCGGTAGCGCGATGGCCGGACACGCGGCCGTGGTGGACGCGCATTACGGCAAGGGCCATGTGTTGTTGTTCGCCAACAATCCGATCTGGCGCGGCGAGACCATCGGCAGCTATCGGATGTTTTTCAATGCAGTCACACATTACGCTTCGCTTTAGTGCGATCATCCCTGATCGCTGCGACGCCGAATTGCTCGCACTCAAAGCGGTTTCAGCTCCACAAGGACCAGAACGGCCATCCTTGGCCTGACTTTCAACAACAGCCGCTTCGAACGAACCACGAGAGATCCGCTGATGGAACCACGCCGCTGGCTGCCGTACCGAAACCTGCAAACCCGTCACCTCGGTCTGGCGCTCGCCACTGCCAGGGTGGTCGCCTGGATCGGCATCCTGCTGATCGCGGCCGGCATTGCGTACGGGATTACTGCCGCGGTTTCAAACGGTGCCTCCGTGCCGCTGGCGCTGGGCATGGTGATCGGCTTGATTGGCTACGGTCTTGCCGCGCTGCTTTTGAGCGGCGGGCTGGCAGCGCTGGTGGGCATCGAAGAGGCCCTGCGGCGCCGAAACGACGGCGAATGATCACCGCATGGCGACCTCGGGCATTGGCGGCCACCGCACTGGAAATTTGGGGCAAACCTGCTGTACGATCGCGCCGCTGAGTTAGCCAAGCCGTGTAGGGGGGTGGCTTGTTTGGGGCCGGTTGCTGACCGTTCGACGATCGCATCGCTGTCTTCACTCTCGCTAGTCAGTGCTTCAAGTTGTGCGCGCAAGTGTGCGGTTTTTCAATCAATCGAGTAGTAAGGAGTCAGCTATGTCGGAGCGTCAGACCGGCACCGTGAAATGGTTCAACGATGCCAAGGGCTTTGGTTTCATCAGCCGCGAAAATGGTGAAGATGTGTTCGTGCATTTCCGCGCGATCGCCGGTACCGGCTTCAAGTCCCTGCAGGAAGGCCAGAAGGTCACCTTCAACGTCGTCCAGGGACCGAAGGGCCTGCAGGCCGACCAGGTGCAGCCCGCCTGAGCCATCGTTGCCAAAACGACACAAAAAACCCCGCAGCGATGCGGGGTTTTTTGTTTGCTGCGATGATGTCCTGCATGTACGCAAGCTTCCGCGAGTTCTATCCGTTTTATCTTGGCGAGCACAGTGATCGCCGCTGCCGGCGCATGCATTTCATCGGCTCATGGCTGGTGATGGCGTCCGTCGTGACTGCCATCGCGACGCGGAATCCGTGGTGGCTGCTCGCTGCGCCGGTTGGCGGATACGGCTGCGCGTGGATCGGGCATTTCGTCTTCGAGAAAAACAAACCGGCCACTTTCAGGTATCCGTTGTACAGCCTGATGGGTGACTGGGTGATGTTTGCGGACATCCTGCGCGGGCGGATGCGGATCTGAGCCAAGCTATCATTGGCTGATGATTGATTCCCGTTTTGCCGGCATCGAGAGGCTGTACGGCGCCGGCAGCGTCGAGCGCCTGTCGTCCGCGCGCGTGGCGGTCGTGGGCGTGGGTGGCGTGGGCTCGTGGGCGGCGGAAGCGTTGGCGCGCAGCGGCGTGGGCTCGCTCACGCTGATCGATGCCGACGAGGTGTGCGTATCGAACGCCAACCGGCAATTGCACACGCTGGCGAACACGCTGGGCAAGCCCAAGGTCACGGTGATGGCCGAGCGCCTGCGCGGAGTCAATCCCGCGCTGAAGGTCGAGCCCGTCGAACGTTTCGTGACGCCCGCGACGCTGGCCGAATTGCTGGATCGCGGTTTCGATCTGGTGCTGGACGCTTGCGATGCCTTCCGCGTGAAAGTGGAAATGACGGCGTGGTGCCGGCGCCGGAAGTTGCCGCTGGTCGTGTGCGGTTCGGCGGGTGGGCGCACCGATCCCACCATGATCCGCGTGCGCGATCTTTCGCGCACCGAACACGATGCGCTGCTCAGCCTGATGCGCCGCAAGTTGCGCCAGGAGTTTCGCTTCCCATCGAACCGCGACCGCTATTTCGGCGTGCCGGCGGTGTATTCACTGGAAAACGTGCGCTATCCGCAGGCCGACGGCAGCGTGTGTGGCACGCGTCCCGGGGGCGTGGATTCGCTGAAGCTGGATTGTGGGGGCGGTCTTGGTGCTGCTACCCACGTTACGGGAGCGTTCGCATTTGCGGCCGTCGGGCGCGCATTGCAGATGTTGTTGCAGCTGAAGGCTTGACGCTTTACTCGCAGCCGAACAGGCGACGTGCGTTGGCCGTCGTTGTCCGCGCCAAGTCGCCAGGATCTTCGCCGCGCAATCCCGCCACGCAATGCAGTATTTCACGCAGGAACGCCGGTTCGTTGCGTTCGCCCTTGTGGTGAGCGCCCGGCTGGTCGGGCGCATCGGTTTCCAGCAGCAGGCTTTCGATCGGCAACGACGCGACCACCTTGCGCAAACGCCGCGCGCGTTCGTGGGTCACCGGCCCCCCGATGCCGACATGGAAACCGAGCTTCCACAGTTGCTGCGCTTGTTCCGCACTGCCGGAGAAACTGTGCACCACGCCGTGCAGTGGCTTGCCGAACCCGCGCAATTCCAGGATCACCGCTTCGAAAGCATGGCGGGCGTGCAGCACCAGTGGCAGATCGAACCGGTGGGCGATCTCGAATTGTCCGCGCAGGAAGTACATCTGCCGTTCGCGGTCGAGACCGGCCTGCATGTAATCGAGACCACACTCGCCGACGGCCGCGGCGGGGTGCGAGCGCAACCATGCATCGAGCGCGGCAAGATCGGCGGCGGCGTGCTGGCTCAGGTAGCACGGGTGCAGGCCATACGCGGGATACAGACCCGGCTCGGAAGCGCAAAGGGTCTGCAGCTTCGGCCAGCTTGCCGCGGTGACGGCGGGGATGAGCATTTCCGCCACGCCTGCCGCACGGGCATCGCGCAGCACCCGCGCGCGATCGCCGTCGAATTCCGGCGCGTCCAGATGCGCATGGCTGTCGAAGATCGCGGCGTGTGGGCAAAGTTCCGTCATTGCAGTACCCTGAAACGACACATGAACCGATTTGGCGCTGTTGATGAACGGTTCATTGTCGGGTTGTTTGAATTCAATCGTCATTGGGGCCTTAGGGCCGGGAGACCAGGATGAAACGTCAATCAAGATTGACACGCGCAATACTTGCTTCGTTCGGGATCGTTGCCATCGCCGCGCTGGCGGGGTGCGGAAGCGGGGGCAACCCGCAGGCCCAAGCTACGCCGGCCAACCTGACCACGGCTACTTCTGCGGCGACCGCGCCGTTGCCGCCCGGTCAGGAACCCATGGCGAATGGCGAGGCGCAGGCGCCGCAAGGCGCACCGGGTGCGGGCCCGCAATTTGCGCAGGTCGTGGCGGTACAGCCGATCACCCAATCGGCCACGACAAGCAAACCGCGGCAGGTGTGCCGCGACGAGCAGGTCGCCGTTCCTGAAACCTACAAGGACCAGCACCAGATCGGTGGTGCCGTGGTAGGCGGGTTGGTCGGCGCGCTCGCAGGTCACCAGGTTGGTGGCGGCAAGGGCAAGACGCTGGCCACGGTGGCAGGCGCCGCCGGCGGCGCGTTCGCCGGGCATGAGATCCAGAAGAATCATCAGGAGAAAAACGCCACCAAGACGGAAACCCGCAACGTCTGCCACACCGTCACCGACAAGAGCACGACCACCAGGACGGTCGGCTATGACGTCACTTACACATTGAACGGCCAGGCTGGGCACATCCGGATGGATCACAACCCGGGTGTCGGTACGGGTTTGCCTGTGCGCAATGGCGAAGTCGTTGCCAGCGACAAGCAGGGTGGCGGCAGCTATTACCGGTAATCGCGTTTTGACGGCCATGCACGACAAGGAGAGTAGAGACATGTCGAAACCATCGTTCGTGAAAATTCCCAAAACCATGCGTCGCGTAGCCATGCTGGCATGCGCGGTCGCCGTGGCGGCGTTGCTCGCAGGATGCGAGCCCGCCTACAACACGCGTCCGGGTTACGGCGGACAGCCGCCACCGCAGGGCGGCTACTACGGCGGCAACCAGCAGCAGTGTTACCAGGGATGCGGTTACGTGCGCGACATCCGCGAGGTCCAGTTGGGCAACAACAATGGCGCTGCGGTGGGCACGGTGATCGGCGCCGTGGTTGGCGGGCTGCTTGGCCATCAGGTTGGCAAGGGCAACGGCAAGACCGCGGCGACGGTCGCCGGCGCGGTGGGCGGCGGGTTCGCCGGCCACGCAATCGGTTCGCGTTCGGGCAATGGCAACTATGGATGGCAGGTGGTCGTACAGCTTCAGAACGGACAGTACGCCACGGTCACGCAGCGCAATCCGCCGCAGGTGCAGGTCGGTGACTATGTAATGGTCCGCGGCGATCAGGTGTACAGGTACTGATTGCGATTGCCGCATCGCGGTGAGCAACAAAAAAGGCCCTCGTCGAGGGCCTTTTTCTTTACGCCGCTTGCCGAATCAATCGACCACGTAGAACTCGTGATCGCCGATCGTCGCGATGGGGTTCTTTGCCCAGGTGGCAGTGGAGCCCAGCCGGATGAAGTGATTGGCATGCGGCACGACCAGCTTGCGATCCGAGACGGGCTCGGACCAGATCGCGATGGCTTTGCCTGCGATCTGCCATGCCTTGTTCCATGCCGCGGTGTTGTCGAACGTGAAGTTCTTCGACGTGGTCGTCAACGCGAACTGGTGGGGTGACGTCACCACATCGCAGATGGTGTTTCCGTAGCGGCCCATGTCGAGCCGGTCCAGCGCCACCTCGGCGACGGCCAACTGGCCGCGGGTGGGCTGGCTGCGAGCCTCCATGTAGACGGTGGCTGCCAGACAGGTTTGGTCGGCGACCGGCCGCGGAAGCAGCGCGATCATTCCGAGCAACAGGCCCAAGGTCATCGGGTCGTTCTCCTATGGTCGTCCACATGCCGGATCAGGCCGGCACCTGGCTTGGAACACGGCGGACCCGCAGGCCAATGCGCCGCAAATGAATGGATTATTGGCCCGGGCCTGGAAGCGATCGCCGGCAAAGGGCCGGGGCTGGCAGGTTCCGTATTGCGCCAATACGTTTGTGCAATCGGCGTTCGTCGCCGTCTTGGCACGCGGTGCGGATCTTCCGGACCGCATGCCGACCGGGTCACGAGTCAGACCCGGCTTGCGAAGCTGCGCGAAGGTTAGGTGCGGCTTTGGGTCTGCGCAAGTGCCCGAGCGTAAAAATCCCGTAAAGGATTCGCGGCGTTTAGATCGCGTTACGTGTTATATCTCGATACAACATTATATTTGTTATCCAAGATATTGAAAGTACTTATATCTGACTTGGGTGCCACCACGAGCGCCTCCGCCGCACCGTCGGCCATGGCGCAATCCAGCACCCGGACCAGGCCGGCGCCACCGGACTGCACGTCAGCCCCGGGTTCCAGCGGTGCTGTCCCGCGCAGGTGGTACAGACTGAACTTGTGTCCGCCGCGGTAGTGCAGGCGGGCCACGATTTCCTGTCCGGGGTAACAGCCTTTGGCGAGCGACACGGCGCCCAGCCTTTCCAGCGACAGGGCTGGCGGCAGGAATTGCGCGTCGCCTGCAGGCAGCGCGGGCCAGCCCGCGCGGATGTCCGCCAGCCGCCATGCGTTCGCTGCTTTCGAATCCGCATTCGCGCCCTGCGGCACCAGTCGCAAGCTGCGGTCACCGTAGCCGATAGTGATCCCGTCCTGCGCTTCGGCATCGACGTGTCCCATCGGCAGCGCGCCCTCGGCATGGCCGCTGAAAATGCACGCAGCCACGGACGCCTTGGCGCGAAACACATAACGGGCCAGACCGGCGCGCGCGTCTTCAGCATCGCCGCCGCGAAGGATCGCCAACAGGCGGTCGCCGCCTAGGCCGGCCAAGTGCATCAGTGCTTGCACGCGGCCGTGCGCATCGAGCCACGCATTCCACTGCCATTGTCCTTGCGCGAGAGATTCCACATCGCCCGAGAACTGCGCTTGCGCGAATCGTCGGGCGTCCGGGCCTTCGATCAACAGGCAATTCACTTCGGGGAGAACGGCGTGCGGCATGGCGTGGCAGACGAACGTGTGATGCATAAGATTACAGCGCACTCGGGCGCGCATTGCCGGCGGGTGCGACAATAGGTGTTGCTTTGAACGACGGGTGCCGCAGCGATGGCAGAAACAAGCAACGAACATCCGAACACGCAACCCGATCCCGCCGCCACGCCCGCGGCGCCACCTGCAAGCGCACCGCGCGAACGGCCCACGCCTGAAGGCGATGCGCTGGATCCGACGCGTTACGGTGACTGGGAGAAGAACGGCCGCTGCATAGATTTTTGAAACATTGCGTGTGGCATTGGTCGCAGCATCCTTGCGATTCGTGCGAGAATGGTCGGTGATCGTCGGCCGTTTTGCCGGCGCGGGGGCAGCATTTCACAAGCCGTGACCAGGAATTCGTCCATGCCCAATACCCGACCGACGTCGCCGCATCTCGGCATCTACCGCTGGCGCGTCAACATGCTGCAGTCGACGCTGCACAGGCTGACCGGCATCTTCCTCTGCCTTGGTGCGCTGCTGGTGGCGTGGGGCTTGATCGCGGCGGCATCCAGTGGCGCGGCCTGGAACATCTTCGCGACATTCTGCGGCAGCCTGATCGGAATGATCCTGCTGTTCCTGTGGACCTGGTCGCTGCTCTTCCATCTTTGCAACGGCATCTACCACTTGCTGCACGACATGGGTCAGGGTTACGGGCCCGCGCGTCGCGACCGCGAGTTCGCGCCGGTCTATTGGAAAGCCGGCTGGAGCATGATCGTGCTCAGCGTGGTGCTGACGGTGCTGGTCTGGCTCTTCCTGGTTCTGCACATGACGGGAGGTGCGGCATGAGTGCTTATCCCGGGCAGGATGGCCTGCGCACGCCGCTCAAGGTGGCGCGCGGCAACGGTGCGTCAGGTACCGGTGTCCACCACTGGTGGATCCAGCGGGTCACCGCGATTGCACTGATCCCGCTGTCGATCTGGTTCCTGTTCCTCGTGGGCGGTTTGCTGCGCGCGACCTACCCGGAAGTGCTGGCATCGATCGCGCAGCCGGTGCACGCGATTTTCCTGATCGTGTTGAGCGCGTGCCTGTTCTGGCACGGCGCGCTCGGGCTGCAGGTGGTCATCGAGGATTACGTGCATACGCGCTGGTTGGAAGTGACCCTGCAGATCGCGCTGCGCTTCGGCGCCGTGCTGGCAGCGCTGGCCTGCGTGATGGCTGTGCTGTCGGTGTGGCTGACCGGCACCGGCTATTACTGAATCAAATCACATTGACCGATTCCCCGGAAAGGGACAGACATGCCTTCTGAAAGTTACAAGGTCGAAACGCATCAATACGACGTGGTGGTGGTCGGCGCGGGCGGAGCCGGGTTGCGCGCGACCATGGGCCTCGCTGCCAAGGGTCTTTCCGCGGCTTGCGTCACCAAGGTATTTCCGACCCGTTCGCACACTGTCGCGGCGCAGGGCGGCGTCGCTGCCGCGCTCGGCAACATGGGCGAGGACGATTGGCGCTACCACTTCTACGACACCGTGAAGGGCGGCGACTGGCTGGGCGACCAGGACGCCATCGAATACATGTGCCGCGAGGCGATTCCGGCCGTCATCGAACTCGAGCACTTCGGCGTGCCGTTTTCGCGCACACCGGAAGGCAAGATCTACCAGCGTCCGTTCGGCGGCATGACCACGCGTTACGGCGAAGGTGTCGCGCAGCGCACGTGCGCGGCGGCCGACCGCACCGGCCACGCGATCCTGCACACGTTATACACGCAGGCGCTGAAACACGACGCGAAATTTTTCGTCGAATATTTCGCGACCGACCTCGTGAAGGATCCCCGCAGCGGGCGCATCACCGGCGTGCTGGCGATCGACTTGAACGAAGGCACGTTGCACCTGTTCCAGGGCCACGCGGTCGTGCTGGCCACCGGTGGCTACGGACGCGCATATTTCTCCTGCACCTCGGCGCACACCTGCACCGGTGACGGCGGCGGCATGGCGCTACGCGCAGGGCTGGCGTTGCAGGACATGGAATTCGTGCAGTTCCATCCGACCGGCATCTACGGTTCGGGCTGCCTGATCACCGAAGGCGTGCGTGGCGAGGGTGGGTATCTCACCAACTCGAAGGGCGAGCGCTTCATGGAGCGCTACGCGCCCAACGCGAAGGACCTCGCTTCGCGCGACGTGGTCAGCCGTGCGATCACCATGGAGATCCGCGAAGGCCGCGGCGTCGGCGAGCATGCCGACCACGTGCACCTGAACCTCGCGCACCTTGGCGCCGATGTGTTGCGCGAACGCCTGCCGGGCATTTCCGAAACCGCCCGCATCTTCGCGGGTGTGGATGTGACGAAAGAACCGATCCCGGTGTTGCCGACCGTGCACTACAACATGGGCGGCATTCCGACCAACTATCACGGCGAAGTGGTGCAGAAGATGGGCGACGATCCCGACGTCGTGGTGCCCGGTCTGTTCGCGATCGGCGAAGCCGCGTGCGTGTCGGTGCATGGCGCCAACCGCCTGGGTTCGAATTCGCTGCTGGATCTGGTGGTGTTCGGCCGCGCGGTCGCCAACCGCTGCGCCGAAGTGATCAACCCCGATACGCCGCACCACGACCTGCCATCCGACGCACTGGAACCCGCGTTGACGCGCCTCGACAAGCTGCGGCACGCCAACGGCGGCACGCCGACCGCCGAGCTGCGACTGAAGATGCAGAAGACCATGCAGGCCGATGCCGCGGTGTTCCGCACCGCGGAAACGCTGAAGCAAGGCTGCGCGAAGATCGACGAGGTTTACGCGGGCTTCGCGGACATCAAGGTGACGGATCGTTCGCTGATCTGGAACTCCGATCTGGTCGAAACCTTCGAGCTGGCCAACCTGCTGGGGCAGGCGGTCGGCACCATGCATTCGGCCGAGCAGCGCCCGGAAAGCCGCGGCGCACATGCGCGCGAGGATTATCCCGACCGCAACGATGCCGAGTGGATGAAACACACGCTGGTGACCGTCGATGACAGCGGCCGCTGCGGGTTCGATTACCGGCCGGTGCATTCGAACACGATGGACGACGAAGTGGCGACCGTGCCGCCGAAGAAGCGGGTGTATTGATTTTTGCGGTAGGAGCGCGCGTGCGCGCGATCATCGCCTGCACGCAGGCTCCTACAAATCAGGAACAGGAATATGGCTGAATTCACATTGCCGCAGATGTCGAAGGTGCAGAAGGGCAAGCACTTCGCCGCGAAACCCGGCGCCAAGAAGGTGCGCAGCTTCCGCGTGTACCGCTGGGATCCCGATGTCGGCGGCAACCCGCACGTGGACACCTACGAGGTGGACGTCACCGGCATGGCGATGGTTCTGGACGTCCTGCTGAAGATCAAGAACGAGATCGATCCCACGCTCACGTTGCGCCGCTCCTGTCGCGAAGGCGTGTGCGGGTCGTGCGCGATGAACATCGACGGCGAGAACACGCTGGCCTGCACCAAGGGGCTGGATGAATTGCCTGACGGTCCGGTGGGCATCTACCCATTGCCGCACATGCCGGTGGTCAAGGACCTGGTGCCGGACCTCACGCACTTCTATGCACAGTACGCGTCGATCAAGCCGTGGCTGCAAACCCAGAGCGCGCCGGGTTCGCGCGAGCGCCTGCAATCGCCGGAAGACCGCAAGCAGCTGGACGGCTTGTACGAATGCATCCTGTGCGCGTGCTGTTCCACTGCGTGTCCCAGCTACTGGTGGAACCCCGAGCGTTTCCTTGGCCCCGCGGTGCTGCTGCAGGCCTACCGCTGGATCGTCGACTCGCGTGACGAAGCCACGGGCGAGCGCCTCGACGATCTGGATGATCCTTTCAAGCTGTACCGCTGCCACACCATCATGAATTGCACCAACACGTGTCCGAAGGGCTTGAACCCGGCCAAGGCGATCGCCGAGATCAAGCTCATGCTCGTCAACCGCACGGTTTGACGGCGCGGATGCTGCGGGGAGCCACGCGGTGCCTTCGACCGACGCGCGATTGAAGCGCATCCAGTGGCGTTGCCGGCGCGGCACGCGTGAGCTGGATGCGCTGTTGGGCGGCTGGCTGGAAGCGCATGGCGCGTCCATGGACGCAGCGCAATTCGCCGTGTTCGACGCCCTGCTGGACCGCCAGGATCCGGAGCTCTGGGATTGGCTGATGGGGCACGCCGAACCGCCGCGCGCGGAGTGGCGCGCGATCGTCACCGAAATTCGCCAGCGCGCAGGACTGGCACCGTGAAGCAGGCGCCGGCCATCGGATTCGGCTGCCGGGTGTCGTGGCTGCTGGTGATCGCGACACTCATCGTCGGCGTGCTCGCGCTGGTGGCCGTGCAACTCGTGCGCGGTCCCGCGTGGCTGCACCATGTTCTCCACCTCGCAACCCTGGCTTATGTCGCGGCGGTCGTCGCCGGCATGTTGCGGCCGCGGGTCAAGGCGCTGGTGTGGCGCGAAGACGGGACCACCGATATCACCTTGCGCGACAACCTCGTCGAAAATGGGCGAACGGTGCAGGGCGCCGTCAGCGGTGCACGGGTACTCGGGCCATTGATCGTGCTGACGCTGCGCTGGCCACCGCGCGAACGCGCGCACCTGTGGCTGTTGCCCGACAACCTCGATGCGGACACCCGCCGCCGTTTGCGCATGCGATTGGGCGCGGAAACCGCCGCCACCGTCACGTCAGGGAACGCCGACAGCCATTGACGGTCTGAACCGCTTGCCGCATTTGCGCTTTTCCATCACGCTGCGCGGACACCATGGGTCGCGTGCGGTCGCGATCACACTGCTGTTTGCGATTCCCGATTCTCCATTTCCGATTCCCGGTTCTTGCCCGCATGTTCCGTCCCCTCGAACTCTACATCGGCACCCGCTACATCCGTGCCAAGCGGCGCAACCATTTCATTTCCTTCATCAGCGTGGTGTCGATGCTGGGGCTGGTCATCGGCCTTACCGCGTTGATCACGGTGATTTCGGTGATGAACGGGTTCGATGGCGAATTGCGCTCGCGCACGCTGGCGATGGTGTCGCAAGCCACCATCAGCGGCGTCGGCAACAGCATGCCCAACTGGCAAAAGGCGCTCGCGATCGCGGAGCAGAACCCGCATGTGCGGGGTGCCGCGCCGTATGTCGAACAGGGCGGCTGGCTGGTCGGCAACGCCGCGAACGCCGGTGCGCTGATCCGCGGCATCCTGCCCGAGCAGGAACCCAAGGTCGCCGACATCGGCTCCAAGATGATCGCAGGCCGGTTGTCGGCGCTCACACCGGGATCGTGGAAGGTCGTCCTCGGCCGCGATCTCGCCTTGCAGCTCGGGGTCAACGTCGGCGACAAGGTCGTCGTGTACGCACCCGGCGGGAGCGTGACACCGATCGGCGTACTCCCGCGGTTTCGCCGCTTCACCGTCGCCGGCATCTTCGAAGCGGGCCTGCAGCAGTACGACTCCGGGCTCGCGATCGTCAACCTGCACGATGCCGAAAAGCTGTACCAGATGAGCGGCCCCACCGGTGTCCGCCTGAAGCTGGACGACGTGTTCGCGGCCAACAAGGTGGCGACGACCCTGGCCAACAAGCTGGGCGATGCCTATCGCGTGCAGGGCTGGATGCAGCAATACGCCAACATCTTCACCGCGCTTGCGATGGAGAAGATCGTGATGTTCATCATCCTGTCGCTGATTGTCGCGGTGGCCGCATTCAACCTGGTGTCGTCGCTGGTGATGCTGGTGACCGACAAGCAATCGGACATCGCGATCCTGCGCACGCTGGGCGCAACTCCGCGCAGCATCATGGGCGTGTTCATGATCCAGGGCATGCTGATCGGCTTGATGGGCATTGTGATCGGGGGCGTTTGCGGCGTGCTGCTCGCGACCTACCTGCCCGCGATCGCGAACGGCGTCCAGAACATCACCGGTTACCAGTTCCTGCCCGAGTCGGTCTACTACATCAACAGCGTCCCGAGCCAGTTGCGCTGGAGCGACGTCGGCTGGATCACGGGCATGGCCTTCCTGTTTTCGCTGCTGGCGACGATCTATCCCGCGTGGCGGGCGTCGCGCACGCAGCCGGCGGAGGCGTTGCGTTATGAGTAGCCGGGACTCGGGACTCGGAACCCGGAACCCGGACAGCAAAATTGTCCTGCGGGCTGAGCACATCGCCAAGACCTACAAGGAAGGCAAGCTGCGCACGCCGGTGCTGCACGACGCGAGTTTCGACGTGGCGCGCGGCGAGACGCTTGCGATCGTCGGTGCATCGGGCTCCGGCAAGAGCACGCTGCTGCACATCGTTGGTGGGCTGGACACGCCGAGCAAAGGTTCGGTTGAACTTGAGGGGCAGGAATTGTCGAAGCTGCCCGACGCCGAACGCGGACGCATGCGCAACCGGCTGCTCGGTTTCGTTTACCAGTTCCACCACCTGCTGCCGGAGTTCACCGCGCTGGAAAACGTCGCGATGCCGCTGCTGATCCGCGGCACGGCGATTCCGGAAGCGCGCACGCAGTCGCAGGCGTTGCTCGAACGCGTCGGGCTCGGCCATCGGCTTGAACACAAACCCAGCGAGCTTTCCGGTGGCGAGCGCCAGCGCTGTGCCATGGCGCGCGCGCTGGTGACCCGGCCCGCATGCGTGCTGGCGGACGAGCCCACCGGTAATCTCGATGAGCAGAATGCGTCGGCGCTGTACGAGCTGATGCTGGAACTCAACCGCGAAATCGGCACTGCCATCGTGCTGGTGACGCACGACCACAAGCTCGCGCGGCGCATGGACCGGGTGCTGGAACTGACGGGCGGGGCGCTGCAACCGATGCCGCACGACGGCTGAGTACATGCACACGCGCCGCACGGAACGCCGCGCAATCCACAACGGGCCAGGAATGCTCTCCGGTGCGCTGGCGATCCTTGCCGGCGCGGTGCTGATCCAGGGCTTGCCGGTGCTGCCGCCACGCTGGCTGGACGCAGTGCTTGCCATTTTCGCGCTGGCCGGTTTTCTCGCATGCCTGCGTTGGCGAAAGTTTGCCTGGTTGTGGTTGCTGCCACTCGTGCTGGGCGCGTTCGCATGGACGGCATGGCGCGCCGACCTGGCGATGCGGGCGCGCATGCCGCACGCGCTCGAAAAGCAGGACGTCCTGGTCACCGGCGTGGTGACGGACCTGCCGCAAGCCCAGGACGGTTCGACGCGCTTCCAGTTCGATATCGCGCACGCCGAATTCGATGGGCACCCCGTGCCGGTGCAAGGTCACGTGCGCTTGTCCTGGTACGCGTCGCGCCGGCATGACGTGCCCGTAATCCAGCCGTGTTCGACATGGCGCCTGCGGGTGCGGATGAAACGTCCGCACGGACTGGTCAATCCCGGCGGGATGGACTTCGAGCGCTCGGCGCTGCAGAAGGGCATCATCGCGACGGGTTATGTGCGCGAGGATCCGGTCGACGCGCGGTTGGACCGGGGCACGTGCGTGGATGGTTTCCGCGCGCGCATCGCCGCGAAGATCGAAGCCGCGCTGCCCGACGACATGCACGCTGCAAGATTGTTGCGTGCGCTCAGCGTAGGCGACGAACGTGCGCTCGACGAGCATGACTGGCAGGTGGTGCGCGCCACCGGCATCAGTCACTTGATCGCGATTTCGGGTTTCCATGTCGGCCTTGCCGCTGTATTCGGCGCATGGCTGGTGCGCTTCGCGTGGTGGCTGTTTCCGTCGCTCGGGTTGCGTCTTGCGCGGCCGCTGGCGGAAGCCGCGGTGGCCTTCCCGGCCGCGCTGGCCTACGGCGCACTCGCGGGATTCGGACTGCCCACCACGCGCACGCTGCTGATGATCGCTGTGGTCGCGGGCTGGCGGCTGCTGAGGCGCGGCGGGGGTTTCGGCGAAGGCTTCGGCCTGGCGCTCGCCGCCATCCTGATTGTCGACCCACTGTCCGTACTTTCCGCCGGTTTCTGGTTGTCGTTCGCGGGCGTTGCGCTGCTCGCGTGGACCCTGGCGCGTGACGCCGGCTGGCGCGGGCATCTGAAGGAAATCGGGCTCGCGCCATTGCTGATGACGCTTGCGCTGCTACCGCTGACCGTGTGGTTTTTCGGGCAGGCTTCGCTGGTCGCGCCGCTCGCAAATCTCGTTGCCGTGCCGTTCGTGAGTTTCGTGATCGTCCCGATCGATCTCGCCGCGTGCGCGCTGTTGTTTGCGTGGCCGTGGGCCGGGCACATGCTGCTGCACGTCTGCGCGCATCTGGTGGATGCGTTGTGGTGGATCTTTCTGCACCTCGCGTCGTGGCCACCTGCAATGCAGTACCTGCCGGAAACTTCGTTGCTCGCCTTCGCGCTGGCCTGCGTCGGCGCGGTATGGTTGTTGGCGCCGCGCGGCGTGCCGGCCCGTGCGTTGGGTGCGCTGGCGTTGTTGCCGCTGTGCTGGCCGCGCACCACGCTGCCGGCCGACAGCGCGTTCCGCGCCACCGTGATCGACGTGGGGCAGGGCCTCTCGGTGCTGGTGCGCACCCGCAGCCACGCCTTGCTGGTCGATACCGGCGCGCGTTATCCGTCGGGATTCGATCTCGGCGAAGCCGCGGTGGTGCCGACCCTGCACGCGCTGGACGTGACGCGCCTCGATGGCCTGATCATCAGCCATGGCGACAACGATCATTCGGGCGGCGCGGTGTCGGTGTTGGCGGCGTATCCCGGTACGCCGGTATGGGGCGGTGAACCGGCGCGCGGTCCCGTGCCGATGCGCCAGTGCGACGCGGGCCAGCACTGGCGCTGGGACGACGTTGATTTCCGCATGCTGCGCCCGCCCGCGCCGGTGACGGTGCAAGGCAACGACGCCGGTTGCGTATTGCTGGTCAGCGGCAGCAGCGGCCGATTGCTGCTGCCCGCGGATACCTCGTCGAAGGTCGAGCTGGGTATCGCGCGTGCCGTGCCGCCGGGGCCGCCCTTGGTGCTGGTCGCGCCGCACCATGGCAGCAAGACCTCATCCAGCATTCCGTATCTGCAGGCGTTGCATCCGCAACTGGCGATCGCCTCGACGGGTTACTTGAATGGTTACCATCACCCCGCGCCGGAAGTGGTCACGCGCTACGCCAGTCTCGGCATCCCGCTCCTGAACACGCCGGATACCGGCGCGGTGCGCGTTCTGTTTCCGGACCGCGCGCCACCGCGTGTCTTATCCGAGGAACGCCTGCGCCAGTCTCGCTACTGGCGCGAACACGGCGCGGACGGGTCGACTGGATCACGCTGAAGCGCGCGGGCGCACTGCTATCATCCTGCGCGAATCCACCGGTTGGCGGAGCTTCACGTGTTTGAAATCCTGAAGGCGGGCGGCTGGGGCATGCTGCCCATCCTGGTCTGCTCCGCGGTCGGCCTCGCGATCGTGCTGGAGCGCTTCTGGACGCTGCGCCGCAGCGCGGTGCTGCCGCCCGGCCTCGGCGAACAGGTGCGCGGCTGGGCGCACTCGCAGCAGTTGAATCCGTCGCATATCCAGGCGCTGCGCGAGAACTCGCCGCTGGGTGAGGTGCTGGCGGCGGCGCTCGACGTGCGCAACCGTTCGCGCGCGGAGATCAAGGAACGCATCGAGGACACCGGCCGCCACGTGGTGCACGGGCTGGAACGCTACCTCAATACGCTCGGCACCATCGCGCTGATCGGGCCGCTGCTGGGCCTGCTTGGCACCGTGTTCGGCCTGATCCGGATGTTCCTCGCGGTGATGGTGTCCGGCGTCGGTGATCCAATGAAGATGGCGGGCGGCATCGGCGAGGCGCTGGTGTGCACGGCGTCGGGACTGGTGGTCGCGATTCCCGCCTACGTGCTGCACCGTTATTTCCGTTCCCGGGTGCGCGGCTATGTGGTGCAGATGGAGAAACAGGCGACCGCGTTGCTGGACGAGCTTTCGGTTGCGCGGCCGGCGCCGGTCGAGACGCGCCCTGCGGCCGCCGCATCCAGCGCGCCGCCGCGTCCTGCGCGCGTTGTGAGCTGACGGGGCCCGCGATGCGCATCGGCAACGACAACGCCGACGAATTCGAAATCAACGTGGTCAGCCTGATCGACGTGCTGCTGACCTTGTTGATGTTCTTCGTGTTGACCACCACCTTCATACAGCAAGGGCATCTCAAGGTGTCGTTGCCGCAGGCCGGCGACAAGCCCGCGGCGCCCGTCGCGGATACGCTGGTGATCGTGATCGACAAACAAGGGCACTTCTTCGTGGCCAACAACCGGGTGCTGGGTGACGACGAGTCGACCCTGTCGCGCGCCATCCAGGCGGTGGCCGGGAGCGACCACGAGCGCCAGGTATTGCTGCGCGCCGATGCGATGACGCCGCACCAAGCCGTGGTCACCGCGATGGATGCGCTGGGCCGGCTTGGGTTCACGCACCTGTCGATCGCAACGACGCCTGCGGCCGGATCACCGTCGCCATGAGTCGTGCCGCGGTGGATGAAATCTCGGACGCGACGACCTACAAGCGTCTGCTGGGCCTGTTGCGCCCGTACCGATGGGTGGTGATCATCACCATCGCGGCGATGGTGGCCGACGCGGTGTGCATGACACTGTTCGCCAAGGAGGTCAAGCCACTGGTCGACAAGTTGTTCGTGAACCGCGACCCGCACATGATCTTCTGGATGCCGATCATCATCGTCAGCATCTTCTTTGTGCGCAGCATCGCGGTTTACATCGAGAGCTACGGCAGCGCCTATGTCGGACGCAGCGTGGTGCAGGACATGCGCCGCCGCATCTTCGACAAGTACCTGCGCATGCCGACGACGTTCTTCGATCGCGAATCGTCGGGCCAGCAGATTTCGCGGATCACCTACACCAGCGAACAGGTTGCCCAGGCCACCACCGATTCCGCCAAGATCGCGATCGTCGACGGGCTGACGGTGGTCGGCCTGGTCGCGATGATGTTGTGGACGAGTTGGCTGCTGACGCTCGCGCTGCTGGTGATGGTGCCTTCGATCGGAATACTCGTCACCTACGTCAGTCGGCGCTACCGCCGCATCAACGTCACCATCCAGGATGTGGTCGGGCGCGTCACCGGGGTGGTCGAGGAAGTGGTCGGCGCGCACCGCGAGGTCAAGGTGTTCGGTGGCCAGGATTACGAAGCGAAACGTTTCGACGACGTTACCGATCGCACGCGCAAGTTGAACATCAAGGTTGCGGCCACCAACGGTCTGTCCACCGCGTTCGTGCAGCTCGCTGCCGCAATCGCGCTGGCCCTGATCGTGTTCTTCGCCACACGGCCGTTCATGGCGCACCGGGGTTTGACGGCGGGCGGCTTCATGCGCCTGTTCATGTGCATGGGCGGTATCCTGCCGTCGTTGAAACGCCTGACCACGGTGCAGTCCAACATCCAGCGCGGGCTCGCCGCGGCGCAGGAACTGTTCGGGATCATCGACGCGCCGGTCGAGCGCGACGAAGGCACGCGCGTGGTCGAGCGTTGCCGGGGCGACATCGAGTTCCGCGACGTGCACCTGACCTATGCCGGGGCGAGCACGGCCGCGCTGCGCGGCATTTCACTGGACTGTCCGCCTGGTTCGATCACGGCGCTGGTCGGACGTTCCGGCAGCGGCAAGTCGAGTCTCGCCAGTTTGATTCCGCGTTTCTACGAGCCCACGTCGGGCGAAGTGCTTCTCGACGGGCAGCCATTGGGCGACTACACCCTGCGCAGCCTGCGCGCGCAGATCGCATGGGTCGGGCAGGACGTGGTGTTGTTCGACGACACGATCGCGAAGAACATCGCCTACGGTGCGCTCGCGGGTGCAAGCGAAGCCGCGATCACCGCGGCGGCCGAAGCCGCGAACGCCATGGAGTTCATCCGCGAACTTCCCGACGGCATCCACGGCCGAGTGGGTGAAGGCGGCGCGCTCTTGTCGGGAGGGCAACGCCAGCGCATCGCGGTGGCGCGCGCGTTGCTGAAGAACGCGCCGATCCTCGTGCTGGATGAAGCCACCAGTGCACTCGACACCGAATCGGAACGACTGATCCAGGACGCGCTGTCGCGATTGATGAAGAATCGCACCACGCTGGTGATCGCGCATCGGCTTTCCACGGTCGAACATGCGAATCAGATCGTGGTGCTGGACCAAGGCCACGTTGTCGAGCGCGGCACCCACGCCGAGTTGCTCGCGCGTGGCGGCAAGTACGCCGCTTTGTATCACCTGCAATTTCGCGACGCGGCGACGGCCGCGGCCTGAGCGCGGCCGCCACCATGACCACCGCGGACGACCTGCAAAACCGCTGGTACGCAGATCGCGTGCCGCCGTGGTGGACGCGGCCGCTGGCCGCGTTGTATGGCGGCGTAACCGCCGCGCGTCGCGGGATGTACCGCCACGGCTGGTTGCGCAGCGAACGGTTGCCGGTGCCGGTGATTGTCGTCGGCAACATCGTCGCGGGCGGCGCCGGCAAGACGCCACTGACGATCGCACTCGTGGAAGCATTGTGCGCACGCGGCTACAAGCCCGGCGTGGTGAGTCGTGGTTACGGCGGCACCGCACGCGCGCCCATGCTGCTGGATGCGCAACCCGATCCCACGGTGACGGGCGACGAGCCGACATTGATCCGCATGCGCACTGGCGCATCGGTGGCCATCGGCGCGAAGCGGATCGAGGCGGCGCGATTGCTGCTGTCCGAAGGCGTGGATGTCGTCATCGCCGATGATGGCCTGCAGCATTACGCGCTGGCACGCGACGTGGAAATTTGCGTGATCGACGGTACGCGCCGCTTCGGCAACGGCCGCCTGCTGCCCGCCGGCCCGCTGCGCGAACCCGCGTCGCGGTTGCGCGATGTCGATTTCGTCGTGTGCAACGGCGGTGACGCGCGCAATCGCGAAGTCCCGATGCAGCTTGCGATTTCGAACGCCATTGCACTCGCCGAACCCGCGCGTACATCGCCACTCGAGGCCTTTGCAGGCAGGCCCGTGCACGCGATCGCCGGCATCGGGCACCCACCGCGCTTCTTCGATGCGCTGCGCGCGCTGGGCATCGACGTGATCGAGCATCCGTTTCCCGATCACCACCGCTACACGGCGACCGACCTGGCATTCGGCGACGATTTGTCCGCACTGATGACCGAAAAGGACGCGGTGAAGTGCCGAGCCTTCGCGCAGGCCGATTGGTGGAGTGTGCCGGTCAACGCCGAGCTTTCCGCGGATTTTTTCGACGCCGCGGCGGCGCGGTTGAAACCACCGTCAGCCTGAGCTTGCCTCGGCCGTCGGGGGCTCCGGCTGCTTCAACAGCAGCGCCAGGAATGGCGGCGCGATGATCGAGGTGAGCAGGCTCATCGCGATGATCACCGCGTAGAGCATGTCGCCGAACACCCCCGCGGACAAACCCAGCGCCGCGACCACGATGCCGACCTCGCCGCGCGGGATCATGCCCACGCCGACGATCAGTGCGCTGCGCGGGCCCAGCCGAATCGCGCCGAGCCAGCCGCCGGCCAGTTTGGTCGCGATCGCGAGCAGGGTTGCGACCAGCAGCAGCCACAACGCTTCACCACTGGCAAGTTTCGCAAGATCGACCT
>Ga0207707_10000724_pt1 | contig 32602 bp, 37 predicted proteins | sample KBSC83BmetaG_FD_184336 | JGI IMG/M metagenome (GOLD analysis project Ga0207707, IMG submission 184336) | Corn rhizosphere microbial communities from Kellogg Biological Station, Michigan, USA - KBS C8-3B metaG (SPAdes) (version 2) | ecosystem: Host-associated > Plants > Roots > Rhizosphere ... | reverse complement strand
TTCTTCACGCCCCACATGATGACCATGCCGACCACCGGCTTGTTGTGGCGCTCGCCCTCGCACTTGTCGCAGATGGGATTCGTGCCGTGGATGGAGAACAACACCTGCTTGACCACGCCTTGCAGCGCGCCATCAGGTTGTTCGGTGATTTCGATGATGGATTTCGGCTTGCCGGTGGCGTCGTCGACCTGCGTCCAGGTGCCGACCGGCGTGTCGTTGGCGGCGTACGCCGCGGTGGCCAGCACCAGCGTAAAAGCGATCAGGATGGAACGGAGGGTGGTGCGCATCACGGCGACTCCGGAACGGGCAGGTGGGGTTAGCCTGCGCGGGCCGGCGGTGCGCGTCAACTGCGCGGAATCAGCATCATGGATGACGCGGATCAGGGGCGGCGCGGAACCGTCTGGCATAATTGAAGGCTGTCTTGCTCCGTAGCGCACCATGGCAATTCTCACCGAAATCCGCGTCCGCGAAATTCTTGGCGAAATCGTCGATCCGCACAGCGGTGTCTCGCTGGCCGAAGGCGGCGCGATCCACGCGCTCGGCGTGGATGGCGATCGCGTGGCGGTAGAAATCGCGCTGGGTTATCCCGCGCGCGATTGGCGCACGACTTTCGCAGCGCAAATCAAGGCGGCGTTGGAGGCTGATCCGGCGATCGCGCAGGCGGTGGTCTCGGTGACGTCGCGCATCGCGACCCACAAGGTGCAGGGCAATTTGATGCCGCTGCCAGGTGTCAAGAACATCATCGCGGTAGCGTCGGGCAAAGGCGGTGTCGGCAAGTCCACCGTCGCCGTGAATCTAGCGCTCGCGCTCGCGGCGGAAGGTGCGAACGTGGGCGTGCTGGATGCGGACATCTACGGTCCCAGCCAGCCGCTGATGCTGGGCATCACGGGACGTCCCGAATCGCCGGATGGCAAGACCATCATCCCGATGACCAACCACGGTCTTCAGGTGATGTCGATCGGGTTTCTGGTCGGCGAAGACACGCCGATGGTGTGGCGCGGGCCGATGGTGACGCAGGCGTTGACGCAACTGCTGACGGCGACCCGCTGGCGCGATCTCGATTACCTCGTCGTGGACATGCCGCCCGGCACCGGCGACATCCAGTTGACGTTGACCCAACGCGTGCCGGTGGCGGGCGCGGTGATCGTCACGACGCCCCAGGATATCGCGCTGCTGGATGCTAAGAAGGGTCTCAAGGCATTCGAAAAGGTCCAGGTGCCGGTACTCGGCATCATCGAGAACATGGCGACGCACGTGTGCTCCAACTGCGGCCACGAGGAACACGTGTTCGGCGAAGGCGGCGGCGCGCGCATGGCGGGCCAATATGGCGTGCCGCTGCTGGGGTCGCTGCCGCTGGACATCCGCATCCGCGAGCATGCCGACTGCGGCAACCCGACCGTTTCCGCAATGCCGGATTCGGATCTCGCGCTGCGTTACCGCGAAATCGCCCGCAACACCGCGGCGCGCCTGTCGCGGCAAGCCGAGCGCGACATGACCGGTGTGCCGAACATTCGCGTCGTTGATGACTGAGGTCGCTGCTTCGCGCAAACGCGTGCTGTGCCTGTGCGGCAGCCTGCGCCGGGTGTCGGCCAATCGCGCGGCGCTGGAAGCCGCGCGCGAACTGGCCCCTGCATTGCTGCAGCTCGAAATTTATCCCGGCATGGGCGCGTTGCCGCAGTTCAGTCCCGATGTCGAGATTGATCCACTTCCGCAACCGGTGATCGAGTTGCGCGACGCCGTGCGGCGCGCCGATGCACTACTCGTCGCGTGCCCCGAATATGCGCACGGCATTCCCGGCGCCTTCAAGAACCTTCTGGATTGGCTGGTCGGCGCGCTGGAGTTTCCCGGCAAGCCGGCACTGTTGCTCAACACCTCGGCACGCGGCTCGCATCACGCGCAGGATGCATTGATGGAAGTGTTGACCACGATGTCGGCGCGATTGCTGACATCCGAACCGCTGCCGGTGCGCCTTGCGGGCGTGGGCTGCAACGTGGATGCGGTGCTGGCGAGCGAAGACCGGCGGCGTGAAATCGAGGTTGCGCTGGGCGTGCTTGCGGCGGGGCTTGCGTAACGCTGGCGCCTGCCAGGCAATCCCGTTACTTTGGCGGCTTTGGTCGGCGCCGTCCGGCATCTTTCGAGAGTGGAGAGCGTGTGAGCATCAAGAGTGACAACTGGATCCGTCGCATGGCCGAGCAGCACGGCATGATCGAGCCGTTCGAGGCTGGCCAGATCAAGCACAACGACGGCGGGCGCATCGTGTCCTATGGCACCTCCAGCTATGGCTACGACGTGCGTTGCGCGGGCGAGTTCAAGATATTCACCAACATCAATTCGACCATCGTCGATCCGAAGGACTTCGATTCGCGCAACTTCGTGGATTTCACCGGCGACTGCTGTCTCATTCCGCCCAACTCGTTCGCGCTGGCGCGCACCGTCGAATATTTCCGGATTCCGCGCAACGTGCTCACCATTTGTCTCGGCAAGAGCACCTACGCGCGCTGCGGCATCATCGTGAACGTCACGCCACTGGAACCCGAGTGGGAAGGCCACGTGACTCTGGAGTTTTCCAACACCACGCCGCTGCCAGCCAAGATCTACGCCAACGAAGGCGTGGCGCAGATGCTGTTCCTGGAGTCGGACGAGGTCTGTTCGACCAGCTACAAGGATCGCGGCGGCAAGTACCAGGGGCAGAAGGGCGTCACCCTCCCGAAAACATAGTGGTTCATCAACGCATTCAGCCAGCTTGTGGCACACTTCCCCGGTTGCAGCCCCCGGGCCTGCATCCGCGATCAGCAACGGAGACCGAATCCATGAACCTGCGTTCGTTTGTTGTGCGCCTTGGCGGCGCGGCCCTGTTGGCGACGATGTTCACGCTGGCGGGGTGCAATGCCCATGTCCGTCGTGGCGCCGAAACCACGGTGAATGTGCCGCAGCAGTACGACATGACCATCGGCGCCTACAAGGACAACCAGTTCATGCTGGATGGCGCGGTGCTGAGCTCGCCGGACCTTGAAGCGCACTTCCGTTACCTGCAGGACCAGAAGCAGCTGCCGAAGACCGTACTGCTGAAAGACACCGATGACGCCAAGATCAACAACGCCGACCTGGAGGAATTCGCCAGCCTGCAGCTGAGCTTCAAGTTCACCGGCTACGTGATGCACAAGGGCAAGCTGACCCTGATGAGCGCGGTGCAAGGCAAAAAGGGCAACGACGACTCGGAGCAGGATCAGGATAAACCGCAGCACCCGCGCCATCACCGCGGCGGCAACGGCGGCGGTGGCCCTTCGGGCGTCTGACGACCCCGCGCCAAAAAGAAGTGCGCTGTCGTAGGGCGGCACGTTCCGCCCGTGGCACTTCGCTACATTTCGGCGCCCGCTGCAATGCGCGCGTCGCCGCGCGCGGTCAGCGCCGCGCGCACGATGATCTCGAGCGCCATCGTCATCTGTTCCAGCGGCATGCCAGGCTGCCCATGCGCGGCAGCCTGTTTCGGCAACCACGGCACGTGCACGAAACCCGCACGGGTGTTGCGCCGCCGCCGCAGGGCGTGCATCAGCGCGTAAAAAACCTGATTGCAAACATAGGTTCCCGCCGTCTGCGAGATGTGCGCGGGGATGCCGGCCCGCTGCAATGCCTGCAACGCCACCTTGATAGGCAAGGTCGAGAAAAATGCCGCGGCGCCGCTGCCCAATACCGGCACGTCCACCGGTTGCGCGCCGACATTATCCGGAATGCGCGCGTCGATCATGTTGATCGCGACGCGCTCCAGCGAAATGCCGTCGCGGCCGCCCGCAAGGCCCACCGCGATCGCCACGCGCGGTTCATGTCTGCGCAGCGCGCGCCACAAGGCGGGCAGCGAGGCATCGAATTCGCAGGGCAGTTCCGCGACAACCACGCGGTGATCTTTGATGGTGGCGCCACCGAGCGCGCGTACGGCTTGCCACGACGGGTTGACCGTCTCGCCGCCAAAGGGCGTGAAGCCAGTCAGCAACACGGTGCGTTCGCGCTGGCGTGCGATGTGGCTCAAAAGCGGAAGATCAGCAGGTACATCAGGATCAAGTTTACGACCAGCAGCAGCGCGCCGGTTTTCCATTGCGCGCGGATCACGTCATTCTGGTTGGGTAGCTCCAGCAGTGCCACCGGTACGATGTTGAAGTTGGCCGCCATCGGCGTGAACAGCGTGCCGCAATAGCCGGTCACCATGCCCAGCGCGCCCAGGATCGCCGGATTCGCGCCGTGCTGGTGGATCAGCAGCGGTATGCCGATGCCCGCCATCAATACCGGGAACGCCGCGAAGGCGTTGCCCATGATGACCGTGAACAACACCATGCCAAGCCCGAACGCGAGCACACAGGCCATCGCGTTGTTGACCGGGATCAGCAGGCGCACCAGATCCGCGACGGCCGTGCCGACGCCGGTCGCGGCGAACACGCCGCCCAGCGCGGCCAGCGTCAGCGGCAGCAGCGCCGCCCAGCCCAGCGTGTCCAGCAAACGCCGGCCTTCGGAAAGCCCGGCCAGCGGCCGCGCGCGCGTCACCCACAGCGCCGCGATCAGCGCCACCATGCACGCGAGCGCCAGCCCGGTCAGGGTCATGCGCGTCGGGTCGAACAGGTGCACGCCGCCGACAACGATGTACGCGCCGAACAACGCGACCAGCAGCGTCACCAGCGGGATCAGCAGGGCCGGGCCGAACAGCTTGTGGCGCAGGCGCAACGCGTCGGCCTCGCGTTCTGCCGCATCACGCTCGCTCAAGTGTCCGCGCGTCATGCGCGGCGACAAGGCGGCCAATGCGATCACGCCGACGCCGGCCAGTTGGGCGGGCATCGGGTTGTGCGCGGCGGCCTGGGACAAGACGAGTTTGCCGCCCGCAATCAGCACGGCCAGCACGCCCCAGAACGCGGCATGCGACCAGCGCCGGCCGCGCAAGTTGAGGATCGCGGCGCCGGTGAGGAACAGCGCGATCAGCCAGTAGGCCTGTTCGATCGTCAGCATGTCACTCGGCAACCCGTTCTTCGCGCTTCGCGTGCATGACGGAATGCGCGATGCGCCGTGTGAACAGCACTGTGCGGATCGCGTGGATGATGAACGCTGCGATCGCGGTCGGCAGCGCCCACAGCGCGATCTGCAGAGGCTGCAATTCGATGCCGTGCTGCGCGTAGAAACCCTGGATCAGCAGCACCGCGCCGAGCGCGATGAACACGTCCTCGCCGAAGAACAGCCCGACGTTGTCAGTGGCGGCGCTGAACGCGCGCACGTCGTTGCGTTCTTCCGTCGAGAGCGGCGCGCCGCGCTTTTCGGCCGCGGCTTCCGCCATGGGTGCCAGCAGCGGGCGCACGGTTTGTGCCTGGCCGGCAACACTGGTCAGACCCAGCATCGACAGAATCTGGCGCAGGCCCAGATACGCGATCAGCAAGCGCGGAAAAGTGAGGCTGCGCAGCGAGGCGATCCAGTTGCGCGCGTGTTCGCGCAGGCCCGCGCGTTCCAGCACGCCAATCGCGGGCAGCGTGAGCACGAACAGCAGCAGCGCACGTTCGGATACGAAGCTGGTACCGATCAGGGCCAGGATGTCACCGATGGATTTGCCCGCCGCGAGGCCGCTGACGATGCCCGCTACCACCACCACCGGCACCGGGTTGAAGCGCAGCGCAAAACCCGCGACGACGACGAGAACGCCAAGTAGCGGCAGGTAATGAAGCAGGGCGGTCATGCCGGACCGGTCATGCCGGACGCGTCGGCGCCGCGATCTGGACGCCTGCATTCGTCAGCGCACGATGCAGGCGTTCCGCGAACGCCGCGGCATTCGCGCGGTCGCCGTGGACGCACAAGCTGTCGGCTTCGATGTGCACCCTGGCGCCGTCGTCGACCATGGCTTCCTTCGCAGTCGCGATGGAAACGGCTTGTGCCACGGCGGCATCGATGTCCTCGATCACGGCGCCCGCTTCCGAACGCGGAGCCAGCGAACCGTCCGCGCGATAGCGGCGGTCGCAGAACCCTTCATGCTGCACGCGCAGGCCTGCCGCGCGGCCGGCATCCACGAGCGCGCTGCCGGCGAGTCCCACCAGAATCAGCGTCGGATTGAAATCGCGCACCGCGGCGGCGATGGCGTAGGCCAGCGCGCGGTCGCGCGCGGCCATGTTGTACAGCGCGCCGTGCGGTTTGACGTGGTGCAGGTGCGTGCCGGCTGCGCGCACGAAGGCGTGCAGCGCACCGAGCTGGTACAGCGTCTGCGCGTAAACATCGTTGGGCGAGACCTTCATTTCGCGCCGGCCGAAACCTTGCAGGTCCGGCAGCGAGGTGTGCGCGCCGATGGCGACGCCGTGTTCGAGGCAAAGCGCAACCGTGGCGCGCATGACCGTCGGATCACCCGCATGGAATCCGCAGGCGATGTTGGCCGAGGTGATCCACGGCATCACGCCCGCGTCGTCGCCCATGCGCCAGGCGCCGAAGGATTCGCCGAGGTCGGCGTTGAGGTCGATCGTATTCATGCGATCAGGCGTGCGGCGATGCCGGTTTCCAGTCGGGTCAGTGCGCGTTCGCGTTCCCGCAGCGCGCGCAAGGCGTCGTCGAACGTGCAAGGCGTGAAGCGTAGCGTATCGCCCGGCCGCCGTTGCGCGAGGCGCGGGATGTCCACCGCCGCGATCTGGCCGATGCGCGGGTAGCCGCCGCTGACGGGGCACTCCGGCCCGAACGCGATGGGTTGCCCGGAGGGCGGCAATTGCAGGATGCCGGGTACGCAGCCTTCGCTGACCGTCTCGACCGGTTCGCCAAATTCGAGTGCCGGGCCGGACAGGCGCAAGCCCACGCGGTTCGAATCCGCGTGCATAGCGAACGTCTCTAAAAACAGTAACTTGCGTGATGTTTTTTTCAGCTTGTCGAAATGACTTCCCGGCAGCAATCGCAAGGTTGCGGGCGCCTCATCCGGGAACCATGGCCGTGGATCGAGCCGCCAGTTGAGGGAAATGGGGTCAGGTTCATTTTTCTTTGCGTTGTCGCGGATACGCGAATTCCCGCTGAAAAATGAACCTGACCCCATTTCAACTGCATCACCAGCACGCAATGGCCGTCCCGCGAACGGCCCGAGTTGCGCATTGACGTCCGTGCTGCGGCTGCCGAGTATGGGCGTCGCACCGAAGCCGCCGCGCACGGCGAGATAACTGCGGCAACCGGAACGCATCGCGCCCAGCTCGACTGTTGCGCCCGCCGTCGCGAGTACAGGCGCCCACGCTGGCTGATCGACGCCGTTGATGCGCAACGGAATCGGCGCGCCGGTAACGGCGATCCATGCGTCATCGTGGAAGCGCAGCGTCGGTCCGAGCAGGGTGATTTCAAGCGCGCAAGCATCGGATTGGTTGCCGCACAGCGCGTTGGCGATGCGCAGCGCGGGCGTATCGAACGCACCGGCGCGGCCGATGCCGAGATGCGCGAAGCCCGGGCGTCCCGCGTCCTGCAACGTCGTCAGCAAACCGGGTTTCAGGACCTCGATCGTCATGCATCGCGTTCCGCGAGTCGCGCGAATTCGCCGGCCTCGATCGTGCGAAAACGCACGCGATCACCGGGAGCCAGCAGGCATGGCGGCTCGCGTGCGGGATCGAAAAGCACGCGTGGCGTGCGGCCGATCAGGTGCCAGCCGCCCGGCAGTTCGCGCGGATAGATGCCGGTCTGCGCGCCGCCGATCGCCACGGATCCCGCCGGGACGCGGGTGCGCGGAATGGCGCGGCGCGGCACCTGCAGCGCGGGATCGAGGCCGAGCAGATAAGGAAAACCCGGTGCGAAACCGAGCATCGCGACGATGTATTCCGCCGCCGTGTGGCGCGCGATCACTTCGTCACGCGACAGCCCCGCGTGTTCCGCGACCGTGTCGAGGTCGAGCCCGTATTCGTCGCCGTAACACACCGGGATTTCAACGGTGCGTGCGGTCTCACGGAGCGCGGCCGCGTTCTTTTGCTCGTCATCCCGGCGCAGGCCGGGATCCAGTGTCTTTGCAACGGTTTCGAGAAGTGCGCCGTTGTCCCGCATAGACGGATCGAATCGCACCAGCAGCGTCGCATACGCAGGTGCGATATCCGTGATGCCGGGCAAGCCGGCGTTCTGCAATGCCTTGGCCGCGGCGTGCACGCGTGCGTTGGTCGTCACATCGATGCCATCGCCGAAGCGCACCAGCAGCGCATCCTCGGCCAGCGGTTCAAAAGAAAAATCAGCCATCGCGCTTGCGCCGCCGGGTGCGCGCGGTGTCTTCGGCTCCGCTTTCACGGCGCAAGTCCGCGAGCAGCTTGTCGCGCGCTTCGGGCAGATAGTGGTGCGCCGGTCCGTGTCCCCATACCGGCCCCGGCCACGCGGCATCGTCTTCGCGGCGGGCGACCACGTGCACGTGCAACTGGCGCACGATGTTGCCGAGCGCGCCGACATTGAGCTTGTCGCTTTCGACGACGCCACGCAGCATTTTCATCGCACGGGTGACTTCGCGCATCAGCTGCGTGCGCTCGCGCTCGGCCAGATCGTCCAGTTCGGCAAGACCCTGGCGTCGCGGCACCAGCACCAGCCATGGAAATTGCGCGTCGTCCATCAGCAACAGGCGGCACAGGGTCCAGTCGGCCACGAACACCGTGTCCGCGGCGAGACGCGCGTCGAGCTGGAATCCGGCATCGGGAGTGGGCCTCATGGCCGGCTCGCGAGCTCCTTGCCGAAGAACGCGAGCGTGCGCTCCAGGGCTAGGCTGGCCGCATCCTTGTTGTAGACGTTCTTGTCCACGTCGCGATTGAATGCGTGTCCGCAGTGCTCGTACACGTACACGGGCGCGCCGGGCCAAGCGTTGCGATGTTTTTCCACCGCTTCGGCGGTGATCGAGCGGTCGTTGGCGCCGAAATGGAAAATCACCGGTGCCTTCAAGGGCTGGTCAAGATAGGCGACGTTGCGCGCGCCGTAGTAACTCGCTGCCGGCAGGCTGAGGCGCTGCGCCGAAAGCAGCGCGACCGTGCCGCCCCAGCAATAGCCCACCACGCCGATCTTCCCGGATGATTTGATCGAATCCGCTGCGCTCGCGACAGCTTCCACGGCGCGATCGAGCCCCACCTCCATCGCCAGATCCTTGCCGCGTTCCATGCCGGTCTTGTCGTAGTCGAGCTCGACGTCATTCTCGACGAAATCGAAGAACGCTGGTGCGACCGCGGTGTAGCCGGCTTGCGCGAGGCGGTCCGCCACGTCACGGATGTGCGACGTGACGCCGAAGATTTCCTGCACCACCACGATCCCGCCCCTAGGCTTGCCATGCGGCTTGGCGAGGTACGCGCCGATGCAATGCGTGCCGGCGGTGTTGAGGTTGATGCGTTCACCCATGATCTGTTCTCCGAACTGCGATCAGGACAGCGTACTACCAGAGGCCCGCACGCGAGACGCTTGTCCCGAGTCCCGAGTCCCGAGTCCCGAGTCCCGAGTCCCGAGTCCCGAGTCCCGAGTCCCGAGAAACTCGCCGCATCCCCGGATCAAGTCCGGGGCAGGCTCTGCGGCTCGCCCTTCGGGCCGTCGGCTGCGCCGATGTTCGCTCCGGCATTCCGCCTCCGCAGTCCGAGTCCCGCTAAAATTGCGAGTTCCCCTCATCTTTGCTCCCGCATGCCCGCACCTTCCCCGAAAATCGGTTTCGTCAGCCTCGGCTGTCCCAAGGCGCTGGTCGATTCCGAGCGCATCCTCACGCAGTTGAAGGCGGAGGGCTACGAGATCGTGCCGCGCTACGACAAGGCCAACGCGGTGATCGTCAACACCTGCGGCTTCATCGACGCGGCCGTACAGGAATCGCTGGACGCGATCGGCGAGGCGCTGCACGAGAACGGCAAGGTCATCGTCACCGGCTGCCTCGGCAAGCGCGATGCGCTGATTCGCGAGGCCTATCCCGACGTGCTGGCGATCACCGGTCCGCAGGATTACGCCAACGTGATGGGTGCGGTGCATGCGGCGCTGCCGAAACCGCACGATCCATTCGTTGATTTGGTGCCCGACACGGGCATCAAGCTGACACCGAAGCACTACGCGTACCTCAAGATTTCCGAAGGCTGCAACCATCGCTGCACGTTCTGCATCATCCCGTCGATGCGCGGAAATCTTGTCTCGCGCCCGATCGACGAAGTGCTGGTCGAAGCCGAGAAGCTGGTGCGCTCGGGCGTCAAGGAATTGCTGGTGATTTCGCAGGACACCAGTGCCTACGGCGTCGATGTTCGTTACGCCGAACGCGCGTGGCGCGGCAATCCGTATGCAACGCGCATGACCGATCTGTGCCGCGGGCTGGGTGAACTCGGCGCTTGGGTGCGGCTGCATTACGTCTACCCGTATCCGCACGTGGACGACGTGATTCCACTGATGGCGGAAGGCAAGATCCTTCCGTACCTCGACATCCCGTTCCAGCATGCGTCACCGCGAATCCTGAAATTGATGAAGCGTCCCGGCAATATCGACAAGACGCTGGAGCGCATCCACGCGTGGCGCAAGGTGTGTCCGGATCTCACGATCCGCAGCACTTTCATCGTCGGCTTCCCGGGCGAAACCGATGCCGAGTTCGAGGAGCTGCTCGATTTCCTCGGCGAAGCGCAGCTCGATCGCGTGGGCGCGTTCGCCTATTCGCCAGTTGGCGGCGCCAAGGCCAACGAGCTGCCCGATCCGGTGCCCGAGGAATTGAAGGAAGATCGCCTCGAACGCTTCATGGAAGTGCAGGCGGGGATCTCCGCCGCGAAGCTGCAACAGAAAATCGGCCGCACGTTGAAGGTGCTGGTGGATGAAGTGAACGCCGAGGGAGCAATCGCACGCTCGATGGCCGATGCGCCTGAAATCGATGGCGTGGTGCGAATCGCCGATGGCGCGTCATTGAAACCGGGGCAGTTCGCCGAAGTGCGTGTGATTGGCGCGGATGCGCACGACATGGAAGCCGCCATTTCAATTGTGGGTTGAATTCTCTCGTTGTCATTCCGGAGCGGGCCGCAGGCCCGAATCCGGAATCGGTTTGAGGGTTGGTGCGATTGCGCTTGCGATACCGATTCCGGGTTCTGCCCGCAAACGGCGCGGGCAGCTCCGGAATGACGACGTGGGTATTGGTGCATCCCGCGACTATGCGTAGTTCACCGCCAGCACGACAAAACGCATCTTGCCGCCCGGCAATTCCGCCTCGAACTCATCATCCACACGTTTCTTCAATGCGGCGCGTGCCATCGGTGAATCCACGCTGATCCAGCCCTTCTTTGCATCGGTTTCGTCAGGGCCGACGATGCGCCAGATGTGCGTCGCGCCGCTGTCGACGTTCTCTATTTCGAAGGTCGCGCCGAAAAAAATCGCGCCGCGGTCGGCGGGCACGCCTTCGGCGACCTTCAACGATGGAATACGTCTGGACAGGTAGCGCACGCGGCGGTCGATTTCGCCGAGCTGCTTTTTGCGGTAGGTGTATTCGGCGTTTTCGGATCGATCACCTTCGGCGGCCGCAGCGGCGAGCGCCTTGACGACCTCCGGGCGCAGTTCGCGCCAAAGATGATCGAGTTCCGCTTTCAGCGCATCGAAACCCGCCCGCGTGATGATCGCGGTGGAGCGGGGCGATGGTGGACGCCAGCGAGACATGTCGGGTGATTGGCGTGCCGTGCGTTATCTTTTTCCGCCAAAGATGCCGCCCAGCACGCCACACGGAATCTGCCGGCCGAGCTGGCTGCCCATGGTGCGCACAGTCTGCTTGGCCATGGTTTCGTTTTTGCCGATCAGGATGTCGTTCACGCGGTCTCCCCGGTTGCCGCATTCGGCATTGAACCTCGATTGTACGGTGCGAGGGCGCCAGCGGGTGTTGAGAAACACCCTGCTGGAGCAGGCCATGGATGGCCTGCCGCGGATCTTGCGCTGAAAGCGCTTGATCCGTCGAAGCCGAGTCCGGGCGTGTACCGGACTCGGCGTGTTGCAAAAATGCAGGACAGCACTTTCGCGACATGCAACTTGAGTCGTCCGCTGCTTCGCGTTAGGGTGCCAGCGTTGTCTTGCGTTCGGGTGGGCATTACATGATGCAGCGGTTGGGATGGATGGCGTGCGTCGGCGCGCTGGGGTTGTTGGCGGGTTGTGCGCAAACGCCGACCAAGGGCACGCCTTCGGATTTGAACGGGTTGTACGCGCAGTTGAGCCGGGCCGGCGCGCAGTACGATCAGGCGTTGCAACAAGCGCGCGCGGGCGACAACGCCCAGTCGCAGAAGACGCTGGAAACCGCGCTGGATGCGCTGCGCAGTGCGTCCGATCGCTGCGTCAACACATCCGGTTGCGACACCGCGCGTTTCCTTTCGGCCTACGATCGCGCATTGCGCCTGAAGGACGGCAGTTTCCTCGGCACCGAGGGCGACGAGCAGTCGCTCGATACAGACGATCAGAACACTACTGGCACCGATTCCGGCGTGCTCACCGCGTTGCCGCAGGCGCAGCGCACCGTGCAGTTGCTGCACGATCACAAACTGTCGGACCTGGTCGCGACCAACGGCACGGTACAGGCGGCGTTGCAGGTGTGGCTGACGCGGCTGCGGCCGCAATTGATCCGCGCGTACGTCGATTACCAGTACCTGCGTTACCAGATGGAGCCCGCGTTCCACCAAGCCGGGCTGCCCGAGGCGATCCTGTTCGGCTTGATCGCCAAGGAATCCGGTGGCCGCGTGCACGCGGTGTCGCGCTCGGGCGCGGCGGGTCCCTTGCAGTTCATGCCGGCCACCGGTGCGCGCTTCGGGCTCAACACGGTCGACGGCTTCGATCAGCGCTTCGATCCGACCATGTCCGCGCAGGCGACCGCGGCGTACCTCAACGAGCAACTGGGCCAGCTCAACGACAACCTGGCACTGGTGCTGGCCGCCTACAACGGTGGCGAAGGGCGGACGGGGCGGTTGGTCGCGAGTACACCGAACGCGAGTTTCTGGGATCCGAATGTGTATTTCGCGCTGTCGCCGGAAACCCGTGAATATGTGCCGATGGTTTTGGCGGCGGCGTGGCTGTTCCTGCACCCGGGCCGCTACAACCTGCATTTCCCGCGCGTCGACGGCACGCCCGGTTTCGTCAACCTGGCCAACGCAGCATCGCTGAACGAGCTGTCGGTGTGCCTTGGCGATGATGATGGCGCGCACTACGGCTGGTATCGCACGTTGCGCAACCTCAACCCGCAGATGGACCCGTCGCAGGTGCAGCCGCAGGGAACACGCCTCAACCTGCCGCGATTCCTGCAGGGTGCGTACAAGCAATCCTGCACCGATGGAAAATGGGTCGCGCTGGCCGGCCAGTTGCAGGCGGCGCAACTGCCAACGCCGCCCGTGCAGGTCGCCGCGGCCGATCCGCCGCAGCGCAAATCAAAGCGCGAGTCCGCCGGGCACTACACCATCCGCAGCGGTGACACCCTTTACGCCATTGCGCGCCGCTTCCATTGCGACGACGTGCGCGAGCTGGTGCGCGGCAACCACCTGCATTCGGCATCCGACTTGCAGGTAGGAAAGCGGTTGCGGTTGGTGGGGTGCAAGCGCTGACGAACGAACCCGAGTGGGTTCGTCCACACCACCACACTCCCACAGAAACGCAAAACGCCCACGAGGGGCGTTTGCATTTCTGGCGGAGAGGGTGGGATTCGAACCCACGTTACGGCATAACCGTAAACCGGATTTCGAATCCGGCGCATTCGACCACTCTGCCACCTCTCCAGAAATGTAGCGCGCGGAATCTTGGCAGTGCACGCCGGCGCATTGTTCGCATCATCCCTGATGCTCACCCCTCGCTATGCTCGGGGCCAGCCCTTCGGCTGTCCAAAATCGCTCCCGGCGATTTTGTCGACCACTCTGCCACCTCTCCGGGTTCGTGGTCTTCAGACCCGGCTGAGCGGGCCGTCCATGATAATTGCGTCTCCGGATGGGTGACAACCATGACGACGACCGAATCCTGTGTGGTGGAAGACTCGGGGACGCGCTGCTTGAGCCTGGACCCGCGATGCCTTAGCGTGCTCTGCAGGCAGACGGAGGGAATCAGCATGCGCAAGCAGTCGCGGGTCGTTGTCTTGATGGTGGGGGTTGCAATGTCTGTGGCGTCCTGGGCGCAGAATGCCGGCCATACTGCGTCACCGGCTGGCGCTTCGTCGATCGGTTACGCCGGCATACCGGAGCTGCAGCAACAAATGGCAGGCGGCAAGCTGGATTCGCAACGGCTTGTCCGCGATTTTATCCAGCGGATCGAAGCGCTGGATCAGGCTGGCCCGCGCGTCAATGCGGTGCTGCAGCTGAATCCCGATGCGCTGTCGATCGCGAAACAACGCGACGACGGGCGCAAGCCAGGCAAACACGAAAGGTTGTGGGGCATCCCGGTCCTGCTGAAAGCCAACATCGACACCGGCGACAGGATGCCGACGACGGCGGGTTCGTTGGCCCTGCTGGGTGCGCCCGCGCCACGGGATGCGACGGTGGCGGGGAAGTTGCGCGAGGCCGGCGCGGTAATCCTGGGGAAAACCAATTTGAGCGAATGGGCCAATTACCGCTCGACGCGCGCGTCCAGCGGCTGGAGCGGGCGCGGTGGATTGACGCGCAACCCCTACGTGCTGGATCGCAGCGCGTGTGGTTCGAGTTCGGGTTCGGCGGCGGCGGTCGCGGCCGGCTTCGTGACGGTCGCGATCGGCACCGAAACCAATGGTTCGATCATCTGTCCCTCCGCCGCGAACGGTGTTGTGGGCATCAAGCCTACGGTGGGTCTGGTCAGCCGCGCGGGCATCATTCCGATCAGCTCGACCCAGGACACCGCCGGTCCGATCGCGCGCGACGTGCGCGATGCAGCGATCGTGCTGTCCGCGATCGCGGGCAGCGATCCGCGCGATCCGGCCACGGTCGATGCCGACAAGCACGCCACGGACTACACCAAATTCCTCGACCCGAACGCGCTCAAGGGCAAGCGCATCGGTGTGGTGCGCGAATTGGCGGGCGGCGATCCGCAGGTCAAGGCATTGCTCGACCACGCGATCTCGGTGCTGCGCGCGCAAGGCGCCACCGTGGTCGACAACGTGAAGATTCCGCACGTCAACGACTATGGGCATGCGGAATCCACGGTGCTGCGTTACGAGTTCAAGCACGGCGTCAACGCTTATCTCGCCACGCGCAAGGGCTTGCAGGTTCATTCGCTGGCCGATTTGATCGCGTTTGACAAGGCACACGCCGCTGAGGAAATGCCGTGGTTCGGGCAAGAGACATTTATTGCAGCCGAGGCCAGTGGGCCGCTGACCGGCAAGGCCTATCGGGACGCGCTGGCGAAGCTCAAGAAGCTCGCCGGCCCCGCAGGCATCGATGCGGCGATGAACGTTGATCATCTGGATGCGCTGTTCGCGCCGGCGCAGGACCCGGCGTGGCGCATCGATCTCGTCGCGGGCGATCCGGGCGGAACGGCCAGCGCCTACGGCCCTGCGGCTGTAGCTGGTTATCCGTCGGTCACGGTGCCTGCCGGCTTCGTGCACGGATTGCCGGTCGGAATGCTGTTCTTTGGGCGCAAGTGGAGCGAACCGACGCTGATCGGGATTGCCTACGCTTACGAACAGGCCACGCACGCGCGGCGCGATCCCGGGTTCCTGACCACGCTGCCGGTGCCGCAGGGCATCGATGCCTGGACGCAGAAATCCGCCGCCTCGGCGAACGTGTCGGACAGCGGAAAACACTGAAGATCAGTGTGGAAGTGCTTCAAGCCGCCTGCGCCGGCCGCCGCAACCGCTGCAGCACGGCTTTCGCCGCGGCTGCGGACGAGGCGGGATTCTGGCCGGTGATCAGGTTGTCGGACGTGACCACGTGCGCCTTCCAGTCGGCGGCCTTGGAATAGAGGCCGCCGGCTTCCTTCAGCATGTCCTCGACGAGGAACGGCACGGCTTCTGCCAGTCCCGCGGCGCGTTCTTCGGAATTGGCGAATCCGGTGACGGCCTTGCCGCGCACCAACGGCAGACCGAAAGGTCCGCGTGCGTCGCGCAGTGCGGCAACGCCGTGGCATACCGCGGCGACCGGCTTACCGGCTGCGTAGATCTTGTCGATGATGAGGCGAGAGTCCTCGTCGTCGGCCAAATCCCACAACGGGCCGTGGCCGCCCGGATAAAACACGGCGTCGAACGATCCGGGGTCGATGTCCGCCAGCTTGTGGGTGCGCGCAAGCGTCTGCATGGCTTCGCCATCGGCCAGCAAGCGTCGCGTCGCATCTGTCTGGCCGTCGGGTGCCTCGCTGGCGGGATCGATCGGCGGCTTGCCGCCCGCAGGCGACGCCAGCGTGACCTCGGCCTTCGCGTCCTTGAACACGTAGTAGGGGGCGGCCAGTTCTTCCAGCCATAGGCCCGTCGCCTTGCCCGTGTTGCCAAGCTGGCCGTGCGAGGTCAGCACCATCAGGATGTTCATGACTGCACTCCACGAAAAATGTGCCGCGCAAGGGGCACTCCCCTTTACTCTGGGGAGGTTTGCAGCGAATACAAGGGAAAGGTGTGCGAAGCGCCGGGAGTTGTTACGCTGCGCATCATTTTCATGAGCGCACACGAAATGAGCCTGATCTCCACACCAGTTTCCTACGGCGAACTGATTGACAAGATCACGATCCTGGAAATCAAGTCCGAGCGCATGACCGACGCCGCCAAGCTGGCCAACGTGCGCGACGAGTTGCAGTTGCTGAACCGTTTGTGGGGCATGGACGCGCATTCGCGCATCGACGCTTCCACTGAGCGCGCCGAGCTGAAACGCATCAACGAAGCGCTGTGGGAAATCGAGGATGAAATCCGCGTGAAGGAACGCGACCAAGCCTTCGATGCACGCTTCGTGGAATTGGCGCGCGCGGTGTACCACACCAACGACAAGCGCGCGGCGGTGAAGCGCGCGATCAACCTGAAGCTGGGATCGCGGTTGGTGGAGGAGAAGTCGTATCAGGATTACCGAAGCGATGAATGACTCGGATCGGGACTTGGCGGCACTGCAAGGCCAGTGGGAGCAGGTTGATTTCGAGGAGAACGGTTTGCCTGGTCCGTCGGGTGAACATGCTGCTCTGGGTGCCATCACAACGATCGACGGCCGCCGATTCAGCGTCCGCACAACTGGTGGCGAGTTGTTGTTGGAGGGTACGTTTGAGCTCGATGCCTCGGTGAGCCCCAAGGCGATTACCTGGATGGATTCGATTGGCGCGGACGCCGGGAAACGGTTGCCTGCAAGCTACGAATTGGATGACGATCGCTTCGTATTCATTGCAGCGGACGCAGGCGATCCGCGACCAACTGAATTGCGTACGAAGCCAGGCCAGGTCATGCGCGCGTTTGTCCGCAAGCGGTAAACATCTCAAGGCGATATTGCCGTGGTGGGATCTAGTCCGATTTTTCGGATGCCGCCGCTTCGAGTTTCCCGATCACGTCATCCACTGTGACGAGATCCATCACGCCGGCGTGTTCGATTTTCGTGCCCCACGGAATTTCCGCCGCCGGCTGGTGCAGGTACTTGCGCGCGGCGTCGTCGTAGCGATCCACGCACCAACGGCGATCGGAATACGGCCCGGATCGCGCGGGATTGCTTGCGGCGTGCAGGCCCAGCACGCGCGCGCCGACCGCGTTGGCCATGTGCATGGGGCCGGCATCGGGCGTCAACACGATGGAAGCGCGCCGGTACAGCGCGAGCGCACGCTTCAAGGTGTCCTTGCCGATCAAATCCAGCGGACGTGTTTTCATTCGCCCAAGGATCGCATCGCCCAGCGCGCGCTCGGCCGCCGACGGGCCGCCTGTCAATACCACCCGCATGTGCAAGGCGTTTGCCGCGTGATCGGCCACCGCGGCGTAACGTTCCGCGCGCCAGTTGCGCTGCGCGTGACTGGATGCCGCACTGATGACCAGCGCGGGCTGTCCGTCATCCGGCCATTGTTGCGCGGCCCACGCATGTGCTTCCTCCGGAATCGGAATGTCCCAGCGCACCTGGATTTGTTTCAGGCCCAACGGTTCGACGAAGCTGCCGATCGCGTCCAGCACGTGTTCGCCGGTGCGCGCGGGAATGCGTTCGCGCACGAACCAGCCGTGCAGATCTTTGGCGCGTGCACGGTCATAGCCGATGCGGCGGCGGGCGCTGACAGCCGTGCTCAGAAGATTCGCGCGCAACGCCACCTGCATGTGTAGCAGGGCATCGAAATGGCGCCCTGCGAGCGCACGGCGAACAGCGCGATAGCCGCCGATGCCGGCGGCCTTGTCGAACACGATGAACTCGACGCCAGGGACATCGCCGACGAGTTTGTGTTCCAGTTTGCCGATGATCCAGGTCAGCCGCGTCTGCGGCCATGCCACCTGTAACGTGCGCACCAGCGGCACCACGTGGGTGACGTCGCCGAGGGCGGAAGTGCGCAACAGACACAGCGATTCGGGGGCTTGTGGCATCGGCTTGCTAGACTTGGGGGATGAACGCATCGACGCATCCAGACGCCGAACGCCGCGCGATTGACCCGCGCATTGTCGCATCCGGCGAGGGTGCGATGGTGTTCGATGCCGGGCTGCCGGATGTCCCGACCCGCGACTGGTTCGACCCCGCATGGTGGGCAGGGAAGAGCACGGTGGCTGCGGCTGGAGGCGGGCGCGGCGGCGTCGCGTTTCTCGATACACCGGTTGGATCGTGCGTGCTGCGGCATTACCGGCGCGGCGGACTGGTGGCGCCGCTGCTCGGCGACAGATATCTGTGGAGTGGGCGCATCCGCAGTCGCGGGTTTGCAGAGTTCAGCCTGTTGGCCGAGTTGCATCAGCGCGGATTGCCGGTGCCGGCGCCGATCACGGCGCGCTACGTGCGGCGCGGCCTGTATTACACCGCGGACTTGATCACACGCACCATCGAGAACGCGCGCACGCTGGCGGAAATCATCGCATCGCGCGATTTCGATTCGGCGCTCGCCGCGCAAGTGGGTGCGCTGGTCGCGCGCTTTCATGCCGCCGGGGTGGATCACGCCGACTTGAACGCGCACAATATTCTGGTTGCGGATGCAAAGCTGTGGCTGATCGACTTCGATCGAGGCGAAATCCGTGCTACCGGCACGGCCTGGAAGCTGGCCAACCTTGCGCGGCTCAAGCGATCCCTGTTGAAGGTGGGTGCGTGCGATCATGACGAGGCGCTGCTGGATCGCGAGATCTGGGTGCCCCTGATGCGTGGTTACGAATACAATTCCAAAGTGTGACGGATGAAGAAAACGGTAGCCAACAAACGTGGTCGAGCCGCCGCCGGCAAAGCAGGTGGCGCGGACATCTGGTCGTTGCATGTACTGGGCACCGGCGCGGCCAGGGCGATCGACTTGGGCGCGTCGGGTGCGGTGCTGGAACGCGACGGCAAACCGCTGCTGTTGATCGATTGCGGGCCGGGCACACTGGAACACTACTTGCGCAGCTACGGCGCGTTGCCGCCCGCGGTGTTCATTACCCACGGCCACATGGATCACGTGGCCGGGCTGGAGCGCCTGTTCCACTCCGCATGGTTCGACCCGGCGCGTCGCGGCAGCGTCAAACTGTTCCTGCACGCGAACCTGGTGCCGATTCTGCAGGCGCGCCTGGCCGACTATCCGGGCGCGATCGCCGAAGGTGGCGCGAATTTCTGGGAAGGCTTCTGCTTGGTCGCGCTGTCACGTGGCTTCTGGCTGGCGGATTGCTGGTTCGATGTTTTCGCGACGCGGCACCACGTGCCGGGAACGTCGTTCGGCGTCGCGTTGCGGGGTTGTTTCGCGTGGACCGGCGACACCCGGCCGATTCCCGAGGCACTGTCGGCGCTGGCGGACGAGCACATGCTGATCGCCCATGATTGCGCGCTCGCCGGCAACCCCTCGCATACCGGCGTGGATGACATCGAGCGCGAATACCCGCGGGTGCTGCGCGACCAGTTGCTGCTGTACCACTACGCCAGCTTGGCGGAAGCCGAAGCGCTGCGCGCGCGCGGATTCCGGGTGGCGTCACCAGACGGGCGCTATCCGTTGCATGCGCCACATCCAGCGCGAGCCGAGGCGGGCTGATGCGACCGCAGGCACCCGTCGCATTGCAAGCCGCGCCTGCGCCGCCGGATGCGCTGGGCCGCACACTCGCGGATTTGCGGATTTCGGTGATCGACCGTTGCAATTTCCGTTGCCCGTACTGCATGCCCGAGGAAGCGTATCCCGCCGATCACGCGTTCCTGCGCGCGCGCGAACGGTTGGACTTCGACGAGATCGAACGCGTCGCGCGGGTGTTCGTTTCGCTGGGCGTGCGCAAGCTGCGCCTGACCGGTGGCGAACCGCTGTTGCGCCGGGATTTGCCGCAACTGGTGGCGCGGCTTGCTTCGATTGAGGGCATCGAAGATCTCGCGCTCACCACCAATGGCGTGTTGTTGCCGAAATTCGCCCGGCCCTTGCGTGATGCAGGCTTGCAGCGTCTCACCGTCAGCATGGACAGCGCCGATCCTGAAATCTTCCGCAGGATGTCGGGCGGTCGCGGCGACCTCTCGCAGATCGAGGCGGGAATCGAGGCGGCGGAGCAGGCGGGTTTTGCGCCGCTCAAGCTCAATTGCGTGGTGATGCGCGGCGTGAACGATGCCGGCGTGCTGGACCTGGTCGCGCGCTTCCGCGGTACCGGACACATTGTGCGCTTCATCGAATACATGGATGTCGGCACGGTCAACGGCTGGCGCAGCGACCGCGTCGTACCCGGCGCGGAACTGGTCGCGCGCATCGATGCGCGTTGGCCGCTGGAACCCCTGCCGCGCAATGCCGGTTCGACCTCGCGGCGTTGGCGTTTCCGTGATGGTGCGGGCGAAGTGGGTTTCATCAATTCCGTGACGGAACCCTTCTGCGGCGGCTGTACGCGTGCACGGCTCGCCGCCGATGGCAAGTTGTACACCTGCCTGTTTGCGCGCGCGGGGCATGATCTGCGTGCGTTGTTGCGCGCAGGCGAATCCGATGCCGCGCTGCGCGCAACCGTCGCCGGCATCTGGAGCCACCGTGGCGATCGCTACAGCGAACGCCGCGCCGAACTGCGCGCGGCGGGCGTGCTGGAACATGTCGAGATGTACAGGATTGGTGGGTGAGGGCGCGCGCTGAGCCGATGCCAGTGGCATCGGCTGCGCGTCCGAACGCTCGAGGCAGGACGCCGAGGGCGGGGTCGCTTGGCGAGCGCTGGACGCGCGAGCCTGGCAACAGCGAACGGCAGGCAACGCGGACACTGGTTTTCGCAGGGAAAAAATGAAATCCAAGCTCACCCACATCGACGCCTCCAACCGCCCGCGCATGGTCGATGTCGGCGCCAAGACTGCTACGGCGCGCGTTGCCGTGGCCGAAGCCGTGGTCCGGCTTCCGCAAGAGGTCGCCGAGGCCTTGCGCGAAGGCGGCATGCGCAGCAAAAAGGGGCCGGTGATCGACACCGCCATCGTGGCCGGCACCATGGCGGCCAAGCGCACCCATGAGTTGATTCCATTCTGCCATCCGTTGGCGATCGAGCGCTGCCGGATCGAGGCGGATTTCGTGTCCGACACCGAGCTCGCGATTCGCTGCGAAGTGGCGATCATGTACAAGACCGGCGTCGAGATGGAAGCGCTGACCGGCGCCAGTGTCGCCGCGCTGACGGTGTACGACATGTGCAAGGCGCTGTCGCACGAAATCGTGATCGAACGCGTGCGGCTGCTGGAGAAATCCGGCGGCAAGCGCAATGTGAAGGGCGGGAAGCTGGCGGCGCGCAAACCGGGCCGCAGGCGATGAAATACCGGCTGCTGTACTTCGCGTCGCTGTGCGACGCCGCGGGTTGCGCAAAAGAAGTGGTCACGAGCGACGCCACTGATCCGCGCACCTTGTACACGGAACTTGCGGCGCGCCATGGGTTCACTTTCACGCCCGATCGCTTGCGCGTTGCGGTGAATGGCGCGTTCACCAACTGGAATCATCACCTTGCCGACAACGACGAAGTGGTGTTCCTGCCGCCGGTAAGCGGGGGCTGACATGTTCGCAATCAGCGATGCGCCGATCGATGCTGCAGGTTTGCGACACGAACTGGAAGCTGCGGGCGCCGGTGCCGTGGTCTGCTTCGAAGGCCGCGTGCGCGACCACAATGACGGCCACGCGGTGGATGGCCTGTCATATCAGGCTTATGTGGAACTTGCCGAGGCCGAGGGGCGGCGCATCGTCGACGAGACACGCGGGAAGTTTGCGGTCGGGCACATTGTTTGCGTGCACCGGATCGGGGATCTCGCGCTGGGCGACATCGCCGTGTGGGCCGGCGTATCCGCGGCCCATCGCGCCGCCGCGTTCGACGCCTGCCGTTACGTGATCGACCAGGTCAAGGCACGCGTGCCGATCTGGAAGCGTGAGCATTACGTGGAGGGAAGCTCGGAGTGGCTTCACCCTGAAGCCGAATAGGCGGCGGCCCCGCCAGCGAATCTCCGGCGCACGAGTCGACCGATACCGTTGCTGCCTTCCGGCCCTGGCGGAGTTTTCGATCTATCGTCGTCGGGGGGTGAGAAGCGGCGTTTACGCGATGCCAGTGGCATCGCGTGCGGCTTCGAACGGGCGGCCATGGATGGCCGCACCGGCGCCCAGCACCATGGATGGTTGCTCGCGCGGAATGGCGGCGGCCCCGCCAGCGAATCTCCGGCGCACGAGTCGACCGATACCGTTGCTGCCTTCCGGCCCTGGCGGAGTTTTCGATCTATCGTCGCGGAGGCACCGACGGGGCCACCATAAACATCAAAAACTGGCGGAGAGGGCGGGATTCGAACCCGCGAAGCGGGGTTTAGCCGCTTACACACTTTCCAGGCGTGCTCCTTCAACCGCTCGGACACCTCTCCACATTGTTCGATCCCGCCCGAGGGCGGGATATGCTCGCATCATCCCTGATGCTCGCCCCTCGCTGCGCTCGGGGCCGACCTGCGGTCGTCCGAATTCGCTCTCGGCGAATTCGTCGAACCCGCGAAGCGGGGTTTAGCCGCTTACACACTTTCCAGGCGTGCTCCTTCGACCGCTCGGACACACCTCTCCGAACCGTGTTGCTGGTCGCGGCGGACTGCGCAGGATAACGGGCACGGGGAATGCACACAAGGCGAAGCGTGGTGAGCAGCCCGGATGCAGCCGCCTTGTGGCGGAATCCGGGAACAGACTTGCAGGTTTCCCGGATTCCGCTTCGCTTCATCCGGGCTACGTCTGCTTGTGACTGCGTGCGCTTGGTCTCACCGCCCTGACTTGGCACAATGGGTGGTCGCCCACAGATCATTGCCATGAGCTATCAGGTTCTCGCCCGCAAATGGCGCCCGAAGCAGTTCGATGAACTGGTCGGGCAGGAACACGTCGTCAAGGCGCTCGCGCACGCGCTGGATTCCGGACGTGTGCACCATGCGTACCTGTTCACCGGCACGCGTGGGGTCGGCAAGACCACCATCGCGCGCATTTTTGCGAAGTCGCTGAACTGCGAGAAGGGCATGTCGGCGCATCCCTGCGGCGAATGCGCCATCTGCACCGCGGTCGACGCCGGCCGCTTCGTTGATCTCATCGAAATCGACGCCGCCAGCAACACCGGCGTGGATGACGTGCGCGAGGTGATCGAGAACGCGCAGTACGCGCCCGCGCAGGGGCGCTACAAGGTGTACCTGGTGGACGAAGTGCACATGCTTTCCAAGAGCGCCTTCAACGCCTTGTTGAAGACGCTGGAAGAGCCGCCCGAGCACGTGAAGTTCCTGCTCGCCACCACCGATCCGCAGAAGTTGCCGGTGACCGTGTTGTCGCGTTGCCTGAAGTTCGGCCTGAAGCGCCTTTTGCCCGGACAGATCTCGGGGCAGATGCGCATGATCCTGGGCAAGGAAGGCGTCGGTTTCGACGACGGTGCGATCGACGCGCTTGCGCGCGGTGCGGATGGTTCGTTGCGGGATGGTTTGTCATTGCTCGACCAGGCCATCGCACACGGAGGCGGCACGCTGCGCGTGGACGACGTGCGCGCGATGCTGGGCACGATCGCGGACAACGAGGTGGGTGCGCTGTTGCGCGCGCTGGCCAGCGGTGATGGCAAGGCGTTGATGACCGAAGCCGAACGCATCGCCGGACTTTCGCCGGATTTCGCGGTGGTGCTGGAACAGCTCGCTTCGGCGTTGCATCGCATCCAGTTGCGGCAATTGGTGCCCGGTTTCGAAGGCGACGAGGCCGAGCGCGAAACGCTGGATGCGATCGCGGGCACGGTGGCTGCGGAAGACGTGCAGGTCTGGTACGAGTTCGCGCTGAATGGCCGGCGCGACTTGCCGCTGGCACCCGATGTGCGTTCCGGATTCGAGATGACCCTGCTGCGCATGCTTGCTTTTCGCGGGGCTGAAGCGGTTGGCGACGGTGGCGACGCGAAACGTGCGCCGCAGGCCGTGCATGAAAATGCGGCACCACGACGGTCGACGACGGTTGCTTCCACGGCTTCCGCACCGCACGCGGAAGCGCGGCCGGCCGAGCATGCCGCGCCCGCAAAACCCCGCGTCGCCGCGCCACGCATCGAAGGCGTTGCCGACTGGGAGCGCTGGATCGAGCAGGCAGAACTGGGTGGCCCAGCAGGTTTGCTTGCCCGGCACGCGGTCCCGAAGTCGCTGGAAGCCGATGTCCTGACCTTGGCCGTGACGCCCGAACACATGATCTTCTGCACCGACTCGGCCAACCGGCAATTGCAGGACAGGCTCGGTGCAGCGATCGAGCGCAAGCTGCGCGTGCGCATCGTGCACGAAGCGGTCGCCGAAACACCGGCGACACGCGCGGCCAAGGCGCGTTCCGACGAACAGACTGCGGCCGAGCGCTCGATGGCCGACGATCCGATCATCCAGGACATGCAGCGCCAGTTAGGCGCGCAGATCATCCCCGAGAGCATTACACCCGCAGGCCGACAAGCATGAAAGAACAACTGGGACAATTGATGCAACAGGCGCAGCGCATGCAGGAAGACCTGAAGCGCGCGCAGGAAGAAATCGCAAAACTCGAAGTCACCGGAAGCGCAGGCGGCGGCATGGTGGAAGTCACGATGACCGGCCGCCACGAAGTGCGCCGAGTGCGCATCGACCGCGAAATGATCACGGATGATCCGGAAATGGCCGAGGACATGGTCGCGGCCGCGTTCAACGACGCGGTCAACAAAGTGGCCGAAGTCAGCCAGCAGAAGCTCGGCAACGTGAGTTCCGGGATGAATCTGCCTCCGGGCTTCAAGCTGCCGTTCTAGCGACAACAAGAACGGGGCAAAGAAAGGGGTCAGAGTCACTTTTCCGAAGCCTGGCCGCTTGCGAACAAACTGCCGGAAAAGTGACTCTGACCCCGTTCTTCGAAAAGTGACTCTGACCCCGGCTCCGATATGGCTTCCGATTCCAACCTTCTCTCCGAACTGATCGAAGCGCTGCGCTGCCTGCCCGGCGTGGGCGCCAAAAGTGCGCAGCGCATGGCATTTCACTTGTTGGAGCGGGACCGCGAAGGCGGTGTGCGCCTTGCCGTGGTGTTGCAGGAGGCAATGCAGCGCATCGGCCATTGCAAGTCGTGCCGCAATTTCAGTGAATCGAACCAATGCGCGATCTGCGCGAACCCGTCGCGCGACCCCGCATCGCTGTGCGTGGTGGAAACGCCGGCCGACCTTCTTGCCATCGAGCAGGCCACGGGATATCGGGGTCGCTATTTCGTCCTGATGGGGCGGCTGTCGCCATTGGATGGACTCGGCCCGGCCGAACTGGGCGTCGATCTGCTGACGCGCAGGCTCGCAGAGGGCGACGTGCGCGAACTGGTGATCGCAACCAACCCGACCGTGGAAGGCGAAGCGACCGCGCACTGGCTTGGCCAACTCGCGCGTGCCGCCGGCGTGCGCGCGACGCGGCTGGCGCATGGCGTTCCGCTCGGCGGTGAACTGGAATATGTCGATCGCGGAACCTTGGCGCATGCGTTCGGCAGCCGCCATTCACTCGATGATTGAGAGGTTCGTCCATGACCGACACCATTTTCGACAAGATTATCCGCCGCGAGATTCCGGCCGACATCGTTTACGAGGACGACGACATCCTTGCGTTTCGCGACATCCATCCGCAGGCGCCGGTGCACGTGCTGTTCATTCCCAGGAACAAATCACTGCCCACCTTGAACGACTGCGGCGAAGCCGATGCGCCGTTGCTCGGCAAGTTGCTGTTGGCGGCATCCGCCTACGCCAAGCGCGAAGGCTTTGCCGATGACGGTTACCGCTGCGTGATCAACTGCAACCGCGGCGGTGGCCAGACGGTGTTCTATCTGCACGTGCACTTGATGGCGGGCAAGCAGATGCCGGAGCGGATGGTCTAACCCGGGCCATTTCGGCATGCCATGAAAAGACGCCCGCGCAAGCGGGCGTCTTTCTCTGATGATTGGCGATCAGCCTTTCTTCGGCGGCGGCGGCGGCGCCGGACGCGGCACCACAATCACGCGCGGCGAGTAGCCCCACGGGCCGTAACCCCAAGGACCCCAACCACCACCCCAGAACGGGTCGCCCCACGGACCTGGACCCCAAGGACCCCACATGTCCGGGCGCTGCACGTACATCGGCTGTTTCGGCCACAGGTAAATCGTGTTGGCTGCGACGCGCGGATAGGTGTAGTCGTACTCGCCGATCTTGTGCTGGACGGTGCCGTCCAGCGAACCCGTCACGGTGATCTCGCGACCCTTGGCGAACACTTCCGGATCGTAGAAGCCCTGCTTGCACGCGACGAAGCGGCCGAGGCCCTGGTCGCTGCTGCCCCGGTTCGGCCGCGCCTGCGAATCCAGCGGTTCGGCCAAGACGTAGAAACAGGTCTGTTGTTCACGCGGCTCGGTCTGGATGATCTGGCCACCCCATCGCACGGGCGCCGCGGCGGTACCGCTGCGGGCCGATTCCAGCGATACGGGCGCATAGTTGCCTTGCAGCGGTTGCGGAATGGTGGCGCAACCACCGAGGGCCAACGCGCCCAGGACGGAACCCAACAAGATACGACGTGACATGGCAAGCCTCCGGAAATGTGGATCCCTTCTGCCGTTATTTGACCACACGGCGGGGATGGAAATTGCGAACGGCCCGCAAGAACACGCGAATGCGTTCAGGCGGCGGTTCGGCAAGGGCGTAGCGCAGGGCCAGGTATTCGACGGCCAACCTGTTTACTGTGGGTGCCGAATCGGACAGTTCGGTTGCGGTGCGCCGATAAAAGTCGCGCGGGCCCTCGCTGGTGCCGCGCCGAATGCCGATGCGCGCCAGTCGGTGCTGCAGGCGGATTTGCGCGGAGGCCAGCGCGTCGCGTGGCTTGTGGCGCGGCCGCAATGACGCGAGCAATGCGCCGAACCCCAGTGCCAGGAACACGGCGAAAGCCAGGGCGATGCCCAGCGTCTGCGCGGTGGCGTGTTCGATGCCGAACGGCCTGAAGAGGCGACCCTGCGAGAGCGCATCGAAGCCCACCACCGTTTGTCCCCACCAGCGGTTGATCACGTCAAGGCGGTTTTGCCAAGGCATCCACCAGCTGCGGCTGCCGCCGCCAACGTCGCCCGCCGCACCGCCGGTATCGGCCAGGATGATGCGACTCACCGCGGCGGTCGGATCGACACGCACCCAGCCGCGCCCCGCCAGCCAGACTTCCGACCAGGCGTGTGCATCGGATTGGCGAATCAACAGGTAATGTGCAAACGCGTTCCAGTAGCCGCCCTGGTAACCCACCACGACGCGCGCAGGAATGTCCGCGGCGCGCATCAGGAAGGTGAAGGCACTTGCGTAGTGTTCGCAGAAACCCATCTTGGTATTGAACAGGAAGTCGTCGATGCTGTTGCGGGCCAGCGGCGGTGCGTCGAGGTCATACGCGAAGCCGCCATCGTGGAACAGCGCCAGCGCATCGCGCACGACCGCGGCATCGTCGCTGCCCGCCGCGTTGCGCCAGCGTTCCGCCAGCGCGCGTGCGCCTGGGTCGAATCCGGCGGGCAGTTCCAGCGCGGCCGCGCGGATGCGCGAGTCGAGTTGTTCGGGCGCAAGCTGGTAATCGGTGGCGGAAGCAACGCGATAGTGGAGGGTCTGGTCGATGGGCTTGCTCGACCACAATGTGTGGTCGGCTCCCATCACCGCGCCTTCCGGGGCATCGACCGGTACGTCCAGCGCAAACATCCAGTGGCGATGGCTGGGCTGCAGCGTGACGTCGTAGTGAATGAGCGGATCGCGGACACCCACTGGTGCCGGTGGCCAAGGGCGCCGCGCGGCGGCACCGGGCACCCATGCGCGGCCATCGAACGACCATAGCACTATGCCGCGAAAGTAGCGCTGGTTTTCCGGTGGCGGTGTGCCATCGAAACCGATGCGCATCGCGACGGCGTTGTCGGTCAGCAGCGAATGCATATCGCCCGGTGCCATGCGATCGGTCATGCCGGTGCGCGCCACGCCGTTGCCTGGTGCGCCCCACAGCGGTGTCGCCAACCTCGGGATCAGCAGGAAGCCCAGCAATGCGGCGGGCAGGCTGACGCCCAGCAGCACCGTGCCGGTCCTGAACGCGGGCAGCCAACCGGTTTCCGGCAGGCCCGGTTCGAGCGCGCGCAGCGTAGCGAGCGCAGGCAACAGCATCAGGCCGACGATGATCGTGAAAACCAGTGCCTGGTCGAACAGCAACGCGCTCATCAGAATGAAGCAGGCGAAACCGATGGCCATGCGTCCATCACGCACGCGCTCGCTTTCGAGCAGCTTCACCACCAGAAGCCCGCACACGATTGCCGCGCCCGGCTCGCGTCCGAATGGCGTGCCGTACACCGCGACCACGGCCGCCGGCACGGCCACCAGCAGCGCGATACGCAACCATGCGGAGATGCGCCGGCGCCTGCGTTGCCGCCAGCGTGCGACGACGGTTGCGGCGAGGATGGCGGTGTACCACGCCGGCATGTGCGGCGCATGCGCCGCCAGCACGCACAGCACCGTGGCGCACAACAACGTGAAGGGCAACGGCGCGAGCTCGCTCGGCAAGCCGTGGGTGCCAGCGGGAATACGCGGCGGCTTCACGGCAACTCCGCCAACGCGGTCAGGCAGTGGTGGTAATGCGCGGCGTCGCTGCCGGGTCCGAGCGCGCGGCGATCGTCGAGAATCAATGTCCAGGGATGCGCCGCGGCGTACGCATCGCACACCCAAGCCGCCAGGCGCGAGATCCGCGTTTCGCGATCGAGGCCGGACAGGTCGCGCCAGTCGAAACGCAGCGGCTGCCCCGGCGCGGCGCGGTCGAATTCCCGCACCAACAGGTGGTCGTGGCGGGCGCTGGCCTTCCAGGCGATGTGCCGGATCGGATCGCCCACGTGGTATTCGCGCAGACCCGCGAATTCGTCGCCGCCGGTGATGCGTTCGCGCGGATCGTCGTGGTGCGCGGGCGGGCGGCCGTCGCGCAGGATGCGCGGATAAACCAATACGTGCTGGTCCGGTGTGATCCAGCTCCACGCCCGGAACAGCCCGAACGGAAGCGTGCTGGAAAACCGCATGCGCGGTATCGGCATCCATCCGCGTGTCTCGGTGGGCGCGGTCACGGTGGCGCGGCTGACGCCACGTCGCAGTGGGCAGGATTGCTCGATGTCGTCGAGCGCGACCTGCAGGCCCGGGCGCGCGTGGTCGTCATCGGCGAATGCCAAATGGATCGGCAACCGCGCGTCGCAAAAACCGTGGTCGGCGTGCAGCGAGCGCAGGGTGAGACCATGCAGTTCGCGCCAGGTGAGCAACATGCTGCTGGCTAGCGCGGCCCCGAGCATGCAGGTGAGCAACAGTGCGGCGTTGTTCTGGTAGTTGAGCGCGCCGATGAGCATGGTCGCCAGCAGCACCGCGAAGCCGAGGCCCGTGCGGGTCGGCACGATGTAGACGCGGTTGCGATCGAGCGTGACCGGCAACGCTTCCGGCCGGCGCCCGCGTGCCAGCGCAGGCAGCCAGCGTCGGATGCGCGCCGCCAGACTCTCGTGTTCCTGTATCGCGGCGTCCATCGTCGCTTCCGCTCACTCGACGGCAACGGTTTCCAGCAGCGCCTGCGCCAACGCGTCGCGCGCCAGATTGCGGGCCGGGATCAGGCGATGGCCGGCGATGGCGACGAACACGGCCTGCACATCTTCGGGCAGCGTGTAATTGCGGTCGCCCAGCAGCGCCCACGCGCGTGCGCAAGCGAGCAGGGCCAGCCCCGCGCGCGGCGACAATCCAGTACGAATGTCGGGATGCTTGCGGCTGGCGGTGACGAGCGCCTGCACGTAATCGAGCAGCGCAGGGCTGGCGGTGACGGCGCGTGCCTGCTGGCGCAGCGTCATGATGTCGGGGCCGGACAGGCGCGCGGCCATGCGCTCAAGCATCACGCCGCGATCCTCGCCGGTCAGCAGGCGGCGTTCGGCCTCCGCGTCGGGATAGTCCAGCGAGATCCGCAGCATGAAACGGTCGAGTTGCGAATCGGGCAGCGGATAGGTGCCGGCCATGTCCAGCGGGTTCTGGGTGGCGACCACGACGAACGGCTCGGGTAATGCGCGGCTGGCGCCATCCACGGTGACCTGACCTTCGGCCATGGCTTCCAGCAGTGCGCTTTGGGTTTTCGGCGTGGCGCGGTTGATTTCATCGGCGAGCAGAAGCTGCGCGAAGATCGGACCCTGCTGGAACCGGAACGCGCCGCTGTCGCGGTCGAACATGCTGACGCCCATGATGTCGGTGGGCAGCAGGTCGGAGGTGAACTGGATGCGCCGGAAGCTGAGGCCCAGCGTGGCCGCCAGCGCGTGTGCCAGCGTGGTCTTGCCGACACCCGGCACGTCTTCCACCAGCAGGTGCCCGCCGGCCAGCAGGCACGCGAAGGCCATCCGGATCGGCTGATTCTTTCCGACCAGCACTTCATTGACCTGCGCGATTGCGGCATCCAAGCGCTGCCGGGTCAGGTTGTCGGCCTTGCTGGCGGCGGCGAAATTCTGGTCCATGCCTGTTCCGAATGATTGAGCCTAGGTCTGTTGACGCTGTGCCGCGCGACATAGCGTCAATAGACCCTGAGTGTACGATGGCGGCCGTCGCGGCCGTGTCAGGGCAACGCAAAGCCTGCTTCGCGCAGAAGCCGGGCCAACGCGATCAGCGGAAGTCCGATCAACGCGGTGGGGTCGATGCTTTCGATGCGGTCAAACAGGGTGATGCCGGCGGCTTCGGACTTGAAGCTGCCGGCGCAGTCGAGCGGGTGCTCGCGTTCGAGGTAGCGGTCGATCTCCTTGTCGGTGAGCTGACGGAAGACGACGCGGGTGTGATCGAGCGCCGACCGACAGTGCCGACTGCGTGTATCGAACACGCAGAGCCCGGTGAAGAAATCAACATTCTTTCCGCTACTTGCACGCAGTTGCTCGCGTGCAATCTCGATGCTGCCGGGTTTGCGCAGCACCGTGTCGCCGAGCGCGGCAACCTGGTCGGAGCCGATCACCAGCGCATCGTGGAGATTTGCGGCAGCGGCCCGCGCCTTGGCCTCGGCCAGTCTCGCCGCGCGGCCTGGGGGCGTTTCATCCGGCAACGGTGTTTCGTCGGTGTCCGGCGCAACCTGGTCGAAGTCGTCGATGATGCGGCGCAGCAATCCGGCCCGGTAGCGTGAGGTCGAGCCAAGTACGATCCGGGGCACGCTCATGGCTGTTGCGACAGATCTTCGATCTTTTCGCGCACCGCGGTTTCCAGCGCGCGTTGCGCGGAATCCAGCTCGCGCAATTGTTGCCCCAACGCGCCGCGCGCCTTGCCCATTGCCGTGACCGCTGCATTCAGTTCGCGCTGGCTGGCGTTGTCGGCTTCGTCGCGCAGCCACAGGCGGTGCGCCAGCAACTCGCGCAGCGCGGCGTCGATCGCCAGCTTGGCGCGGGCTTCCCCGGCCGCGGGTTGGTCAGGGCTGAGCGACATCGAGGCGTGCGCGCGTTGCAGGCGCTGACGGCATTCCTTGAGGTCATGCTCGATGCCGTCGGCTTCGAGATAAAGCGTGCGCAGGGTGCGCTGGTGCCGCATCTGCCGCAACAGTAGCCAGACAACGACCGCGCAGGCGACGACCGCGACCAGCGCGGGCAACAGGATGGCGAGCAGGGTGGCGGAAGGAGAAGGCAAGCGCGAACCTTGCGATACTCGGTACACGGGAAAGGCAAGCATGATACGGGCCAATCCGCCAACGTGCCCGGCGGTTGACTTTGTGCAGTGCGGAATTTAGCATTCCCAGCTTATGTCCGCGTCCCTCCCAGCTTCTGTGGACGCCGAACGCATGGTGGCCGGGCGGCGGTCGTTCCAGGGTGTCTTGCCTGTCGCGGAATTGTCGCGGCTGGTCGAGTCGCTGGCGGAGGATTCCGGCGAGATTGCCTACGATCTCGATTTCGAGCAGGGCGAACTCGGTGAGCCCGAGTTGCATGTTCGTCTGACTGCGCGTCTCACGCTGGAATGCCAGCGTACGCTGCAGCCGTTCGAATGGCCGGTCGAGGTCGATTCGCGGCTGGGGTTGCTGGCCAGCGAAGGAGATGCGGCGGCGCTCCCGGAGCGGTGCGAGCCGTTGCTGCTGGAGCATGGAACGCTGCAGCCGCGCAAAGTGATCGAGGATGAATTGTTGTTGGCGCTGCCGCTGGTGCCCGTCAAGCCCGGCAGCGAAATCCTGCAGGGCGGCTGGAGTACGCCCGGGCAGGAGCCGCAGGACGCGGAAGGCGGGGAAGC
>Ga0207707_10000723_pt1 | contig 32671 bp, 40 predicted proteins | sample KBSC83BmetaG_FD_184336 | JGI IMG/M metagenome (GOLD analysis project Ga0207707, IMG submission 184336) | Corn rhizosphere microbial communities from Kellogg Biological Station, Michigan, USA - KBS C8-3B metaG (SPAdes) (version 2) | ecosystem: Host-associated > Plants > Roots > Rhizosphere ... | reverse complement strand
TGTCGGCCCTCGGCCCCGGCGGTCTGACCCGCGAGCGCGCGGGTTTCGAAGTGCGCGACGTGCATCCGACCCATTACGGCCGGGTCTGTCCGATCGAGACCCCGGAAGGTCCGAACATCGGCCTGATCGCGTCGCTGACGACTTATGCGCGGGTCAACGACTTCGGTTTTATCGAAACGCCGTACCGCGAAGTGGAAAACGGCCGGGTCACCGATCGCATCCGTTATCTGTCCGCGCTCGAGGAAGAAGATCATGTCATCGCGCAGGCCAATGCGTCGATCGACGGGCGCGGCAATTTCACCGTGGACCTGGTCTCGGCGCGCAAGGGCGGCGAGTTCGTCATGGCGCGGCCGGAAGAGATCAATTTCATGGACGTGTCGCCAAACCAGCTTGTCAGCGTGGCGGCTTCGCTGATTCCGTTTTTGGAAAACGACGACGCCAACCGCGCGCTGATGGGCTCCAACATGCAGCGCCAGGCGGTGCCGCTGTTGCGCACCGAAGCGCCGCTGGTCGGCACGGGCATGGAGAAAACCGTGGCGCGGGATTCCGGCGTCACCGTGGTGGCGCGGCGCGACGGCGTGGTGGAAGGCGTCGATTCGACGCGTATCGTCATCAAGGCCGATAAGACCGCGACCCCAAGGGACACCGGCGTCGACATCTACAATCTGGTCAAATATCAGCGTTCGAACCAGAACACGTGCATGAACCAACGGCCGATCGTTCTGGTCGGGGACCAGGTCAAAGCCGGCGACGTGATCGCCGACGGACCCTCGACGGAAATGGGCGAGCTCGCGCTCGGGCGCAATGTCGTGGTCGCGCTGATGCCCTGGGGTGGCTACAACTTCGAAGACTCGATTCTCATCAGCGAGCGGGTCGTCAAAGAAGATATCTATACCTCGATCCACATCGAAGAATTCGAATGCGTCTCGCGCGACACCAAGCTCGGCCCGGAGGAGATCACCCGCGATATTCCCAACGTCGGCGACGAAGCTTTGATGGACCTCGACGAGAGCGGCATCATTCGCATTGGCGCCGAGGTGAAACCCGGCAATATCCTGGTCGGCAAGATCACGCCCAAAGGGGAGACTCAGCTTTCGCCGGAAGAAAAATTGCTGCGCGCCATCTTTGGCGAGAAGGCCGGCGAAGTCCGCGATACCTCGCTCCGAGTTCCGCCCGGGGTCGAAGGCACCGTCATCAACGTGCGAATTTTTTCGCGCAAGGGGCTGGGCAAGGATGAACGCAGCAAAGCGATCGAGGACGAAGAGGTTGTGCGGCTGAGGAAAGATCAGCATGACGAAGTCCGCATTCTTCAGGACGGCGCGCTGCGCCGTTTGAAGAAGCTTTTGGTCGGCCGGCGCTTGGCGGGCCGGATCAGTGACGACAATCGTAAAGTGCTGCTCAACAAGGGCCAGGAATTGACCGAGGAGGATCTCGATCAACTGCCGATGTCCTACTGGAGTGAAATCCGCGTCGACAACGAGTCCGCGGAAAATGAGCTCAGTCGGATCATCGATAGCACCACTAGTCAGGTCAATCTGATCAAGCACGCCTTTGAAGACAAGATCGAGAAGCTCAAGGGCGGCGACGAGCTGCCGCCGGGCGTGATTAAAATGGTGAAAGTCTTTGTCGCGATCAAGCGCAAGCTTCAGGTCGGCGACAAGATGGCGGGGCGCCACGGCAACAAGGGCGTCATCTCCCGGATTTTGCCTGAAGAAGACATGCCCTATTTGGAAGACGGTACGCCGGTCGACGTCGTGTTGAATCCGCTCGGCGTTCCTTCGCGCATGAACGTCGGTCAGATCCTGGAGGCTCATCTGGGTTGGGCCGCGCGCAGTCTTGGCCAGCAGATCGACGATCTCTTGCGGGCGCACCGCGAAGACGGCGACTCGCTGCGCCGGCGGCTCAAAGAATTTCTCAACACCAAGGAAGCCAGCGACTTGATCGAAGGCGCCAAGGATCCAGAGGTGTTGAAGCTCGCGGAAAAATACCGCGAAGGCGTGCACATCGCCTCGCCGGTCTTCGACGGCGCCGCCGAGGAGGAGATTTTCAATCTGCTCAGGAAAGCCGGGCTTCCGGCGACGGGACAGGTGACTCTCTACGACGGCCGCACGGGTCAACCGTTCGACGGCAAGGTCACTGTCGGCGTGATGTACATCATGAAACTGCATCATTTGGTCGACGACAAGATCCACGCCCGCTCCACGGGGCCCTATTCGCTCGTCACACAGCAGCCGCTCGGCGGCAAGGCGCAGTTTGGCGGCCAGCGGCTCGGCGAAATGGAAGTCTGGGCCCTGGAAGCGTACGGTGCCGCTTACACGCTGCAAGAGATGCTCACGGTCAAATCGGACGACGTGGTCGGACGCACGCGCATGTACGAGGCGATCGTCAAAGGGGACAATTTGCTCGAGCCGGGCTTGCCGGAATCATTCAACGTCATGGTCAAGGAACTCCAAAGCCTGGGTCTGGACGTGGACTTGGTGGAAGAGAAGTAGACGGAGCGAAAAATCGGCTCCGCCGCTTTAACCGGAGGTTATTCGATGGAAGATCTATTCAATTTATTCGAGAAACCGAAAAATCCCCTGAGCTTCAACGCGATCAAAGTCTCGGTCGCGTCGCCGGACAAGATCCGCTCGTGGTCCCACGGCGAAGTCAAAAAGCCGGAAACCATCAACTATCGTACGTTCAAACCGGAGCGTGACGGTTTATTCTGCGCCAAAATCTTCGGTCCGACCAAGGACTACGAGTGCAACTGCGGCAAGTACAAGCGCATGCGCCATCGCGGCGTGGTCTGCGAGAAGTGCGGCGTCGAGGTCATTCAATCCAAAGTGCGCCGTGAGCGCATGGGCCACATCGAGCTGGCGACACCAGTGGTGCACATCTGGTTTTTGAAGAGCCTGCCGAGCCGCATCGGCGCGCTGCTCGATATGTCGCTCAAGGAAATTGAAAAAGTTCTCTATTTCGAATCGTACATTGTCATCGATCCCGGCGAGACGCCGCTCCAGTACAAGGAGCTTTTGACCGAGGCGCGCTACCGCAAGACCGTGGAAGAATTCGGCGGCAAGTTCGTCGCCGAGATGGGCGCCGAGGCGATCCGCAAGTTGCTTAAGGCAATCGAAGTGGTCAAGCTTTCCGAAGATCTCCGCCAGGAGATGCGCGACGCCAACTCGGAAGTGCGCCGGAAAAAGCTCGCCAAGCGCCTGAAAGTGCTGAACGCGTTTCGCGTTTCCGGCAACCGGCCGGAATGGATGGTGATGGAAGTCATTCCCGTCATTCCGCCGGATCTTCGGCCGCTGGTGCCGCTCGACGGCGGGCGGTTTGCGACTTCGGATCTGAACGATCTTTATCGCCGCGTGATCAACCGCAACAACCGGCTCAAACGCCTGATGGAGTTGAGCGCGCCGGACATGATTATCCGCAACGAGAAGCGCATGCTTCAGGAAGCGGTGGATGCGCTTTTCGACAACGGCCGGCGCGGGCGCGCCATCACCGGCCAGAACCGCAGGCCGCTCAAATCGCTGAGCGACATGCTCAAGGGCAAGACCGGCCGATTCCGTCAGAACCTGCTCGGCAAGCGGGTCGACTACTCCGGCCGCTCGGTCATCGTCGTCGGCCCCGAGCTGCGTCTACATCAGTGCGGGCTGCCGAAAAAGATGGCCCTCGAGCTGTTCAAGCCGTTTATCTACAACAAGCTCGAAGAGCGCGGCCACGTGACCACGATCAAGAGCGCCAAGAAAATGGTCGAGCGCGAATTGCCCGAGGTCTGGGACATTCTCGACGAAGTCATCCGCGAGCATCCGGTGATGCTCAACCGCGCGCCGACCTTGCATCGCCTGGGCATTCAGGCCTTCGAGCCGATTCTGATCGAAGGCAAGGCGATTCAGCTTCATCCGCTGGTCTGCGCCGCATACAACGCGGACTTCGACGGCGACCAGATGGCGGTGCACGTGCCGCTTTCCGTCGAAGCGCAGGTCGAAGCGCGCGCGCTGATGATGTCGACGAACAATATTCTTTCGCCGGCCAACGGCAAGCCGATCATCGTGCCGACCCAGGATATCGTTCTGGGGCTTTACTACATGACCCGCGATCGTTTGCATGCCAGAGGCAGCGGTCGAATTTTCAGCAGCCCGATCGAAGTGCGAATCGCTTACGATCAGAACGAGATCGATATTCAGGCGCCGGTCACCGTGCGCATCGACGGTGAGCGTATCGACACTACCGTCGGGCGAATTCTGCTCTATGAGGTTGTGCCGACCGTCATCCCGTTCAAAGAAGTCAACCGGGTGATGAAGAAAAAAGAGCTCGCCAACCTGATCGACGTGAGCTATCGCCTGGCCGGCAACAAAGCGACGGTCATCCTCGCCGATCGTCTCAAAGACATCGGCTATCAGAACGCGACCCGCGCCGGCATCTCGATCTCGATCAAGGACATGGTGATTCCGCCGAGCAAAGAAGAGCTGCTCAAGCGGGCGCACGATGACGTGCGCGAGATCGAAGAGCAGTACAAGAATGGTCTGATCACCGACGGGGAGCGCTACAACAAGGTCGTCGATATCTGGGCCGAAGTGACCGACCGCATCGCAGATGAAATGCTGCGCGATCTGGGCTCGGAGAAAGTAGTCGACGATCAGGGCCACGAAGTTTCGGTGCCGAGCTTCAACCCGATCTTCATGATGGCGGATTCCGGCGCGCGCGGCAGCGCCCAGCAGATTCGCCAGCTTGCCGGCATGCGCGGTTTGATGGCGAAGCCGTCGGGCGAGATCATCGAGACGCCGATCACGGCGAATTTCCGCGAAGGCCTGACGGTGTTGCAGTACTTCATTTCGACCCACGGCGCGCGCAAAGGTCTGGCCGACACGGCGCTCAAAACCGCCAACTCCGGCTATCTTACCCGCCGGCTGGTCGATGTGGCGCAGGACGCGGTGATCGGCGAAGAGGACTGCGGCACCATGGACGGTATCGAAATGACGCCGCTCATGGAAGGCGGCGAGGTCATCGAGCCGCTCGGCGACCGCGTGCTCGGGCGAGTGGCGCTGGAAGATATCCGTGATCCGTTCACGGGCGACGTGATCGTCAAGGCCAATCAGGAAATCAACGAGGAGCTGGTGCAGCGCATCGAAGACGCGGGTTTGGAGCGCATCCGTATCCGTTCGGTGTTGACCTGCGCTTCGCGCCGCGGTGTTTGCGTCATGTGCTACGGCCGCGATCTCGGTCGCGGTCACATGATCAATCTGGGCGAAGCGGTCGGCGTGATCGCCGCGCAATCGATCGGCGAGCCGGGCACGCAGCTCACCATGCGCACCTTCCATATCGGCGGCACCGCGAGCCGGCGCGCCGAGCAGACGACTCTCGAGTCGCGCAATGACGGCAACGTTAAATTCATCAACGTCAACACGGTCGCCAACAAAGACGGTGATCTCGTGGTGATGAATCGCAACGGCGAAGTCGCGATCGTCGATTATCCCGAAGGTGAAAACGGCCGCGAGCGCGAGCGTGAGCGCTATCCCGTGGTGTACGGCGCCAAGCTCAAAAAGAAAGATGGAGCGCGCATCAAAGCCGGCGAGCTTTTGGCCGAGTGGGATCCTTACACGATTCCGATCCTCACCGAGGTGAGCGGCGTGGTCAAGTTTGGCGACGTCATCGAAAACATAACCATGGAAGAGAAGGTCGACGAACGGACCGGGTTGTCGACCAAGATCATCACGGATTCGAAAGACATCGACAAGCGGCCGCGCATTTCGATCAAGGACGTCGAAGGTCAGACCGCCAAGCTTACGGGCACGGCGGAAGCGCGCTATCTCCTGCCGGTGGGTGTGCACATCAACGTGCAGGAAGGGCAGACCGTTTACGCCGGCGACGTGCTCGCGAAAATGCCGCGCGAGACGACCAAAACGAAAGATATCACCGGCGGTTTGCCACGGGTCGCGGAACTCTTCGAGGCGCGCAAGCCGAAGGAGTTTGCCGTGATCAGCGAGATCGACGGCGTGGTGTCGTTCGGCAAGGACACCAAAGGCAAGCGCAAAGTCGTGGTTACGCCGGAAGTCGGCGAGCCGCGTGAATATCTGATCCCGAAGGGCAAGCACATCAGCGTGCACGACGGCGATCGCATCCGCGCCGGCGAGGCGTTGATGGACGGCTCGTCCAATCCGCACGACATCTTGAACATTCTCGGCGAGAAGGCGCTGGCGAAATATCTCGTGGATGAAGTGCAGGAGATATACCGGTTGCAGGGTGTGCGCATCAACGACAAACACATCGAAGTGATCGTCCGGCAAATGCTCCGCCGCGTGCGCATCAAAGATGTCGGTGACACCGAATTCTTGATCGGCGATCAGGTTGAAAAGTGGCGTTTCGATGAAGAGAACCAGAAGGCGATCGCGGAACGCGGCAAACCCGCGGTGGCGGAGCCGCTGCTCCTGGGCATCACCAAGGCTTCGCTTTCAACCGAGAGTTTTATTTCCGCGGCGTCGTTCCAGGAGACCACGAAGGTCCTTACTGAAGCGGCGATTCAGGGCAAAGTGGATCTGCTTCGCGGCCTGAAAGAAAACGTCATCATGGGACGTTTGATTCCCGCGGGCACGGGTGTGGCCGATTACTCCAAGGCTGATATCGAAATCGACGAACCGGAAGGACCGGGCAGCGTGGTTTCCGAGGCCGCGGAAGCTTAAGCGTTTTGACTTCGTTAGGGGATTTTGCTAGTAAAAGGATTTCCCCAGAGGAATTTGCGTAAGCGAAGAATTCCTCGGATTCCAAATGACACTATGAACGGAAAAATATGCCTACGATCAGTCAATTAGTGCGCGAAAGCCGGGAGAAACAACGACGCAAGAACACCGCGCCGGCGCTGCAGAGTTGTCCGCAAAAACGCGGTGTGTGCACGCGCGTCTATACGTCCACGCCGAAGAAGCCCAACTCGGCGCTGCGGAAAGTCGCCCGCGTACGTCTGACCAACGGAATTGAGGTCACATCCTACATTCCGGGGGTGGGACACAATCTGCAGGAACACTCCGTGGTGCTGATCCGCGGCGGCCGCGTCAAGGATCTCCCCGGGGTACGCTACCACATCGTGCGCGGCACTCTGGATTCGATCGGGGTTCAGGAGCGCCGTCAGGGCCGTTCGAAATACGGCGCGAAGAGACCTAAGTAGGAAAAATTTATGCCGCGCAAAGGTGAAGTCCGAAAACGAGAAATTTTGCCTGATCCGAAATACGGCGACAAGGTCGTGGCCAAGTTCGTCAATACGATCATGAGCCGGGGCAAAAAGAGCGTCGCCGAGTCGATTCTCTACCGATCTCTGGACATCGTGACCGCCAAGGCCAAGGAAGATTCGCTGGGTATTTTCAAACGAGCGATCGAGAATACCCGTCCGACGGTAGAAGTGCGATCGCGGCGGGTCGGCGGCGCGACCTATCAGGTGCCGGTCGAAGTGCGGCCGCAGCGGCGGCTGTCCTTGAGTATGCGCTGGCTGATCGAGTCGGCGCGCGCGCGCTCGGAAAAGTCGATGGAAGAAAAATTGGCGGCTGAATTGATGGATGCGGCGAACAACCGCGGCACGGCAATCAAGAAAAAGGAAGACACGCATAGAATGGCGGAGGCGAATCGCGCCTTCGCTCATTACCGTTGGTAAGTCACAGCGTCATGAAGGCTGGAAAGGAGGCGGTTTAACCGCCTCCTTTTTTTCCGCGCAAAGAAAAATGGCAAGATCTGCTTCACTCGAGAAGACCCGCAACATCGGGATCATGGCGCACATCGATGCGGGCAAAACCACGACCACCGAGCGCATCCTCTATTACACCGGGATCAACTACAAAATCGGCGAGGTGCACGAGGGCACCGCGACCATGGACTGGATGGTGCAGGAACAGGAGCGGGGCATCACCATCACTTCCGCCGCGACGACCTGCAATTGGCGCGATCACCGGGTCAATATCATCGACACGCCGGGCCACGTCGACTTCACCATCGAGGTCGAGCGTTCGCTGCGCGTCCTCGACGGCGCGGTGGCGGTATTTTGTTCCGTAGGCGGCGTCGAGCCCCAGACGGAGACCGTCTGGCGGCAAGCTGACAAATATCAGGTTCCGCGCCTCGCGTTCGTCAACAAGATGGACCGGCTGGGCGCGGATTTTTTTCGTGTCGTGAAAATGATTGAAGACCGCCTCGGCGTGCGGCCGGCGGTGCTGCAGCTTCCGATCGGCGCCGAAGATAAATTTACCGGCATCGTCGATCTGGTCACCATGAAGGCCGTGGTTTGGGAAGATGAAAGCCTCGGCGCCAAGTTTCATGAGGAGCCGATTCCCGAAGGCCTCAAAGCCGACGCGGATTCCTACCGCGAAAAGCTCATCGAAGCCGCCGCCGACTGCGACGAAGCGATCATGATGAAATATCTCGAGGGCAAGGAGGTCGGCGAGGCGGAGTTGCGCTCGGCCATTCGCGCGGGAACCTTGTCGCTCAAGATCGTGCCGATTCTCTGCGGCTCGGCGTTTCGCAATAAAGGCGTTCAGCCGATGCTCGACGCGGTGGTGGATTATCTGCCGTCGCCTATGGATATCCCGCCGGTCAAGGGAGTCGAGCCGGGAACGACGACCGCAGCCGAGCGGCCGGCCAAGGATGACGCGCCGTTTTCCGCGCTGGCGTTTAAAATCATGACCGATCCGTTCGTCGGCACTCTGACCTTCTTCCGGGTCTATTCCGGATCCATTACCTCAGGCGCCAGCGTCTACAATTCGACCAGAACCAAAAGGGAACGCATCGGCCGGCTGTTGAAAATGCACGCCAACAAGCGCGAAGAGATCAAAGAGGTCTATGCCGGCGATATCGCCGCCGCGGTCGGCTTAAAGACGGCCACCACCGGCGACACCTTGTGCGACGAGAAGAAGCCGATTGTTCTCGAATCGATCGATTTCCCCGATCCTGTCATCTCCATCGCCATCGAACCGAAGAGCAAAGCCGATCAGGAAAAGCTCGGCTTGTCGCTGCAAAAGCTCGCCACGGAAGATCCCTCGTTCAAGGTCCGCACCGACGAAGAAACCGGCCAGACGATCATCTCGGGCATGGGCGAACTGCACCTGGAAATCATTGTCGATCGTTTGCTGCGCGAGTTCAACGTGGGCGCCAACGTCGGCAAACCGCAGGTTGCCTATAAAGAAACCGTTCGCAAGAAAGTCGAACAGCAAGGAAGATTCGTCCGCCAGACCGGCGGTCGCGGCCAGTACGGCGATGTCTGGATCACCGTCGAGCCGCAGGAGCCCGGGGGTGGATTCGAGTTTGTCGACGCCGTCAAAGGCGGCTCCATTCCGCGCGAGTACATTCCCGCCGTGGAGAAAGGCGTCAAGGAAGCGACCGAGAACGGTGCCCTCGCGGGTTATCCCGTGGTCGACGTGAAAGTCACCTTGTTCGACGGCAGCTACCATGACGTCGATTCCTCTGAGATCGCCTTCAAGATCGCCGGTTCCATGGCGTTCAAGCAGGCGACGCGCAAGGCCAATCCGGTTTTGCTCGAGCCGATCATGTCGGTGGAAGTGGTGGTGCCGGAAGTGTTTATGGGTGACGTGATCGGTGATATCAGTTCGCGGCGCGGCAAAGTGCTTGGCATGGACACCCGTCCGGCGGCGCAGGCGATCGACGCGCGCGTGCCGCTGGCGCAGATGTTCGGCTACGCCACCGATCTGCGCTCGATGACTCAGGGACGGGCGACGTACACGATGCAGTTTTCACACTACGAACCGGTGCCGGCGGCGGTCGCCGAGGGAATCATTGCAAAATTTGACGGCAAGTCGGATGACGACGTATGAACGAGAAAATTAGGATTCGGCTGAAAGCCTACGACCACCGCGTGCTCGACCAGTCGGTGGGCGAAATTGTCGAGACCGTCCGGCGCACCGGCGGTCGCGTGGCCGGGCCCATACCGTTGCCCACGAGAATCGAAAGATTCACGGTCAACCGCTCGCCTCACGTCGATAAAAAATCACGCGACCAGTACGAGATTCGCACGCACAAGCGGTTGCTCGACATCCTCGAACCGACGCAGCAGACCATCGACGCTTTGGGCAAGCTGGATATCGCCGCCGGTGTGGATGTGGAGATCAAGCTTCAGTGAGTTCGGGTAGGGCCGAGTCGCGGGCGCTGATGGGTATAAAACTATGACAGGTCTGATTGGCAGAAAGATCGGCATGCTGCAGTTCTACAATGCCGAAGGGAACGTGATTCCTGTCACCGTGGTCGAAACCGGCCCGTGCGTGGTGGTGCAAAAAAAACAGACCAGCACCGACGGCTACAACGCGCTTCAGGTCGGTTTCGGCTCGCGCAAAGCGCAGCGGGTGAATAAGGCGGTCCAGGGCCATATGGCGAAAGCCGGCAAGGGGGCCTTCGAGGTGCTGCGCGAGTTTCGGGTCGACGACGTGGCGCCCTATGAAGTCGGGCAGGAAATCAAAGCCGGCGATCTATTCAAAGTCGGCGACCGCATCGACGTTGCCGGTATTTCCAAGGGCCACGGTTTTTCCGGGGTCATCAAGCGCTGGTCCTTCGCCGGTTTTCCCGGCTCCCACGGCACCCACGAATATTTTCGCCACGGCGGCTCGATCGGCAACCGGTCGTATCCGGGGCGTGTCCGCAAAGGCAAGAAAATGGCCGGCCACTGGGGCAACGAGCGCATCTCGACGCAGAATCTCGAAGTCGTCGACATTCGCGCCGAGGAAAACTTGATGCTGGTGCGCGGCGCCGTGCCGGGCGCCAAGCGCGGCGTAGTGATCCTGCGGCCCGCGGTGAAGAAAAGGTAAGCACGATGGAAGTCCACGTCATAGAGCCTCAGCTCAACGAAGCGATTTTCGGCGCGCGCACGCGGCCGCATTTATTGCATCAAGCGGTGGTCATGCAGCTCGCCAATCGGCGGGCGGGCAGCGCGGCGACTAAATCCAAAGGATTCGTCCGCGGCGGCGGCAAGAAGCCCTGGCGGCAAAAGGGCACCGGGCGGGCGCGCTCCGGCAGCATTCGCTCGCCCATCTGGGTGGGCGGCGGCACGGCGTTCGGTCCTCAGCCGCGCGATTACTCCTATCGTATGCCGCGAACCGCGCGGCGCGAAGCGCTGCTGTCGGCGCTGAGCCTAAAGAATCGCGACGGCAAGATCATTGTCGTTGACAAGCTCGACCTCGAGGAAGCCAAAACCAAGCTGATGGTCAAGGCGCTGGGCGAGCTCAAAGTCGAAAGCGCGCTGATCGTGATCGCCGAAGCCGACGCAAAGATCGAGCGCTCGGCGCGCAACCTGGCGAAAGTGAAAGTACTCCGGGTCGAGGGGTTGAACGTCTACGATCTCCTATGTTACGAGCACTTGGTTCTGACCGAGCCGGCGCTGAAAAAGCTCGAGGAGAGGTGCGTGGCATGAAAAACCTGCACGATGTAATCCGGTCACCGCTGATCTCGGAAAAAGGCACGCTCTTAACCGAGAGCGCCAACCAAGTGCTTTTCAAAGTGCGGCCCGACGCCAACAAGATCGAAGTCAAACAGGCCGTGGAAACCATTTTCAAGGTCAAGGTCGTGCAAGTGCGCATGGCCCGCTACCTCGGCAAGATGCGCCGCATCGGCAAAAGCATGGGGCGGCGCTCCGCCTGGAAAAAGGCCTACGTCACGCTCAAAGAGGGTGACAAGATCGACGTTTTCGGCGCAGCGTAGAAGTAGAATTAGTCAGAAAGAAAATTCATGGCGATCAAAACCTATCAACCGACCTCTGCCGGCATGCGTTTTCGCACCGGCCTGAGCTTCGACGAGGTCACCAAGGCGAAGCCGGAAAAGGGCCTGCGCGAGCGGCTCAATCACAGCGGCGGGCGCAACAACACCGGCCGGGTCACCGCGGATCATCGCGGCGGCGGGCACAAGCGGCTTTATCGGGTGATCGATTTCAAGCGCAACAAGTTCAACGTGCCGGCGAAGGTCGAAGCAATCGAGTACGATCCCAACCGTTCCGCGCGCATCGCGCTCTTGTGCTACGCCGACGGCGAGCGGCGCTACATTCTAGCGCCCGAGCGGCTGCAGGTCGGCGCCAGCGTGATCGCCGGTGACGACAACGTCGACATCCAGCCGGGAAACTCGCTGCCGCTCAAATTCATTCCCGTCGGCACGGTCGTGCACAACATCGAGCTCAAGATCGGCAAAGGCGGCCAACTGGTGCGGAGCGCGGGCCTGGGCGCGCAGCTCATGGCCAAAGAAGGCTCCTACGCTTTGCTCAAACTTCCTTCCGGCGAGCTGCGCTACGTGTTGGCCGATTGCCGCGCGACCATCGGTCAAGTCGGCAATGCCGATCAGGAAAACGTTTCGTGGGGCAAAGCGGGCAGAGTGCGCTGGCTGGGATTTCGGCCGGCAACCCGCGGCATCGCAAAGAACCCGGTCGATCATCCGCACGGCGGCGGCGAGGGTCGCTCGAAGGGCAATCATCCGATGACGCCCTGGGGCAAGCCGACCAAGGGCTATAAGACTCGAAAAAATCATTCTTCCGACAAGTATATCGTCCAGCGGAGAAAGGGCAGGTAGGCGATGGCGCGTTCGGTCAAAAAAGGGCCATTTGTCGATTCGCATCTGATCAAAAAAATCACCGCGATGAGCGAGTCGCGCCAGAGGCAGGTGATCCGCACCTGGTCGCGCCGCTCCACCGTGGTTCCCGAGATGGTCGGGCTCACGATTGGCGTGCATAACGGCAGAAAATTTATCCCGGTGTTCGTCAGCGAAAACATGGTCGGCCACAAGCTCGGTGAGTTCTCTCCGACGAGAACTTTCTTCGCGCACTCCGGTGATCGCAAGGCCGAAGCCAAGGAAACCACGGGCGCACCCGCCGCGGCGCCCCGAGCCGCGCCAGGGGCTGCACCGAAGCCCGCGGCGGCGCCGGCTCCCAAGCCGTGATGGGCGAGCACACGAAGGATTGATGAGTTAGTCGAATTATGGAAACACGCGCGATTACGAAATTTATCCGGGTATCACCGCGAAAAGTTCGCCTCGTGGTCGATCTGATCCGCGGCAAAGGCATCGAAGAGGCCTTGAATATTCTCAAGTTCACCCCCAAGCGTTCGGCCAACCTCGTCGCCAAGACGGTCCGCACGGCGGTGGCGAACGCCGAGAACACGCAGAGCGTCGACGTGGACCGGCTGTTCATCAAGCAGGCCAAGGTCGATGAGGCCGGGATGTGGAAGCGGTTTACCTCGCGCGCCCAGGGCCGGGCGACGCGGGTGCGCAAGCGCCTCAGCCACGTGACGATCGTGCTCGATGAAGCGCAGGAGAGGAGTTAGGGGATGGGTCAAAAAACACATCCGAAAATGTTTCGTCTGGGCGTGATCGAGTCGTGGGACTCCAAGTGGTTTGCGCGTCACGATTACCCCAAGTTCCTGCACGAAGATTTTCGCGTGACGAAATTTTTGAAGAGCCGACTTTATCACGCCGGCATCTCGCGCATCGAGATCGAACGGGCGGCGAACAAAGCCAAGATCAACATCCATACGGCGCGCCCGGGCATCGTGATCGGCAAAAAAGGCGCCGAGATCGAAAAGTTGAAGGAAGAAATTACCAAGCTCACCAAGCGGGAGACGTATATCAACATTCATGAAGTGCGCCGCCCCGATCTCGACGGCCAGTTGGCCGCAGAGAACGTCGCGCTTCAGCTCGAGCGCCGGGTGGCGTTTCGCCGCGCGATGAAAGAGAGCGTTTCGCGCGCCATGCGCATGGGCGCCCAGGGAGTCAAGATCCAAAGCGCCGGCCGGCTCGGCGGCTCGGAAATCGCGCGCACGGAGTGGTATCGCGAAGGGCGGGTGCCGCTGCACACGCTGCGCGCGGACATCAGCTACGGCTTCGCCGAAGCGCGCACGACCTACGGCGTGATCGGGGTCAAGGTCTGGATTTTCCGCGGCGAGGTTTTAACCGAGGAAGAAGAGCAGCAGAAGGCGATGATGGGCGGGTGATTGGGTCGCTGAATTCTTCCAACACCGACTGATTTAAAAATGCTCGAACCAAAAAAAGTCAAATATCGAAAACTGCAAAAGGGTCGGCGCCGTGGCACGGCGCATCGCGGCTCGACTCTCGCTTTCGGCGATTTCGGCCTGAAGGCCGTCGCCCGCGGCTGGATGAGCGCGCGCGAGATCGAGGCGGCGCGCGTCGCGTTGACCCGCTATCTCAAGCGTGGCGGCAAGGTGTGGATTCGGATTTTCCCTGACAAACCGCTGACCAAGAAGCCGCTCGAAACCCGCATGGGAAAAGGCAAGGGTGCGCCCGAGATGTGGGTGGCGGTGGTGCAGCCGGGGCGCATTCTGTTTGAAATGGAAGGAGTCGAAGGACCGCTGGCCAAGGAGGCATTTCGCCTGGCGGCGCACAAGCTGTCGATTCCCACGATCACCGTGGAACGGAGGCGCGCGGCGCATGGAAGCTAAGGAATTGCGCGAGATGAGCGCCGACGATCTGATCCAGAAGCGGGTGTCGCTGCGCGAGGAAATCGGCAGTCTAAAACTGAAGCGCGCCACCGGCCGGCTGGAAAATCCGATGAAGCTCAAGGAGACCAAGCGCGACCTGGCGCGGGTTGAAACCGTGCTGCGACAGAAAACGCCCGGGGTTCAGAGAGGATGAGCATGGAGAACCAAAGGCTGAGAAAAGAGCGGGCGGGGGTGGTGGTGAGCGACCGCATGGAAAAGACTGTGGTGGTTTCGGTGGAGCGCACCGTGATGCATCCGCGGTATAAAAAAATTCTCCGGCGGCGCACGCGGGTCAAGGTTCACGACGAGCAGAATCAATGCCACGTGGGGGATCGGGTGGTGATCGTCGAGTGCCGTCCGCTCAGCCGCGACAAGCGTTGGCGGGTGAGCAAAATTTTGGAGCGGGGGCATGGGGCGGAGGAAGATTCGAAAGGAGCCGGCGCCTATTTCAAGATTTTTCCGGGCGGTCGAAATTAATTCATGATTCAGATGCGAACGACATTGGATGTCGCCGACAACTCCGGCGCGCGCCGCGTGCAGTGCATCAAGGTGCTCGGCGGCAGCAAGCGCAAGTACGCTTCGATCGGCGATATCATCGTGGTCTCAGTGAAGGAAGCGATTCCCAACGGCAAGGTGAAAAAAGGCGAGGTCATGAAGGCTGTGGTGGTGCGCACGGCCAAAGAGCTGGGCCGGCCCGACGGGACTTATATTCGCTTTGACAACAATTCGGCGGTGTTGATCGACAATCAGAAAGAGCCCATCGGCACGCGTATCTTCGGCCCGGTGGCGCGCGAGCTCAGGGCCAAGAAGTTCATGAAGATCATCTCGCTCGCGCCGGAAGTGCTTTAGGACCGGATCGAGGAGAGCTTTACCCGTGCAGATTCGCAAGAACGACAGCGTCATGGTGATCGGCGGCAAGGAGCGCGGCAAGACCGGCAAGGTGTTGCGCGTGCTTTCCGACAAAGACACCGTGATCATCGAACGACTCAATATCGTGAAGCGGCACAGCAAGCCGCGCGGACCGCAGCAGGCGGGCGGCATCGTCGAAAAGGAGGCGCCGATTCACGTCTCCAACGTGATGTTCATGTGCGACAAGTGCAACGCGCCCGTGCGCATCGGCCACAAGCTGCTAGCCGACGGCAGCAAGATCCGCATCTGTCGCCGCTGCAACGAGGCCGTGGATTGATGGAAAACGCATGGCACGACTGAAAACGAAATATCAGAACGACGTGGTGCCCGCGATGATGCGGGAGTTCAGCTACCAAAACGCCATGCAGGTGCCGCGGCTCAGCAAGATTACGGTGAACGTCGGTCTGGGCGAGGCGACGCAGAATGCCAAAGCGGTCGACACCACGGTAGCTGAAATAACTCTAATCACCGGGCAGAAGCCGGTGGTTACGCGCGCCAAAAAAGCGATCGCCAATTTCAAGCTTCGGGAAGGCATCCCGATCGGCTGCATGGTGACGTTGCGGCGCGAGCACATGTTCGAGTTTCTCGATCGGCTGATCCATGTGGCTCTGCCGCGCGTGCGCGACTTCAAGGGCGTCTCGGCTCGGTCGTTCGACGGCCGGGGGAACTACTCCCTCGGGCTGCGTGAACAGATTATTTTTCCCGAGATTCACGCCGACAAGGTCGAAAAGACCCGCGGCATGACGGTTACCATTGCGACCACGGCAAAGACGGATGAGGAAGGGCGGGCACTGCTCCGGTTCATGGGCATGCCCTTCGCCAGCTAAAGGAGAGGGAGACTTCCATTGGCCAAGACATGTCTCAGAGTCAAGGCTGAAAGGCCGAGCAAGTTCAAAGTGCGCGAATACAACCGTTGCCCGCTCTGCGGCCGGGCGCGCGCTTTTTTTCGCCGCTTTCGCATGTGCCGGCTGTGCCTGCGCGATCACGCACGCAAGGGACATATCCCCGGATTGATCAAGGCGAGCTGGTAGGTTTCGGAGAGATATCATGTCAATGACGGATCCCATCGCGGATATGCTGACTCGGATACGAAACGCCTCGCGGGCGCGCCATCAGAGAGTGGCCGTGCCGTGGTCGCGCCTCAAAGAGAACATCGTCAAGATTCTGATCGCGGAAGGTTATTTGAAGGATCAAAAGAAAGTTAAGGCCGCCGTCGGTTTCGGCGAGGAAATGGTCATCCAGCTCAAGTTCGATCGCGAGAATCGGCCGATCATCACCGGCTTGAAGCGGGTGAGCTCGCCGGGGCGGCGGGTCTACGTCGGCTCCAAGGAGCTGGCGCCGGTGCGCAAGGGTCTGGGCATTCACGTGCTGTCGACGCCGAAGGGCATTCTCGTCGATCGTGAAGCGCAGAAAGCCAAGGTCGGCGGCGAGCTGATCTGCTCGGTGTGGTAGTCTGAGTCGAGGTGTCTGGTGTCACGCATTGGAAAATTACCGGTAACGATTCCCACGGGCGTAAAAGTAGCGGTCGAGGCCGCCGCGGTTCGACTCGAGGGGCCCAAGGGGAAACTGCAGGCGCCGATTCCGCCCGGCGTTCAAGTGAAAGTCGAAGGCAACGTGGTGCGGGTGGGGCGAGAGCAGGACGATCGCAAGATGCGCGCGCTGCACGGTCTCACGCGCAAATTGATCGCCAACATGGCGCAGGGAGTGAGCCAGGGGTTCAGCCGCGTGCTCGACATCAATGGCGTTGGCTACCGCGCTGAAGTAAAAGGCCAGGAAGTGCACATGACTTTGGGTTATTCCCATCCCGTCGTATTCCCACTGCCGGCCGGAGTGAGCGCCTCGGTGGAGCGCCAGATTATTATTACTTTGACGGGGGCGGATCGCCAACTGCTCGGCGAGACGGCCGCTAAGATCCGTGACCTGCGACCGCCCGAGCCCTACAAGGGCAAGGGGATTAAATATCGGGAAGAATTCATCAAGCGCAAAGCAGGCAAGGCAGTGGGCTCTGCGGGCGGCAAGTAGACGGTGAGGACTCTGTATAATGAATAAGCGGGTAGACATGGCGCGCTTGCGCCGCAAGGTGCGGGTTCGCCGCAAGGTCGTGGGCACGGATGAGCGGCCGCGGCTGTGCGTGTTTCGCAGCAATAAGCATATTTACGTTCAGGTGATCTCCGATGCCCAGGGAAAGACGCTGGCCGCGGTGTCGACTCTGACCGGGGATCTGGCCAAGGCCAACGAATCGAGCAAGGGTGTCGAAGCCGCCAAGCAGGTGGGGCTGGTATTGGCGAAAGCGTGCAAAGAAAAAAACATTAGCAGGGTTGTTTTCGACCGCAATGGATTTCTCTTTCATGGGCGCGTGAAGGCGGTGGCTGACGGCGCCCGCGAAGGCGGATTGGAATTCTAATCGCAGGATTTTCGACGCGAGAGGTGCCTTTGGAACGGATCGACGCGCAGGGATTGGACCTTAAGGAAAAAGTCGTTCACATCAGCCGGGTGGCCAAGGTGGTGAAGGGCGGACGGCGTTTCAGCTTCAGCGCTCTCGTCGTCGTGGGCGACAGCCGTTCCGTGGTCGGTTACGGCATGGGCAAGGCGAACGAGGTGCCGGAAGCGATCCGCAAAGGTTTGGAGCAGGCCAAGAAAAACCTGATCCGCGTGCCGGTGATGGACGGCACCATTCCGTTTGAAGTGGCCGGCCACTACGGGGCGGGCTACGTGATTCTCAAGCCGGCGTCGGAAGGAACCGGCGTCATCGCCGGCGGCGGCGTGCGCGCCGTGGTCGAGGCGTCGGGTATCCAGAACGTCTTGACCAAATGCATCGGCTCGAACAATCCGCACAACATGGTCAAGGCGACCATCGAGGCGCTGCGCGAGCTGCGTGCGCCGGAAGAAATCGCTGACCGACGCGGCAAAGTTTTGGCGGAGATTCGTTGACTATGAGACTCGATGATTTAAGACCGGCGCCGGGATCGAACAAAAAGCGCAAGCGGGTCGGACGCGGCGATGGTTCCGGCCACGGCAAGACTTCGTGCCGCGGCCACAAGGGCCAGGGCGCGCGCTCGGGCGGCAACGTTCAACCGGGCTTTGAAGGCGGGCAGATGCCGTTGCAGCGGCGCCTGCCCAAGCGCGGTTTTTTCAATCCGTTTCGCGTGGAAATATCGGTGGTCAATTTGAGCCAGCTCGAAAAGCTCGCCGAGAGCGGCGAGATCGGGCCGGAAAATCTCGCGGCGCACGGCCTGATCGGCGGCAAGAGCCGGCGGGTGAAAATTCTCGGCGAGGGCTCGCTCACGCGCGCGCTCACGATCAAAGCGCACGGCTTTTCGGCGTCGGCCAAGGCGAAGATCGAAGCAGCCGGCGGCAAAGCGGAGTTGATTGCAATTCATGATTAGCGGTTTTCAAAACGCTTCGCGCATTCCCGAGCTGCGCCGCCGCCTGCTTTTTACCCTGGCCATGCTGGCAGTCTACCGCCTTGGCGTGCACGTACCGACGCCGGGCATCGATCGACTTGCGATGGCCGCGTTCTTCGATCAGCAAAAGAATAATCTGCTCGGCTTTCTCAATCTATTTTCCGGCGGCGCGCTCGAGCAGTTTTCGGTTTTTTCCTTGGGCATCATGCCCTACATCAGCGCGTCGATCATCCTGCAGTTGTTGACCGTGGTTTTTCCCTATCTCGAACGCCTCTCCAAGGAAGGCGAGATCGGCCGGCGCAAGATCACGCAGTACACGCGTTACGGCACGGTAGCCCTCTCGATCATTCAGGGCATGATGATCAGCATGGGCCTGGAAGGCACCCAGGGTCCGGGCGGACACAGCCTGGTGCTCGACCCCGGCTGGAGCTTTCGCATCATGACTGTGATCACGCTCACTTCCGGCACTGCCTTCATCATGTGGCTGGGCGAGCAGATGACCGAGCGCGGCATCGGCAACGGCATTTCCCTGATCATTTTTGCCGGCATCGTGGCGCGGCTGCCGTCGGCGCTCAGCACGACTTTGCAGTTCATGCGCGAAGGCGAGATCGCCCCGCTGGTGGTGCTGGTGATTCTGGTGTTGAGCGTGATCGTGGTCGGCGCGATCATTTTCGTCGAGCGCGGCAACCGCCGCATACCGGTTCAGTACGCCAAGCGGGTGGTGGGCCGCAAAATGTACGGTGGCATGACCTCGCATCTGCCGCTCAAGCTCAATACAGCCAATGTGATTCCACCGATCTTTGCATCGTCGATTTTGATTTTTCCCGCTACGTTGGCGCAATTTGCCAATCATCCCTGGGTGCAAAAGGTATCCGGGATGCTCGCGCCGGGAAACTGGCTGCACGACCTAATCTATGTGATCCTGATTATCTTTTTCGCGTTCTTCTATACCGCGGTGGTTTTTAATCCGAGCGATGTCGCGGACAATATGAAAAAAGCCGGCGGATATATTCCCGGCATCCGCCCCGGGCAAAAGACCGCTGAGTACATCGAACGCGTATTGTCGCGCGTTACCTTGAGCGGGGCCATCTATCTGTGTGTGGTTTGCCTTTTGCCGACCCTGCTGGTGCAGCAGTTCAACGTGCCGTTCTACTTCGGCGGCACCGCGCTGCTGATCGTCGTCGGCGTCGCCCTCGACACCGTGGCGCAGATGGAAACGCATCTGATCACCCGTAACTATGAAGGTTTTATGAAACGGGGACGGCTGCGTGGGAGACGAGGTTAGGCGTGACCGCGGGCGCGCGCGTCGTATTGTTGGGACCGCCGGGCGCGGGGAAAGGCACGCAAGCCAAATTGCTTCAGGACAGATTTGGCGTCTGCCAGATCTCAACGGGAGATATTCTGCGCAAAGCGGTGGCGGAAAAGACCCCGCTGGGCCAGGAAGCGTCGCAGTACATCAGCCGCGGCGCGCTCGTGCCGGACAGCGTGATTGTCAATATGGTCGCGGCTCGGCTGAAGGAAAAGGACTGCGAGCTGGGATTTATTCTCGACGGCTTTCCGCGGACGATTCCGCAGGCGGAGAGTCTTGACGCGATTCTCCAACGCGAGGGAATCGCGCTGACCGCGGCTTTGTCCGTGCAGGTGCCGCAGGATGTGGTGATTGAGAGATTGGCAGGCCGGCGCACCTGTCGGAATTGCGGCGCGCTCAGCCATGTGGTTTTCAGTCCGCCCAAAAAAGCGGGGGTGTGCGACCGCTGCGGCGGTGAACTTTACCAGCGCGACGACGACCGCGAGGAAACCATCGCCAATCGCTTGAAGGTTTACAGCGATCAGACCGCGCCTCTGCTGGATTACTATCGCCGGCAGGGTTTGCTCAGGGAACTCGACGGGGTCGGCGCCGTCGATGACATCAACGCGCGAGTGCTGGCAGCCGTGGGAGGTGCGGCGAAGTGATTTCGCTCAAGTCGGCTCGAGAAATCGAGATCATGCGGCGGGCGAACGTCATTGTGGCCGAGGTTCTACAGGCGTTGAAACAAAAAGTCGCACCGGGCGTGACCACACTGGAGTTGGATGCCGTCGCCGAGGAGCTGACTTTAAAAAAAAAGGCGATTCCGGCATTCAAAGGCTACAGCGTCGCGGGGCGGATTTATCCGCGCTGTTTGTGCGCCTCCGTGAACGAGGAGATCGTGCACGGCATTCCCTCGAACCGGGCGCTCCGCGAAGGGGATATCATCGGCCTCGACTACGGGGTGATCTACGAGGGATTTTACGGCGATTCCGCGATCACCGTCGGGGTCGGGCGGGTGAGCGAGGCGGCGCAGCGGCTGATGCAGGTGACCGAGGAGTCGCTTCAGTGCGGCATCGCCGAGCTTCACGAGGGTAAACGATTGGGCGATCTGGGCGCAGCGGTGCAACGGGTCGCGGAAAGCGCCGGCTATTCCGTCGTGCGCGCGTTCGTCGGCCACGGCATTGGCAAGAAGCTCCACGAGGAGCCGGCGGTGCCCAACTACGGCGAGCCGGATCGTGGGCTGCGTTTCAAGGAAGGGATGGTTCTGGCGATCGAGCCCATGGTGAATGCGGGCGGTTACGAAGTGGAGATCAAGGAAGACGGTTGGACCGCGGTGACGAAGGACGGCAGCTTGGCCGCCCATTTCGAACATTCCGTCGCGATCACGAAAAACGGGCCGTATATTTTGAGTCAGCTCTAATTCGGAAAAGCGCCGAAGTCAGAGTCGCCTATGCCAAAAGAAGATGCGATCGAAGTCATGGGTACCGTCCTGGAGACCCTGCCCAACGCCATGTTTCGGGTGGCGCTGGACAACGGACACAAAGTGCTGGCGCACATCTCGGGCAAAATGCGCATGCACTACATCAAAATATTGCCGGGCGACAAGGTGAAAATCGAGCTGTCTCCGTACGACCTGGCGCGCGGCCGGATCATTTTCCGCGAGCGCTAAACAAGAGGAGCCAACGTGAAGGTCAGGGCATCGGTTAAAAAAATCTGCAGCAAGTGCAAGGTGATTCGCCGCAAGGGCGTGGTGCGCGTGCAGTGCGAAAACACCAAGCACAAACAGCGGCAAGGATGAATAATTTTGGATTTTAGATTGCCGATTTTGGATTGCAATTCGACTGCGGCTTTCATCCTAATCGAAAATCCCTAGGAGAAAATCATGGCGCGTATCGCAGGTGTGGATTTGCCGAAGAGCAAACGGATCGAAGTGGGGCTGACCTATATTTACGGCGTGGGGAAAAGTTCATCGCGGCAGATTTTGCATCAGGCCGGCATTTCGCTCGATCGCAAGACCGACGATCTGACCGACGATGAGATCGCCAAGATTCGCCAGGTCCTCGAACAGAGCTACAAAGTCGAAGGCGACCTGCGGCGCGAGGTGACGGGAAACATCAAACGCCACCTCGACATGGGCTCCTACCGCGGCCAGCGCCATCGCAGGAATTTGCCGGTGCACGGGCAGCGCACGCATACCAATGCGCGCACGCGCAAGGGGCCGCGCAAGACCGTCGCGGGCAAGAAACAGGCGCCTTCAAAAGGATAGCCGTTTATAGGAGTTGAAGCATGGCAGACGCCACGGACGAAAAACCGAAAACCGAAGGATCGGCGGACGCGAAGGCGACCGAGCGGGCGGCGCGCCGCAAGCGCGGCCGAAAGAACATCGCCGAAGGAGTGGTGCACATCCACTCGACCTTCAACAATACCATCGTCACGATCACCGACTATCAGGGCAACGTCATTTCCTGGTCGAGCGCGGGCGCGATGGGCTTCAAAGGATCGCGCAAAGGTACGCCCTTCGCCGCGCAGCAGGCGGCCGACAGCGCGGCCAAGAAAGCGATAGATCATGGGCTTCGCAGCGTGCAGATTTTCGTGCGCGGGCCCGGCGCGGGGCGCGAGTCGGCGCTGCGCGCGCTTCAATCGGCGGGCATCAATATCAGCTTGATCAAGGACGTGACGCCGATCCCGCACAACGGCTGCCGTCCGCCCAAACGCAGACGGGTTTGATGATCAGAGGAGGAAATCGGATTGGCTAGATACACGGAATCGGTATGCCGTCTCTGCCGGCGCGAAAACTTGAAGCTGTTTCTCAAGGGCGAGCGCTGCTACACGGATAAATGCGCGATCGAACGGCGGAACTATCCTCCCGGACAACACGGTCAAGGCAGGCCTAAGTTCTCGGAGTACAGCATTCAGTTGCGTGAGAAGCAAAAGGTGAAGCGGATGTACGGCCTGCTCGAAAAGCAGTTCCGCCGCACCTTCGCCGAAGCCGCCCGCATCAAGGGCATTACCGGCGAAACTTTGTTGGTGCTGCTCGAGCGCCGGCTCGACAACGTCGGCTATCGGCTCGGCTTCGCCAGCTCGCGTGCCGAAGCGCGCACGTTGGTGCGCCACGGCCACGTGCTTGTCAACGGCAAGAAGGTGAATATTCCTTCTTACACCGTGCGCGCGGGCGACGTGGTTTCCGTCGCCGAGTCGAGCCGCCAGATGGGCCGCGTACTGTCGTCGATGGAAGGCGCGCAGCGCCGCGGCGTTCCCGATTGGGCGGAGGTCGACAAGGACACCTTCAGCGGCAAGATCAAGATCCTGCCGACGCGCAGTGACATCACGATGCCGATCAATGAAAAGCTGATCGTCGAATTGTATTCGAAGTGAGTTCGAATTTGGGAGACGCTATGTCGACAATGTATAAGCATTGGACGGATTTGATTAAGCCCAAACAATTGGAGGTGGAAGACAAGACTCTGACCTCGACCTACGGCAAGTTTTACGCTGAGCCGTTCGAGCGCGGCTTCGGCCAGACCATCGGCAATTCGCTCCGGCGAGTCATGCTGTCTTCGCTTATGGGCGCGGCGGTCGTCGCCGTGCGCATCAAGGGCATCCTGCACGAGTTCTCTACCGTGCCCGGGGTGACCGAAGACGTGGCTGATATCATTCTCAATTTGAAGGAAATCCGCTTCCGACTGAACGAGAGCGAGCAGCAGACACTGCGGATCGATGCCAAGGGACCGGGCGTGATTTACGCCAAAGACATCGCCGGCCCGGCGACCGTCGAGATCCTCAACCCCGACCACAAGATCGCCACCTTGGCGCGCGATGCCAAGCTGGAAATGGAGTTGTTGGTCAAGCTCGGCCGCGGCTACGTGCCGGCGGAACGCAACAAGGAAGAGGGCGCGCCGGTCGACACGATCTTTATCGACGCGGTGTTTTCGCCGATCCAGAGAGTCAACTTCATCGTCTCCAACGCGCGCGTCGCCCAGCGCACCGATTACGACCGCGTGGTGTTCGAAATTCATACCGACGGCAGCGTCAAGCCGGACGATGCGATGGCGTATGCCGCTAAGATTCTCCAGGACCAGGCCAGCATCTTCGTCAATTTCCAGGAAGAGCCGCGCGCCGAAAAGAAGGAAGACGGCCCGGCCGTGCCGCTCAACGAAAATCTATTTCGCAGCGTGGATGAGCTCGAGTTTTCGGTGCGCTCCCAGAACTGCCTGCAGAACGCCGACATCAAATACATCGGCGAGCTGGTGCAAAAAAGCGAACAGGAGATGCTGCGAACGAAAAACTTCGGCCACAAATCGCTCAACGAGATCAAGGAGATCCTCAAGGAAATGGGGCTCGAGCTGGGCATGAAGATCGATCATTTTCCCTCGCGCGAAGAGATCGAGGCCCGCAAACGAGCCGCCGAGAAGGAACCGGTTTGAACCATGCGTCATCTAAAATCGGGAAGACAACTGAGCCGCAACTCCGCCCATCGCTGGGCGCTGATGCGAAACCTGATCACCGCGCTTTTACGCGAAGAGAAAATCCGCACCACCGATCCCAAGGCCAAAGAACTGCGCCGCTGGGTTGACCGTGTGATCAGTCTTGGTAAGCAGGGCACCCTCCACGCTCGGCGCCAGGCGGCCGCCATCGTGCAGGACAAAACCGTGGTGCGAAAGCTTTTCGACGCCATCGGCCCGCGCTTCAAAGACCGTCCGGGCGGCTACACGCGCATCATAAAAGTCGGCGTCCGCCACGGCGACGCGGCCGAGATGTCGATCATCGAGCTGGTTGGCGGCGAAGCTGAAAAGGGAACCGCCAAGGGCGGCAAGAAAAGCCGCCGCGCTCGCCGCCGGGAGCGACAAGCGCAGCAGCAACAGGAAGCCGCCGCATAGCTGCCGCGTGCATAATCCGAGTCAAACAGCCCGCTGTGATCCGAAATGATCCGGCGGGCTGTTGTGTTTTCGGGCAATCATGTGCTTTGCCGACCGCCAACGAAGAACAATCGGATCCAGGATATGTCTATTTTTCTAACTCTAGTGCTGCTCGTCTCAGCGATAAACTCGGGTGAAGTTACAGTGGCTCATTCAAGCGACTATCCAGCACAAGAGTTTTCATTTCGTCGGCGCAGACCCGGTGGATACGAAATAGACTCTCCGATGGATAAGGCTTCGGTGATATTTCCGGCAGAGGGCTGGAAGAGCATTGACCGTACATTTCCTGGTGGAGGTTACGTAGTCGATCCGGCGACAGGCACAACATTTCGATTTTACTCCATCCGGTTTGGCCGCAGGCTTAGAGAGTTTCTTCTTTGGGGTTGGACAACGGCTGAACATCACTGGGCCCAGCAGTGGCAGGAAACTAATGTTTCCGTCCGCAACCAAGGAGAGTTTTTACAAGAATGGTTAAATCGAACCCTTGTAAGAAGAGAGATTAGTCATCCCGATGAGTTGTCGATTGTAGTGCCAACACTTGGAAGGGATTTGGCAAGCGCTCAGTTATGTCCACTTTGTCTGATTGACCCAAATGCTCCCTTCCGCATCCAAATTCAGAAGATCGAAGGACATGATTTCAGCTACGTCAAACTGCCGACATATGTGATTGTCAACGATCAACGTCGATACTTCGAAAGCGAAGTTCGAATCGGTTACTTTCGTTACATCCCTAAGTTTGAGCAGTGGCAATTCTATGTTGCTTTCTCCCACATCCCGAGCGACCTAAGTCCTGAGCGAAAAACCGAGATGCGTGAATTGTTCATGAAAACGCTGCGCAGTCTTTCAATTACGTTCTATAAAGGGGATTAGGTGAACCGAAATCACGCATACTATTGAAGTCCTGATTCGTCCTGGCGGACCACCCGTAAGCATCAAAATCCTGAAGATTTAATAGGAATACCATGAGGTTCGATATCTTTGGCGCGATCTTACTCGTGACTTGTATCGTGAACGCGTGTTCCAGTGAACCAGCTCCGAGTCAAAGCGACATCGAACGCGGAAAATATCTGGTCACTTTCGGTGGCTGTCACGACTGTCACACGCCGAAGATTCCGGGGTCGAACAGGGTGCCGGTTCTGGATACGACGAAGCTGTTGGCGGGGCATCCGGAAAATGCACCGGTGCCGTCGTGGTCGCCGGAAGAGATCGAGCGAAAAGGAGTAGTGGCTTCGACGAACAGTTCGCTTGCCGCGTGGGCCGGGCCGTGGGGTGTGAGTTTCGCGATCAATCTGACGCCCGAGAAGGCGACGGGGATCGGCGAGTGGAGCGAAAGCAATTTCATTCAGATGGCGCGGGCCGGGAAGCATCAAGGGCCAGCCGAACGGGCGCGATATCTTGCCGCCCATGCCGTGGTTCAACATGAAGGATCTCACGGATGCAGACCTGAAGGCGGTGTGGGCGTATTTGAGAAGTCTGCCGCCGATAAAGAATCAGGTGCCGCTGCCGATCGCGCCGGCGGGTAAATAGCGGGTCGAGTCATGCACGCGCGTACTGCGGCGGGCCGCTATTCCTGAGCTTGGCAGCGGGCGCAGAGAGAAACCTCAGGGTTCGCCTCGAGCCGCGGCGGATCGATCGATTGATGGCACTCAAAGCAGATGCCGTAACCGCCCTCTCTAATCCGAGCGAGTGCTTGATCAATATGTGAAGCTTCGGCCAAATACCACGTCACTAGACCATCGAGGAGCTCGCATCTGCTTTGATAGGCTGTTTCGTCGATCAACTCTTTGTTCTTAGCCACCACGGCCAATTCTGTTCGCACATATTCCAGCGTCCTGACAACATCCCTGCGCCGCCTTGTCAGCTTTTGCTGGTACGGCTCGAAACTCATCCCGCTCATGGAAACCTCTTACTTAAAGCGATTTCGGATCAGACTCTATACATAATCTCACCGGTGGTCGACGAGCGATAGAGGACACGCGTTTAACCCGAGAATGGTTTGGACCGGCAATCATATCCACACTAGCGTTTCTGATCGCGCGGTCCCGAACCAGAATAGGTGAGAATCAGGTGAATGACGACTATAAGCGCAACCAAAATAACCAGATAGGTTAGCTCGGTTTCATTTGCCATGGCAGCCTCCGAACTTGCTTGAAGATACGGTCACTTTAAATTTCCTTTCACGCGTTGGTTACGTACGGCGACCGCGGCGATCATGCGATCGTAGCGCCAGCGCGTTTAGGATCACAATTAAGATCGTGATCAGAAGCAGATAGAAAACAAAGCTCTCAGAGACCATACAAAACTCCTTTGAGCGTCCTTCTTCTGTCATAAGATTAGGCAATCATGGTGCCATTCTTCTGACCGATTCCAGCCAATATTGTGACGACTTGCCCGCCGATAAATTCCTTTTTAGTTACCATGGGTTCCAATGGACAGGCCGGATTCCCGACGATGAAAGGCGCCAGGAGTTTTTCGCGGGGGCAATAATTTTTTTACGCATGCTTGAGAATCTGAGCAAATGACCCGCGAGCCGAGTCGTGGAGGGAGCTTTAGTGCTTTCCGTACATGCGGGAACTGTCAACTGCTGGTAAGTTCGCTTCAATCCCTTTTTGCAGCGTTGCGAGTTTATTGGCATGCATTTTCAACCGTGCGAAAACCCCCAGTGAATTCGAGGGGAATCACAGCTGTTTCTCTGGCATATCGATTGCGCCTGTGAGTGTAGTGCGGCATCGAAAAATGAAACTGTACAAAAGAAGTTGTTCCGGTAACGAAAGATAAATGGAGCGACACGTAAACATGCGCTCGCAGATGCGGAGGGAACTTTGTACAGCAAAATTTTAATACCTCTGGATGGATCTAAGACGGCCGAGGCGGTTCTGCCTTATGCGCGCTATTTAGCTGGCAAGCTCAAAATTCCCGTCCATTTACTGGCGGTGATCGATGTTGCTGAGATGGCGCTGCATAGCTCTTCAGAGAAGAAGTGGTTCATCGATCGAATGGTTGATGACGGAAGACGTTCGGGGGAGACCTATTTGCACCGGCTGGCGGCGACTTTCCCGGGGACAGGTGTACGTTACACGGTGGAAGTGGGACACGCCGCCGACGCGATCATAGAACACGGCGGGTCAGACGCAGCAATGTTGATCGCGATGGCGACTCATGGACGTTCAGGGCTCGATCGCTATTTGCTGGGCAGTGTTGCGGAGAAAGTCCTGCGCGGGTCGGATAATCCGCTGCTGTTAGTCCGAGCCGGCGTAGAAATCCCGGCGGACGGGCTTGGTTTTACGACTATCGTTGTGCCGCTCGACGGATCGGAGCTGGCTGAGAGCATTTTGCCTATGGTTGCCGGTGTGGCCAAAAAGCTCGATTCGGAAGTGATGTTGTTTCGGGCTTATCATATTCCTACGGCGATCTATCAGGGCGATGCGGTGATGTCTGGCGAAGCTTATACAGACATGCTGAATGCACTGCGCGAGGAGGCCGCAGGATACCTGGACAGCAAAGCCGCCGAACTGAGGAAGCTCGGGGTAAACAGGGTTTCCAGCCTAGCGCAGGAAGGCTTTGCCGCCGATGAGATCATCGACCTCGGCAAGAAGAAGCCGGCGGCATTGATAGCGATGGGATCGCACGGACGCTCCGGAGTAAAGCGTTGGCTCCTTGGCAGCGTGACCGAAACTGTCGTGCGGCACACGCCTGGGGCTGTATTGGTTGCGCGCGGGCTTTGATCCGCGAGAAAGCGACGAACAATGTATCAAACAATTCTTGTTCCGTTGGATAGCTCCAAGACTGCAGAATACGCTCTGCCATATGCTCGCTGCGTTGCGCGAGGCTTGCAAATTCCGATCGAACTCTTGGCAGTGGTAGACGCGGTCGAGATGACCCGGCAAATTTCTGCCGCCGAAGGTCTGTTTCTGAACAGTTTGATCGAAGATCAAACGGGCAGGCTTGAAAATTATCTCCAGACGATAGGCAGGAATTTTCCGGGGGGGACTGTTCAGCGCAAAGTTGAGAACGGTGATGCGGCCGACGTCATTATCGAGTCTGCCGCCGCTGACCCGGGGACACTAATCGCCATGGCGACCCACGGCCGCTCAGGGCTGAATCGCTGGCTGGTCGGCAGCGTGGCGGAAAAAGTTCTGCGCGGCTCTTCCAATTCATTGTTGTTGGTTCGGGCGAGTGACGCACCCGTATCGTGGAACATTGGGGCGTTCAAATCAGTTATCGTGCCCCTGGACGGATCCGAGCTGGCGGAGACTGTACTGCCAGCCGCCGCGGCCATAGCCAACAGTCTCGATTCAGAAATCGTTCTGTTACGCATCTATGGAATGCCCTACGCCGCCCAATCAGCGGGAGAAGGATTTTTCGATAATACCCAGCTTGACGCGTTTATCACGAGCCTCAAAAGCGAATCCCTTGAATATCTCGAAGGGAAAATTGCAGCGCTAAGAAAGGCTGGGGTTAAGAGCATTAGGACGCTCGCGCGGCAAGGTCTACCCGCGGACGAAATCATCTCTTGTGCCCGAGAGACGCCGAATAGCTTGCTTGCTATGTGTACCCATGGACGGTCTGGCCTAAAGCGTTGGGTCTTGGGAAGTGTCACAGAAACGGTCGTACGACATTCCACTAATCCGGTCCTGGTGGTAAGACCTCAGTGGGCAAAACCATAGCATGAGTGAATAACTCCGAGGGGCGCGACTTACAGTTTCGTCCAAGAGAAGAATTGCCATGGTATCGATAAAAACAATCCTGGCACCTACCGACATCTCGCCCCTCTCCCTCCCGGCGATTCGCTACGCGCTTGAGATCGGCCTTGAACGCAGTGCCGAAGTGATTATTTACCATGTGATTGAAAGCGAATATGACTGGTTCGGCGACGACAGTCCCGCGATGGCTCTCGTGCCGCAGCAAAAGAAACGACTAAATGAATTTGTCCAAAACAATTTTGCCGATTACCTGAATAAGGTGAAGGTTACGGAGTTGATCGAATACGGACTACCTTACGAGAAAATTGTCACTAAAGCCGAGCATGTTCGCGCGGAACTCATTGTCATGTCCACGCACGGCCGAACCGGCCTTGAGCAGCTGATTCTTGGGAGCGTCACCGCTAAAGTGGTGGCACGCGCCTCTTGCCCAGTGCTTTCAATTAGACCCAAATAAGGATTCCGCGCGCTCGTCATCGACACCACTAAGCGCGTGGGAGCAAGCCGCAGATATCAATGCGGCGAGCGCAAGACGTACTTGATACTGCTGTCGTTCGCGCGTAATCGACGGGCTTCGAACTCTGGAGCTGCCAATCGTCTGCTAAGGTTGGTGAGCTCTATTCATACGGCTAGCGATAGACGGTCGTGATCACGGCATAGTTCTCGTGCGGTGGAGGCGGGCCGATTGTCCATTCCAGTGTGTTTGCTTGCCACGGGTTGCTGACGGCGGCTTTGCCGGCGAAATGACTCCAAAAGAAATTCACCACAAAGGTCAGCTGCGAAAGTATTAAAAAGCGGCGCTAAAGCGATGCCTTTAGCGCCGTTTCCTGAGTTACGCGGCGAGCGCCTGGGCGCTCGAGATCATCCAGTTGCCAGCCTTGAAGATCGGTTGAAGAATTTTCTGATCCTCCGGTCCGGGCAGGACTTGAGTGAGATGGGTATGGAACTCGGCTTCGCTCAACGGCTGACCCTCGATGCTGTAGTGTTTATCGGCGTAGTCGCCGATCTGACGATTGAACTTCATGTCGGGCGCGCGCAGTTTCGGTTTACCGGGTGGAATCAGTGCGTTAAAACTCTCGATGATCGCGCAATCTTCCCGATAATAGAGGTTGCGCGCTTCCTCGTTCAGCCGTTCCAAATCTTTAGGCGGTTCCTTTGGTGTTGTCTCATCGAACCGGCCCTTAAATCCCCAGCGATAGAACCTCGCCGCCGCACTCGAATAGTCCTTGCCGAATAGATCGTAGCCCGTCGATAGCCACTTGTTCAGATACTTTTGCACGATCTCAATCGGAATCTTGCCGGCTTTGATCAGCCGTGCCAGACCGGTCTGCCCGGTAAAGAGATGAAACGCCTCTTCTTTGAGCATGGGCCCCATGCTTCGCGAAAGCGGCTCGAAGCTCGAATTATGAAACATGGTGAGCTGATACTTGCCGTCGCGATCAATGAAACACGTGTAAGTCACAAAATCGATGAAATCTTCCACAGGCTTGTTAAACGCGCCCAGGAGACGAGTCCCCTCATAGGCGCGCCGTTCCAAAAGTTTTCTTGCCTCGACCTTTCCGGATTCGCCGAAGTGTGAAATCAGTACGTGGCACATCTGCCAGCCGTGGCGCTGTTCCTCGCGCATCACGCGCAGCAGACACTGGCGGTCGTAATCGCTTGGGGCCGTGTCGATCAGCTTTCGCTGCTGTTCCGAGGAGCCGAATTCGGTGTCGCCCTGGTAAAAGATCAGATGCAGCAGCGAATCCCGCATATCCTGAGTCGGCACGTCGAGAAGTTTCGCAAACTTCTTACGGCCTTTGAATTCACCGAATTCAATCTCGGGCGATGTGCCTTGGTCGTAAAACGCATCGAATTTGTAATCCTTGATTAGTGCCGGGTCGAAGCCGATGTCCTTCTGCCATTTGTAAAATAGATCTTTCCAGTCATCGAAGTTTGCGATTCTCTCCGCCATGGTTTCCTCCACGTAACAAGTTTGGATTGCGAACTCAAGTACAACTGACCCGAGTAAACGCAAAGGAAATGCCACGACCTCAACATCGCGGATCAGGAAATGGATGGGGCCTCTCATTTAACGAGAGACGGCGGGAACTTTGATATTTCTATGAATTCGCCCTGCGGGGGACGATAGGCACCGGCGCACGGTTCTGTCGCCGGCGTACTGTCTGTCAATCTCGATCGCAGCGGGTTCAGCGAATATTCTTACAGATTGGAATATGCGCTGATGCCCTTGTCAGAAGTGGGAATCCTCAGGGAGCAGTCGCGCTGCCGAGCCAGAGGGTTACAAATCATAAACCGGCGTATGGATGGCCACATGTTCACCGCGTGCGATGGCGCTAACGATATCGGCGCGGCTAACGATGCCAAGAACCTCATCGTTGCTCATAACCGGTACTCGCTTAATGTTATGGGTGGTCATCAGCCGGGCGATTTCTTCCACCGAGGCGTCTTCCGACACGCTGATGACCTTTTTGCTCATGAGTGCCCTAACATCTTTGCCCTTTTTTGAGACGATGTCCGCCTCGGAAACGATACCGATGATTTTGCCGTCTGAACCGACCACAGGCGCGCCGCTTATCTGATTCTTGATCAAAGTCATCGCCAGGTTCTTGACCGTCATGGTCGGTTTCACAGTAACGATGTCCTTGGTCATGATGTCTTTAGCTATCATATGCAATTCCTCCTAGAATCCTTTTTCAGCAATGAGTGCCGCGAGATCACTGACCCGACAACTGTAGCCCCATTCGTTATCATACCACGCCAGCACTTTGGCCATCTTGCCTTCGAGCACTACCGTCGATAGGCCGTCGACGATGGACGAGGCCGAGTTGCCGCGAAAATCGCTCGATACCAGCGGCTCGTCGCAATATTCCAAAATTCCTTTCATCTTGTCTTCGGCGTTTTTTTTCAATGCGCCATTGATATCGGCGACGCTCGCGGACTTTTTTAAGTCCACAACCAAATCAACCACGGAAACAGTTGAGGTCGGGACACGCAACGAAAGGCCATGCAATTTCCC
>Ga0207707_10000722_pt1 | contig 32676 bp, 25 predicted proteins | sample KBSC83BmetaG_FD_184336 | JGI IMG/M metagenome (GOLD analysis project Ga0207707, IMG submission 184336) | Corn rhizosphere microbial communities from Kellogg Biological Station, Michigan, USA - KBS C8-3B metaG (SPAdes) (version 2) | ecosystem: Host-associated > Plants > Roots > Rhizosphere ... | reverse complement strand
GTGCAGGGTTTCCGCTGCTGCTGATTCATGGGGGCGGTTCCACCATCACCACAACTTTCGGAAGAATATTACCGCTGCTGGCTAAAACCCACCGGGTGATTGCAGTTGAATTGCAGGCCCACGGACGTACATCCGACAGAAATGCGCCTGAAAGTTTTGAACAGGATGCCGATGACGTAGCTACCCTGTTGCAGGAGCTGAATATTAAAAGCGCTGATATCTTTGGTTTCAGTAACGGCGGACACACAGCCCTGGAACTGGCGATCAGGCATTCTGACTGCGTGCACCGGCTGATCATTGCTTCTGCTTTTTACAAAAGGGATGCCGTACCCCCCGGTTTCTGGAAAGGATTTGATAATCCAAAATTCAGCGATATGCCGCAGGTTTATAAGGACGCTTTCCTGAAAATAAATAATCATCCGGAGGCGCTACTGAACATGTTCAATAAAGACGTTGAGCGGATGCGCACATTTAAGGACTGGAAGGAAGAAGATATCAGATCCATAAAAGCGCCGGCATTGATTGTTACCGGCGATCAGGATCTCCCGCGGCCGGAACATGCAGTGGAGATGTGCCGCCTTTTGCCGCATGCCCGTCTGGCAATATTACCCGGTACACATGGCAGTTATATGGGAGAAGCCATGGCCCCCGACCCCAATAGCAAAACACCTGAACTTTTTGTGACCCTGCTGGATGAATTCCTTTCCGGGCCACTAACCGAAAAGAAATAATTTTTTAACCCATCGACCTGGCGGGAGTAAATAACGAAACGACAATGAATTTCAGACAGGGAGCCATCGGAGCATTACTTGATGAATATGAGCGGGCCATTTCTGATTTGAAAAAGGCCATGGAAGATATTCCGGATGCGACCCTGCCCCTGATTGTGGATGCACAAACGGCCGATGAAAACTGCCGGTCCGTCCAGACCATTCTCACGCATGTGGTGCACTCCGGATATGGTTATGCCGTCAGCATACATAATCTGAAAAACCAGCGCATGGAAAGACCGGCAAAAATACTCCGAACAACCATCAGGGAATACCTCTCGGATCTTTCAGCCGTTTTCTCATTCACCGAAAATATCTTCCGGGAATTTAAAGACGATGAACTGGAAGGATTTGACGATGCGTTAAAAATAAAATCCGGCTGGGGACCGGTATACGATATTGAAACAAATGACCGAACATGCAATTGTGCATATACTCCGGCACAGAAGGCAGATTGAGAAATTTAAACTTTCGCTTCCACGGTAATCTCCGCGTCATGCAGGAATTCTGGAAAAAACAGACCCGTATGCCAGACTTTCAAACGAAAGCAAAGGGCCCTGCGAAAAGATCCTGAATCCCAAATGATATAAGAAAAAAAATTCACCACCTGATATGCGCATCAATATAAGGAATGAGATCGTCCGCCATGGCCCGCTGCTCCTTTGCATTGGGATGGCCGGGTGTATTCTTATACGGAATGAAATGTGTATAAATCTTTTTGTCTTTTAATTCCTCCACCGCTTTTTCAATGTATCCGGGCCATGGCGATCCTTCCCGGGTAGCATCCATGCTCCCCAGGATGCAGAGAATTTGTGCTTTGGGATATTTTTTCCGGATGGATTTTACAAAGTTCTGGTAGGCTCTGATAATGGTTTCGGAAGAAGGCGCTTCGCTGCCAAATCTCGCTTTGAACTGCTCATTGTCGGGCGCTTTCGTCAGCCACGCATCGTTCTGAAATAAATTGATCAGCACCAGGTCCGGGGTGAATGCAGAGAAATTCCAGCGGCTGTCCGGATCATTCGCATCCAGCCGGTCGTACATCTCCGGCATGATCAGCGGAAACCAGCTGATGGTTATTCCGATTCCACTCTTGCTGGTACAATAGTATTCAGCATCGTAATGCCTTGCCAGAATGGCTGCATAACTGATATACCCGTTTTCATAAGGCGCCGTTCCGCGGTCCTGCCCGGTGCTGTCCTCCACAGCATATCCGCAGGTTATGGAATTGCCGAATACTTCCATTTTTCTTTTCGGGGTTGCCGGCGCCGGTAATTCCGTTGCATGCCGGTCCAGCAAAAAATAATAGAATTCCGTTTTGCCCATAGCCCATTCCGTCCGCTTGAATAATTCCAGGCTGTGTTTTCCGTCGGCCAAACCCGCAGCCAGGCTGTAAAGCTTTTTTGTGCTGTCGGGATGAAGAACGCTGATTACTTTGCCGTCCAGGATCACATTGTAGTAATTATCGCCGCGCTCATCCAGTAAAAGCGCCCGCACGCCGGTGCCGGAGAAATTTATCTTCAGCGAAGTGGCGGTCCACGAGAGCCTGGCCGAAGTATCTGTGAAAGCCACCCGCCCGGCATACCGGATATGCGGATCATTGAATTGTATCCTTAAACCCTGGCCCGTAGTCCGGAGTACCAATCCGGTAAAAAGAAGGATTAACAGGAGTTTCCTTTTTTGCATATTGCGATTTTTTTATTCTGCGGGAATCTGCTGAGCCGGATCTTCGTTTCATTCGGGGTTTTTGCGCAGGTAACCGATCTTCCGCAATGTAAGGAGCTTAATTGATTTTGCCCTGAACCGATTTCGTTTGCTGGGATCCTGGAATAATCCTGATAAATGGTCTTTTCCCGATAAGTATTTGTGATCCTTTTGGAAAGACCGGATCAAAGCGTTCCGGCATAAAAAAAATAATCAGCAGCACAATAAAAGGGAAAAAAGCATATACGAGGGTATCGCCCCAGATGCATATAACCGAATTTATTTTTGCATCTTCCGGCTCGTTCTTTTGATAACGTACCGGAACTATTTCTCCGGGCTTGATATCCAGGTTGATATTTCCTTTAAACTCAACGGTATCCCTGCCCGCTGCAAAGCGCACGACCGGATAAGTGGAAATTCCGAGCGCGGATCCGAGATTTCCGTGCCCGATGAAATACACTGTCCCGTTTGTTTTCTTTGTTGTAGCCAGCCAGAGAAGTTTGTAAGCAAAGAAGGGGAGGACAATCGCCGTAACAAACAAGAAGAACAATTGGTTTCTGCGGAGTATCATGTCACGGTTATTTAAACCCCCTGTACGGTCTGTTCCTGAGCATCGCCCGGGTTCTGTCGTAAGAAACAATATAATGAAAATATCCTGATTTCTCCTGTTGCCGCCAGGCCCTTGTTTTAAATGGGATAATAATATCCGGAAGTTTTTGATCCTTAACTTTAGGTAAACATTTCCAAATGGGGAAAATTGCCTTCAAAATGAAACTCAGGCCCGGCTATAAAGAAGAATATAAACGCCGGCATGATGCCATCTGGCCGGAATTGAAGGTTCTGTTGAAAGAGTCCGGGATTAGTGATTACAGTATTTATCTCGACGATGAAACGAACATGCTGTTCGCGGTTCAGTCTAATTCGGGTAAGAATTCATCCCAGGACCTTGCGGGGAATGAAATCATTAAACGCTGGTGGAAGTTCATGTCTGATATTATGGAAACCAATGAAGATCTTTCACCGGTCACCCATCCGCTGGTGGAAGTATTTCACATGGATTGATTTTTTGCAAATCCATAGCCTTAAGGGAACAAGCATGACTGCCTGTTCAGTTTGTGGCCGGCACGGAAGAAATCAGGGATGCGGATTGCCTGTCCAGAAATAAAAAACAGGATGCGTGGTTTTTCAGTATGCCCGCGGGGTACAGGTTGCTCACCGGATGATTCAGGCAATCCCTCACCACTTCGGCTTTGCGAAGTCCCGGAACGGAACAGATAATATGTGCGGATAACATGATCTGTTTTATGGACATGCTGATGGCCTGCGCGGGAACCGATGAAACGGATGGGAACCAACCTTCATTCATCTGCTGCCGGCGGCATTGTTCATCCAGGGTGGCGACCAGAAATGGTTTGTCCGTATCAAAATCGGCAGGCGGATCATTAAAAGCCAGATGGCCATTCTCGCCAATACCTACGAACGCCACATCGGCGGGATGTTTTTTAATCAGCATGCCCAGCCGTTCGCATTCTGCTTCCGGGTCAGCTTCCCCGTTGATGAGGTAAGCGGCTTTCAGCGGCGGAACTTTTTCCAGGAACCTGTCCTTTAAATATTTCCGGAAACTTGCAGGATGGCTCGCCGGCAATTGTAAGTACTCATCCAGATGAAAGAGCGTTACTTTGCTCCAGTCAACCTTTTCACTGATCAGCTGGTTCAGGGTTTCAAACTGGCTGGTGCCGGTTGCGAGAATAATATTGGCGACTCCGTTTTTATGTATGCTTTCCATGATCAGGGCTGCAGCTTTTTTCCCTGCGGCCACCCCCAGTTCGCCGGGATTATCTTTTACAATAATTTCCATGAGCAGATAAAATTGAGGGATGACTGCATAATTTATTTTACGGAAGTCAGATTGCCGTGATCAATCGACATATTTACCGGAATGTTTTTTTCCCAGGATCCCCTGCTGAAATCCGGAACCTCTATGCTGTTGGAACGGTGCGCGACCGACCATTCGCTCAGCGGGGCAATGGCGCTCCAGAGCGCAGCATCATATACATCATGATCCATGGGCAGACCGTTGCGCAGGCAATCGATGAGCCGCCAGTCCATCAGGAAATCCATTCCGCCATGGCCACCGACCTGTTTGGCCATTTCGCCCAGGCGGCTCACGATGGGTAAAGTATATTTTTCTTCATACTGTTTCATTTGTGCTTCAGTGGCCCAGTCTTTGTCGCCGGTGGCTATCCTGCCCGGTTCCGGATATTTCACAGCGATGCCCTTTGTGCCGCTGATCTGGTGAATGCGGGAATAGGGACGGGGAGAACTGATGTCATGCTGCACCAGGATGGTTTTTCCCCGGTGCGTCCGGATAGTGGAGGTATTCATATTGCCGATAAACGGGCTGTTCACAAATGGCAGGAAGTCCTTATCCTTTGCGGCGGCTTCCTTTGCCAGTTCATTTATCGTGAAGTCATTGCTGCTTACGGAAACGAGATAATCCATCTTATCGCCGCGGTTGATATTCATGATCTGGCAAACCGGGCCCAGTCCGTGCGTGGGATAGAGGTTTCCGTTCCGGTGCGCATTTTCGCGCAGCCTCCAGAGATTATAGCGTGCCTTCTTATCAAAAAAACTCGGTGCTATTTCGTGCAGATAGGCGCCGGCCCCATGCACGATCTCTCCGAAAAATCCCTGGCGCGCCATATTCAGGGTCAGCAATTCGAAAAAATCGTAACAGCAATTTTCCAGGATAACGCAATGCCGTTTGTTTCGCTCCGAAGCTTCCACCATTTCCCAGCATTCATCCAGTGTATTGGCAGGTCCTACTTCCACAGCCACGTGCTTCCCGTGATTCATGGCGTAAGTGGCAATGGGCGCATGCAAATCCCAGGGAGTGGCAATGTAAACGAGATCAATATCCTCCCGTTCGCATAATTTTTTCCACGCATCTTCATTGCCGTAGTAGAGCGCCGGATTAAATGTTGTTTCTTTCAGCATAGCTTTTGCAGCTTCCGCTTTCTCCTGCCGGATATCACAAAGGGCATTGACGGATATTCCCTCAATATGAATCATCCGCGGCACCGCGGCGCCTCCCCGGTTTCCCAATCCCACATAGCCGATTCGCACGATATTCAGTTTGGGTGCTGCATATCCGCACATGTTGAACTGCTGAACGGAAGACAACCTCCTTTTTAGCAGCGGGTGATGACTTTCTGTTTGGTTCCCGCTGGTAAATCCCTGTAGTGCACCGCCGGCGAGGCCGGTTCCCAGCAGGCCGGAGAGTTTCAGAAACCTTCTGCGGTTGTTGTCCATGCTATCCTGTTTTATGATGAACTGATGAATGTTTAAAATGACCACTCTCTGATCGTTGAGATACGGTATCTAAATTTAACTACAGAATCATCCATTTCCCCGGATCCGCATTTTTAAATTATTTCTTTAAGGAATCCAACCAGATTACTTTTTGTTCGGAAACATGGGGCTGCCCAATGATGTCTTTATACAATTCCGGACGCCTTGCCTGCATATACCGGTATCCGCCGGCCTCATGCAGTTTTTCGGGGCTGAGGGTAGCCACGACGAAATCGTCTTCCAGTTTCCTGCATTCTGCAAGAATATCCCCGAAGGGATCCAGGATCATGGAGCATCCGTTCTTGAGCTGGTCATCATCCATACCGATCGGGTTTGAAAAAACAACATAGAGCGCATTATCATAAGCCCTGGCCGGAAGCCATTTCATCAGCCATTGTCTTCCTTTTAAACCGTCAAATTCCATCCGCAGGGAGGTGGGATCAGTTTCCCGGTTTTCCCAGAGCGCAGGGTTCACAAAACCCGCCCCCGGCCGGGTGGATGGCGTACACATGGTAACATGAGGCATGAAAAGAATGTCCGCGCCCAGCAGTTTTACCGCCCGCACATTCTCCATGATATTATTGTCATAACAAATCAAAATACTGCATTTCCAGCCGTACAGATCAAATACACAGTACCGGTCGCCCGGAAGAATATGTTTATTTACAAACGGATGCAGTTTCCTGAATTTTGCTTTCAGCCCGGTTTTATCAACGCAAACCTGCGCTTTAAATAGATTCCCGTCCTTATCTTTCTCGAAAAGTCCGGCCAGTATGGCAATATTATTTCTCTCCGCTATCTCCCGCAGTTTCGCAATGCTGTCCCCCTCCGGAATATATTCCGCCAGGTCCAGCATCTGTTCTTTGGATAAATGCATGGCAAACGTATATCCTGTAACGGAGCATTCGTGAAATGCAATTACCTGCGCACCGGCCGCTGCCGCCTGTCTGGACAAACGGTCAATCACCGCAAGATTATATGCCTTATCGCCGCTCTTATTTTCAAACTGCGCCGTGGCGATCTTAATATTTTTCATTGAAAATAATTTTTCAATCAGTCTCGCTCCTCCGTCAACCGTCAACTGTCAACCGTCATCTCTCCAACGCCTCCACCGCATTCACCAGATAAACCAGCGGCGCATTCCAGTTGATCGCAATCTCATTGGAAGCGTAAGCGCAATCGGAATCCACATACGCCGTTTCCGGTTCGTGAAATGCATACTGGCAATGGTCCTGCTCGCCGGGATTCGGACCGCCTGCCATCAGTCCGGGTACCGGATCGGCAATACCATCCGCAACAGAAGGCCGGTGATGGGGATGCATGGGCGAATGGCTCCCGATACCCGTAATAAAACAGTAGCCGGTAGCGTTCCGGCCGCAGATATATTCGAGATTTCCGATGGCACCTGCAAGATATTTCCGATGATGGGTTAACAGATAAGCGTTGATCAGTAAGATGGCTTCATTGGCCGCATTGGCATTGCTTCCCCACACAAAATCCCGGGGCCGGCTGCCCATGACCGTTAGAAAGGCATTGCTTTCGCCGGCTTTCAGCATCTCGTCCGCCATCCGTAGGAGGCGGGTCTTCAGTGAGTCTTGTAAGGCGCCGGCAATATTTTTCTTTTTAGACCGGAGCAGGCTGTAATAGCCCAGCAAGCCTGTTTGCGACCAGCTGGGCAGCGGAAAATTTTCATCCTGATGCGCCGTGATCACTTTTAGATATGCATCTTTGGGAGATGAAATATATAATTCGGCGGCAGCCCAAAACCATTCGTCAGAAAACTTCCGGTCGCCATACGCGCCTGTCGTAATAGGCGGTTCGTACAACTTATTCAGGGCGTTCTGATCGTAAACCCGATCAGGATGCTGCAAGCCCCAGCCCCAGGCCTTTTCTGCAGCCCGCAGACAGCTATCGCTTAATCCGGGTAATGCCTTTTTATAAGCTGCGAGTATGCGCGCTGCCTGGGCGGTTACCGCAGCAAAATCCAGGGTTGCCGCCGTTCCTTTTTCCACTACATAGCGTGGTTTGCCGGCGGCATCCGGCATAATCATCGCATCGAAAGCTGCATTGGTACATTTATGATAAACGCCTCCGTCGGCCGGGTCCTGCATGCTGAGCATCCACCGCAGATTGTAAATTATTTCATTCAGCAGATCCGGAACCTGTTTGCCAATGGACGGAATATGGGTGCGCAGCGTATCGAAATAGGGCCTGAAATCTTCATAGGCAGAGAGCAGAGTGCCCATGCTGATCCCGGAATTCACAACATATTTATTATAGTCCCCTGCATCATACCATCCGCCCGGCGTGGAAATTACCGAACCAGCTTTTCTCCCCGGCGATGCAGCAGAAGGGTGAATAAAGACCAGGGTATCCGGATGTCCCTCCGGGCGGGCCCATTTCCCCGCATATTTTTCTTCCAGTGGCATGGAAGCCCGTAAAAAATAAAATGCCTTCAGCGAAGCGATGGCCGCTTCGCGGTGTACGGCCCGGCCAATCCGGAATGGCCAGGAAGGATCACAGCCCGCTGCGGATATAAAAAATCTTCCGGTTTTTCTTAAAGCGCTGAAATCTGCAACCCGCGTATAAAGGGAAGAATTGGAAGATTTTCTCCGGTCCGATAATGTTCCCCGGTACACCGTGTCCGTGCCGCCTTCCCGGATCACATAAAAAGGAACACTGTTTTCTGCACCGGTAACAACCGCTATTTTAGACTCAGCGGAATAGAAACCTTCCTGGTCCAGCATAATTCTCGCTGCGGGCGTTTGAGCCCCCAGCCACTGCGGAGCCGAAAGGAGCAGGAACAGAACGGGTTTGTATTTCATCATGGCAGGTTGTAAAGTTATCCATTTCCAAATATTTTCCGGCAACGATTGCGTAAATAACGGCAACGATTGCGTAAATAAAATGCTGGTAAACCGGCTGATTTGTTCATATTCTGATGGGCGTTCTTACATTTAATGAATATCTTAACCAATCATCGCGCACATGGTACGCTTACCCGGTTCGTTTAAAGCATTCGGCATATTGTTAACTTTGTGCTCATTTATGCCGGTCCGGGATAAAAAGTTCCCGGGGCAGATTACTTCTTAAACTACAATTGCTGAAATGATGAACAGCGTGCTGAAAATACATCCCGCGGATACCGTACTGGTTGCACTAAAAAACCTGTCGGCGGGAAGCATTGTGCAATATAACGGCGTGGACTATACGATAAACGAGAATATCCCATCCAAACATAAATTTTTTATACAGGATGAAAGATCCGGCAGTGAAATCATCATGTACGGGGTGCTGGTGGGAAAAACCCGGATGGATGTTGCCGCAGGCAGCCGGTTAACAACCAATAATGTTCAGCATGCCGCTACGCCTTATGCTTACCGCCACCGGGAATTTCACTGGACTCCGCCTGATGTGTCCAAATTCAGGAACCGGCATTTTATGGGTTATCAGCGCAGCGACGGCCGTGTGGGAACGGCAAATTACTGGCTGTTCATTCCTACGGTTTTTTGCGAGAACCGGAACATGGACGTGATCCGCGAAGTGCTGCAGGATGAACTCGGATATTCTGTTACAGCCAAATATAAAAACTACACCCGCGATCTGATCCGCGCCCACCAGGAGGGAAGGGAACTGACAGCGCCTGATATTTCCCTGGCTTCTTCCGGCAACCGGCCCTCCGCGGTTTTTAAGAATGTAGACGGTATCCGCTTTCTGAATCACGACGGCGGTTGCGGAGGGATCCGGCAGGATTCGGCTGTGCTCGGGAAATTACTTGCTGCTTATGCCAATCATCCCAATGTGGGAGGCATTACATTGTTAAGCCTCGGTTGCCAGCATCTGCAAACCGGCGACCTGATGGAGGATATCCGGTCGGCCAATCCTGCTTTCGACAAACCATTTTATATTTTCGAACAGCAGCGGTCACAGAGTGAGGAGCAGCTGATAGCAGAAGCGATCCGTAAAACCTTTGAGGGGCTGATCCGCATTGATGCATACCAGAGAAAGCCCGCATCACTGGATAAATTGTGCGTCGGCGTAAAATGCGGCGGAAGCGATGGTTTCAGCGGCATCACGGCTAACCCTGCTGTCGGCTATTGTGCAGATCTGCTCGTTGCCCTGGGAGGGAAAGTGTTGCTGGCTGAATTTCCCGAACTCAACGGCGTTGAACAGGAACTGATCGATCGGTCGGTGAGTGAACCGGTGGCTGAAAAATTTATTAAACTGATGCAGGATTACGAAGCTGCTGCAAAACGGGTCGGTTCCGGATTTGATATGAATCCTTCTCCAGGAAATATCCGCGACGGACTGATTACCGATGCGATGAAGTCTGCCGGCGCTGCAAAAAAAGGAGGCAGCTCGCCGGTCGTGGATGTGCTGGATTATACCGAACCTGCTACTAAGGCGGGTCTCAGCCTGGTTTGTACGCCTGGCAACGACGTGGAGGCAACCACCGGGCAGGCAGCGTCCGGCGCCACCCTGATATTATTTACCACCGGATTGGGAACACCAACCGGCAACCCTGTTGCCCCGACCATTAAAATTTCCACGAATACCCCGCTCGCCAAAAGAATGGGCGATATCATCGATATAGACACAGGCCCGGTCATAGCAGGTGAGCGCACCATAGAAGAAATGGGCGAAGAAATTTTAGATTATTGCATCCGGGCTGCCAGCGGAGAAATTACTCCAAAGGCAGTTTTGTTGAATCAGCACGATTTTATTCCCTGGAAAAGAGGGGTTTCCTTATAAATTTTATCCATTGCATGAAACAGTTCCTGGGCGAGGATTTTTTACTGAATACAAAGACGGCCGGCAGACTCTATCATGAATTTGCGGCGGCGATGCCGGTTGTTGATTATCATTGTCACCTGCCCGTGCAGGAGATAGCGGAAGATAAGCAATTTGAAAACCTGACGGAGATCTGGCTGAACGGAGATCATTATAAATGGCGCGCCATGCGCGCAAATGGAATAACCGAACCATTTATTACGGGCAATAAGAGCGATTGGGAAAAATTTCAGCAATGGGCTGCGACTGTTCCGTATACCTGGCGCAATCCCCTGTACCACTGGACGCACCTGGAGCTGAAACGCTATTTTCACACCGATAAGATTTTGGGACCGGATTCCGCAAAAGAGATTTATGCGCATTGCAATCAAAAACTTGGGACAAAAGAATACAGCGTCCGGAACCTGCTGAAGTCGATGCAGGTGGAAATCGTTTGTACAACCGATGATCCCGCTGACTCGTTGGAACATCACCTGAATTTAAAAAAAGAAGGATTTGAGATTACTGTATTGCCCGCCTTCCGTCCGGATAATGCCATCGCAATGGATGATCCTGCTTCCTTTAATAAATACCTGGAAAAACTGGAGAAGGTTTCCGGTATTTCGATCCGGACTTATCAGCATTATCTGGATGCATTGAAAAACCGGCATGATTTCTTTGACACTGCAGGGTGTGTGTTATCGGATCATGGTCTCGAGCATTTGCTGGCAGAAGATTTTACCGATGCCGAAGTCGGTCTTATTTTTGATCAGGCTCGCAAAGGTCGGCAGCCGGATCCGCTGTCAATAAGAAAATTCAAAACAGCCACGCTGATTCAGCTTGCGGAATGGGATCATGAAAGGAAATGGGTTCAGCAATTTCACCTGGGCGCCCTGCGCAATACCAATAGTCGTTTGCTGGAAACCCTGGGCCCCAATACGGGACTGGATTCCATTGGTGATTTCGCCCAGGCAGGTTCCCTGTGCGGCTTCCTGAACCGCCTGGATAAAAACAACCGGCTGGCGAAAACTATTTTATATAATCTGAATCCGTCGGACAATGAAGTGATGGCCACCATGACCGGGAATTACAACGACGGGTCTGTTGCAGGCAAGATCCAGTGGGGCTCGGCCTGGTGGTTCCTCGATCAGAAAGATGGCATGACCCGGCAGCTGAATGTTTTATCCAATATGGGATTGCTGAGCCGGTTTGTCGGCATGGTTACGGATTCCAGAAGCTTCCTTTCCTATCCCCGGCATGAATATTTCCGGCGAATCCTTTGCGATCTGATCGGAACAGAAATAGAAAATGGCGAATTGCCCAACGATATTTCCTGGGCGGGAAAGCTGATCCGGGATATATGCTATTATAATGCAAAGAATTATTTTAACTGGAATGCATAATGGCCAATAAATTATTTGATCTCACGGGGAAATGGGCACTGGTTACCGGCTGCAATAAGGGTATTGGAAAAGCCATGGCCATCGGACTTGCCGAAGCCGGCGCCGATATCATTGGCGTGTCAGCTTCGCTTGCGCTGAGGGAAAGTGAGGTGGAAAAAGCAGTGCTGGCAACCGGAAGAAAATTCAAAGCATATCAGGCGGATTTTTCCAGTCGCGATAAGCTCTACGCATTCATAAAAAAAGTAAAGGAAGGAAATCCCCGCATCGATATCCTGGTCAACAATGCCGGAACCATCCTGCGCAAACCGGTGGCGGAACATCCGGACGAATACTGGGATGAGGTAATGGCCATTAACCTGGATGCGCCGTTTATTCTGGCCCGGGAAATCGGGAAGCGGATGCTGGAACAGCAGGCTGGAAAAATTATTTTCACCTGTTCCCTGCTGAGTTTTCAGGGTGGGGTGAATGTTCCGGGTTATGCCGCCAGCAAGGGTGCACTGGCCAGTCTCGTAAAGGCCATGGCAAATGAGTGGGCATCCAAAGGCGTTTGTGTTAATGGCATCGCACCCGGATATATTGCCACTACCAATACCGAAGCGTTGAGAAAAGATGCCGTGCGGAGCAAGGCCATTCTCGATCGCATACCGGCACAGCGCTGGGGAGATCCCGATGATTTAAAAGGGGCGACCGTTTTTTTATCCTCTGCCGCTTCGGACTATGTGCATGGCACAATCCTGACGGTGGACGGAGGCTGGATGGGAAGATGATAATATCAGAATTCGAAATAAATCAGCATCATGGAAATACGTTTTCAGGAAAGTCCGAAAGAAACGGCAGACATGCAAACCGATGAATTGCGGAAACATTTTTTGTGTGAGGAAATCATCGGAAAAGATCAGGTTAACACGGTTTATTCTCATTATGACCGGATGATCCTCGGCGGAACAAGTCCGGTGCAAAAGAAGCCTGTACTGGATGCTGATCCGGAACTGCGTGCCGGATATTTCCTGGAAAGAAGGGAAATCGGGATCATCAATGTTGGCGGAAAAGGATTGCTGGAAACGGATACCGGGAAATATGAACTGGATAAACTCAGCTGCCTCTACCTGGGGAGGGGAACAAAAAAGATTCAGTTTTCCAGCTCATCCGCAACAGAACCGGCAGTATTCTACTTTCTTTCGGCTCCCGCCCATGCAACTTATCCTAACCGGCTGATGAAAAGAGAAGAGGCATCACCGGTAAGTACGGGCGCAGCGGAGACTTCCAACCAGCGGACGATTTATAAATACATACATGCTGAAGGTATTCAGAGCAGTCAGCTGGTGATGGGACTAACCGTTTTATCAGAGGGCAGCGTTTGGAATTCCGTTCCTCCCCATACGCACACCCGGAGAATGGAAGCGTATTTTTATTTTGATGTTCCGGAAGCGCAGCGTGTATTTCATTTTATGGGTGAACCGCAGCAAACCCGGCACCTGCTGATGAGCAATCATCAGGCAGTGATATCGCCGCCCTGGTCCATCCATTGCGGATGCGGCACGGCGAACTATGCTTTTATCTGGGGAATGGCAGGAGAAAATATGACCTTTACGGATATGGATCCGGCGCCTGTTGCGGAATTAAAATAATGCTATGGGAAGAATTTTATGCTTCGGCGAATTACTGCTCAGGTTTTCACCGGCTCCGCAGGGAGCCTGGCTGAAAACCAACACCCTGCCTGTTTACCTGGGCGGCGCGGAACTCAATGTGGCAACGGCCCTGGGCAGGTGGAAACTGCCGGCTGCCTATTGCAGCGCTTTGCCGGACAATCATCTTGCTGCGGATATTGGGAGGGAAATCGCGGAAAGAAATATTTTCACGGATACGATGCATTATTCAGACGGGCGCATCGGGACTTATTTTCTTGGCCAGGGTTCCGATGTAAAAAATGCGGGGGTTATTTACGACCGGGACTATTCTGCATTTGCATCGTTGAAAAGGGGTATGCTGAACTGGGACCTGATACTAAAGGATGTTTCCTGGTTTCATTTCAGTGCAATTAGTCCGGCATTGAATGAACAGGTGGCGGATGTATGCCGGGAAGGACTGGAAGCTGCATCAAAAAGAAATATCAGCATTTCGGTTGATCTGAATTACCGGCCAAAGCTCTGGAAGGGGCGGAATCCGCATGATGTCATGTCTGGTTTATGCCAGTATTGCGATGTGATCATGGGCAATATCTGGTCTGCCCAAAATCTGCTGGGCATACCGCTGCATGAAAGCCGGCTGATTCCGGCAAAGCAGGATTCCTATCTGGAGCATGCAAAACAAACGTCCCTGCTGATCCTGAAAAAATTTTCCCGCTGTAAAACTGTGGCCAATACATTCCGGTTCGACCGGAATGACGGGGGGATAGATTATTATGCAACACTGTATTCGGAAACGCATCATTTTATCCATTCTTCCCTTTTCAGTGCAGCCTCCATCGTGGACAAGGTAGGATCGGGGGATTGTTTTATGGCAGGATTAATTTATGGGTTATATAATCATTGGCCCGGGGAACAGATCATCCAGTTTGCAGCAGCGGCTGCCTTTGGAAAGTTTATGGAAACGGGAGATGCAACGCAGCAGGATTTAGCAACCATTCAGGCAAGAGCCAGGCAATATGCATAAAAAAGAAGAAATTTTAGAGGCGATTATCCGGCAGGGCGTTTTGCCCCTGTATTTCCATCCGGAAGCTGAAGTGAGTATTCAGATTATGAAATCCCTGTATGCCGCCGGCATCCGGGTAATTGAATACACGAATCGTGGGAAGACAGCCCTGGAAAATCTGAAGAAGTTAAAGCAATCCATAAAAAAAGATTGCAGGGGAATGATCCTGGCGCTGGGAACCGTAACAGACGGAGAGACCGCAGAGCGGGCCCTGGAGGCCGGTGCGGATTTCCTGATCAGTCCGGGATTTGTAAAGGAAGTGCTCGCCGTATCACGCAGGCGCCAGGTTCTCTGGATACCCGGCTGCATGACACCAACCGAATTGATAAGGGCCAGCCAGGCGGACATCCGTCTGGTAAAATTATTTCCGGGAAATCTGCTGGGGCCTGAATTTGTTTTATCGGTAAAGGAACTATTTCCTGATCTTTTATTTATGCCGACGGGAGGAGTGGAGCCCAGAACCGATAATCTTACAGCCTGGTTCCATGCGGGCGTTTCAGCGGTTGGAATGGGCAGTAAACTGCTCACAAAATCAGTTATTGAAAAAAGAGAATTCGCAGATTTAACCGCACTAACGATAGCACTTTTGAAACAAATAAACACGATCAGGCAGTCCTGATCTTAAACCCCCTTTTAACGATGCAACAGCCAATGGGAAAGTACAGATGGGTGATTGTAGCCCTGTTGTTTTTCGCAACAACCGTCAACTACCTCGACCGGCAGGTGATCGGGTTGCTGAAAGATAATCTCGCCAGGAATTTTCACTGGTCAGAAAAGGATTACAGCGATATTGTTATGGCTTTTACTGCGGCCTATGCGGTGAGTCTGCTGGGTTTCGGACGACTGATCGATCGTATCGGCACCAAGCTCGGGTATAGTATTTCCATTATCATCTGGAGCGTGGCCGCCATGCTGCACGCCCTGGCCCGGGGAACTTTCAGTTTTGGTTTGGCGAGAACCGCGCTGGGATTGGGAGAAGGAGGGAATTTTCCGGCAGCCATCAAAGCTGTTGCGGAATGGTTTCCCAAAAAAGAAAGAGCATTGGCTACCGGTATTTTTAACAGCGGTTCTAATATTGCCGCAGTAATAGGTCCTCCCGTTATTGCCTGGATTTTTTCTTCTTACGGCTGGCAGGAGGCGTTTATCTGGACGGGCGCCATGGGTTTCATCTGGTTGATTTTCTGGTGGTGGCTGTTTGATATTCCGGCGAAGCAAAAAAGATTATCTGCGGCGGAATTTGAATATATCCACAGCGATGCGCCGGATATAGAACTTCAGCCTCAGGCCAAAGTCAGCTGGAAGAAGTTAATGAGGCTGCCCCAGACCTGGACCTTTATTGTTGGAAAATTCCTGACCGATCCGGTCTGGTGGTTTTATCTTTTCTGGATTCCGTCCTATTTTAATAATACCTATCACCTCAACCTGCAAACTTCAGCCATACATGTATCCACGGTGTATGTGGTTGCCAGTTTCGGGAGCATTCTCGGCGGGCATTTTTCCGGCTGGCTCATTAAAAGAGGTATGCCGGTTTACAAAGCAAGAAAAACAGCCATGCTGGTATTTGCATTTTGCGTAGTACCCGTCTTTTTTGTGCGGTATACAACCAGCATCTGGCCGGCTGTCTGGCTGATCAGTCTCGCTACTGCTGCGCATCAGGCCTGGAGTGCAAATATCTTTACCACCGCATCCGACATGTTCCCGAAGCGCGCCGTGAGTTCCGTGGTAGGCATTGGCGGCATGGCAGGCTCCATTGGCGGGATACTTTTCCCTTTGCTTGTAGGCATCATCCTCGATCATTTTAAACTGCTTGGCAAGCTGGGCACAGGATACAACATCATTTTCCTGATTTGTTCTGTGCTCTATCTGGTTGCCTGGGTGATCATGCACTGGCTGTCGCCGAGGATGAAGCAGGTGGAAGTTTGAGGAAATTGATAATTGATAGTTGATAATTGATATACGAGCTGGGAAGATCAGGCAACCTATATTTCTGAAAAATGGAAGAAACACGGAATACCCGATCACACGGGTCCTAATATCAATTATCAACTATCAATTATCAACTATCCCCTCTACCTTTGCCTCATGAATGACTTCATCGCCGCCCGCTCCCAGATGGCGCTTTCGCTGGCATTTCATATTGTGTTTTCCTGTATTGGTATGGTCATGCCTTTTTTTATGGCCGTAGCACATTATTATTATCTCAGATCGGGAAAAATTGTTTACCGGAATGTGACGAAGGCCTGGAGCCGGGGAGTAGCAATCTTTTTTGCAACCGGCGCCGTTTCAGGAACCGTGCTTTCTTTTGAGCTGGGATTACTCTGGCCCGCTTTTATGAAGCACGCGGGGCCTATTTTCGGACTGCCATTCTCCCTGGAAGGCACTGCATTTTTTATCGAAGCCATTGCCCTGGGATTCTTTCTTTACGGCTGGGACCGATTTAATAAATGGTTTCACTGGTTCACGGGACTGGTGGTGGGCATTAGCGGACTGCTGTCCGGAATACTCGTGGTGGCTGCGAATGCCTGGATGAACAGCCCCGCCGGTTTTGAATATGCGGAAGGGAGATATTTTAATATAGATCCTCTAAAAGCCATGTTTAATGATGCCTGGTTTTCGCAGGCCCTGCACATGTGTATTGCCGCATTTGCAGCTACCGGCTTCGCTGTGGCCGGCGTGCATGCTTATATGGTCCTGCGAAAAAAGAATATTGCATTTCATACGAAGGCCTTTCGGATCGCCGCTGTTTTCGCCTGTGCTGCAGCCATTCTTCAGCCGCTCAGCGGAGATCATTCGGCAAAAAATGTGGCGAAGCGGCAACCGGCGAAGCTGGCTGCCATGGAGGCGGTCTTTTACACGCAAACACATTCACCGCTGCTGATCGGGGGCATTCCGGATGAGAAAAGCAAAACTGTGAAATATGGAATCGAAATTCCCGGCATGCTCAGTTTTATGATCTCGGGGAACAGTGGCACAGAAGTGAAAGGGCTTGATCAGATTCGGGAAGCTGATCATCCGCCGGTACTGATCACCCACCTTGCATTTCAGTTAATGGTGGCACTCGGCATGCTGATGTTTGCCATCAGCATATTGTATTTTTTCAGTTTATGGAAAAAACGAAGCTGGCAGGAAAAGCCCTGGTTATTAAAATTGTTTGTATTGGCTATCCCTATCGGGTTCATTGCGGTGGAAGCAGGATGGACGGTTACGGAAGTGGGCAGGCAACCCTGGATCATTTACGGATTTATGCGTACAGCCGACGCCGTTACACCCATGCCGGGCATCGTTTATTCTTTTTACCTGTTTACAGCGGTATATTTCTCACTGGCCCTGATCGTTTGCTTTATGCTTTACCGGCAAATCAAAATGGTGCCCGTACTCTATGATATTCCGGAGTGAGCCGGCCCGGTTTGCTGTAAACCGGACTGATGTTTTTTGAATGTGAATGAACCGATATGCTTTATGTAGTGATCATCTATTTATGGACCGCCCTGCTGCTTTACCTTTTGTTAGGCGGCGCGGATTTCGGCGCCGGCATCATTGAACTCTTTACCTCGGATAAGAATAAGGATAAAACCAGCAATACACTCTACCGCGCCATTGGCCCTGTTTGGGAAGCCAACCACATGTGGCTCATTATCGTGATTGTAATCTTATTTACGGGATTTCCGGAAATCTATTCGACGGTCTCCACCTACCTGCACATTCCGCTGGCAATAATGCTTTTGGGAATTATCGCCCGGGGAACAGCCTTTGCCTTTCGTCACTACGATGCCGTGCAGGACGAAATGCAGAAGGTTTATAATAAAATCTTTCGCTACTCAAGTTTTATAACTCCACTTTTCCTGGGTATCATTGCAGGCAGTGCTGTCGGCGGAAGAATTGATCCGAATGCTTCCGGCTTTGCAGATGCTTTTATATTTTCCTGGCTGAATTTATTTTCCTTTTCTGTAGGTCTTTTTACGGTTGCCATCTGCGGATATCTCGCTGCCATATTCATTATCGGTGAAGCCAGGACCGATGCCGGCAGAAAACGGTATATCATCAAGGCCCGGTCCATGAATATTGCTGCTGCCCTTGCCGGAATACTGGTATTTTTTGCAGCAGGCCTGAGCGGCATTCCACTGGCCAAATGGCTTTTTGGAAACCCCGTTGGCATCGTAGCCATTACTGCCGCGCTGATTTCGCTGATCGCACAATGGCGGCTGATTTCGAAGGGAAAAATAATCATCATCCGTGTGCTGGCAGGATTCCAGATCGCGATGATCCTGCTGGCAACTACCTATTATCATTATCCCCGGGTTATTGTAATGAAGGGCGGCGGCTATCTTTCGCTGCTGGAACACCGGGGAGATGACAAAGCCATAACGGCTCTGGCGCTTGCCCTGCTGATAGGAAGCCTCTTTATTCTGCCTGCCCTGGTTTACCTCATGTATAGTTTTCAGAAGAAGAAGCCGGCGCTAAAATAGTCTGCCGGTCCTGTGATGCCTTATACCAGATGGTTCGGAAAGTCTGCAACTTTTTCGCAGCAGATTTGCTCCATGACCTGCTGGAACTGGGTCTTTAAAATAGCGATCGTATGATTGCCTCCCTCGTTTCCCAGCGCAGCTACGCCATACATAAAAGTCCTTCCCAAAAAAGTAAACTGTGCACCGGCTGCAAGGGTTCTTGCTATGTCAGGACCGGAAACCAAACCACTATCCATCATGATCTTTATTTTATCTCCGTATTTGCCGGCGATTCTTTTAAGGGAATGTATGGATGACTGGCCTGCATCCAGCTGCCGGCCTCCATGATTGGATACAATGATGCCGTCTATTCCCAGTTTAATGGCCTTTTCTGTATCCATCTCACTCACAATTCCTTTCAGAACGAGTTTCCCTTTCCACAGATCCCGGATGGCCGATATTTTTTCTTCATTCAGCCTGCCATTAAAAGTTTTATTCATGAACAACCCCAGATGATGCATATTCATCCCCTTTGGCATATAAGGCTTTAATACCTGGAAGGAAGGCTGTCCGTGAACAAGCGTTCTGAGCGCCCAGTTAGGTTTACCTATTATTTGCAGCATGTTGCTGGCCGTCATCCTGGGAGGCATCGCTAATCCATTCCTGATTTCTTTCGGCCGGTATCCGAAGGCGGGCACATCCGTAAGAATGACCAGCACCGGACAATGTGCAGCTGCCCGCTTGATGATCTGATCCCGCAGCGTATTTTCTGCGGGATGATACAATTGAAACCATGCCCGGCCTTCCGTGATCTCACTGATTCGTTCAATGGTACTGGTACTTACGGTGCTTAATGTGAATGGAATATTATGTTCAAAAGCCGCTTTTGCCAGTATTTCAGGGGCGTTAGGCCAAATCAGCCCCTGCAACCCAACCGGGGCAATCCCGAATGGTGCATCGTAAATATGACCAAATAACTCCGTTTTCATATCTGATCCTTCATGCTTTACAAGATATTGGGGCAGGAGTTCCAGTTCACGGATTTCTGAAGTATTTTTCCGCAGATTTATTTCCTCATTGCAGCCGCCATCTAAGTATTCAAAGGCAAATCGCGGGATCCGCCGTTTTGCTTTCTTTCTTAAATCTTCGACAGCAGGGTATTTAGGGTTATACTGAAATTTCATGGCGGGAGTTGATTTTAGCCTTCCGGAGAATTACCGGCAAACACAAAAGTATTGAAATGATGCTTCTGATGCTTTGGGAAAAGGAATGCCGTACTGTAAACTTAATGCTGATCCGCGATGAGCTGTCCTGCCCTGTGCTGTAACAGTCATCCGGTGTTTCCTTAAAACATTATATTTGTCAGAATAGTTTGATCCGGAATCCTGTTCAACCCGTTCTTTATGGATTATTTTTTTAAATTCACGGATATCGACATTTTATCGATCACTCCGAAATATCTGCAGATTGCGAATTCAATAATAAAGGCAATAACCAATGGCAAATTGCAGGACAATGATATCCTGCCCTCCATAAATGAATTCAGCAATGAACTGGATGTGTCGAGAGATACCGTTGAGAAAGGCTACCGGCATCTGAAAAAAATTGGGATACTGGATTCTGTTGCCGGCAAGGGTTATTTCATTAAGAACGCGGATTCGCTCCATTTTTATAAGATCTTTTTGCTGTTTAACAAACTGAGTACGCATAAAAAAATCATCTATGATTCTTTTGTCAGCACACTGGGCTCTGCTGCTGCTATCGATTTTTATATTTACAACAACGACTTTAACTTATTCAAAGAGCTTATCCAGAAAAGCATTGACATTTATTCGCACTATGTGATCATACCACACCTCACGCAGGATACAGGAGCTTTTACCAGTGTGCTGAATCTTTTACCTCCCGATAAACTCATCCTGATGGATAAGGCCATCCGGTCTATGGATGATAAATGCAGTTCCATTTACGAAGACTTTGAACAGGATATTTACAATGCCCTCAAAAGCGCCCTGCCGCAGCTTCAAAAGTACCATACCATAAAAATTATTTTTCCTTCCTATACCTACCATCCCAAAGAAATACTTAAGGGCTTCTATAATTTTTGTATTGACCATACATTCGAGCACACCATTATTCCCGATATAGGCGAAGAAACCATTGAGGATGGTACCGTCTATTTAAGCCTGATGGAAGACGACCTGGTAACATTAATTGAGAAGATAATAGAGTGCAAGAAAGAAGTTGGAAAGGATGTAGGGGTCATTTCTTATAATGATACACCATTGAAAAATATTATTCTCAACGGTATAACCACCGTTTCAACCGATTTTATATTTATGGGGAAAAATGCAGCTGAACTTATTTTAAATAAAATGCAGGCCCATGTTGCTGTTCCCTTTTACCTTAAGTTGAGGAACTCTCTGTGACCCGTTGATTGTTAACCGTTATCCGGGATAACAGCACAGGTCAGGACAGTGAGGTAAGTAATCAATCCTACATTGTCTTCCTGTTTTAAAAAATCAGTAAAGTTTTCCTGATTGAATTCCACATTTATTTAACCCAAAATTGATTGCCATGTTGAAAAAGCCAACGCCTTTTTTACAACGGAAAAAGAGGGCATTGATATTTGCTTTCCTTCTCTGTTGCTCCTTATTTTCATTTGCCCAGCAAATGATAACTGTTACCGGAAATGTTTCGGCCGAAAATAATGTTCCCCTGCCGGGTGTATCCGTAAATGTAAAAGGCAGTTCCACCGGAACAATCACGGATGCTGCCGGCAAATTCTCAATTCGGGTGAACGAGGGCACAACACTGGTTTTTTCTTTTGTTGGGTATGAAGAAAACCAGGTTGTGGTAAATAGTGAAAAAAGCGCTGCCCATATTCAGATGGTTGCTGGCTCTTCAACCCTGAATGACGTTGTGGTAGTAGGTTATGGAACGCAGAAAAAGACGACGCTCACGGGTGCTGTCGTGGCTGTAAACGGAGACGAATTACAGAAATCAGCCGCCCCGAATGTTTCAAATTCATTGGTTGGGCGCCTGCCCGGATTGGTGGTCGTTACCAGAACGGGAGAGCCCGGTAACGATGCATCGTTATTAAGGATCAGGGGCGTAAATACACTGGGCGACAATTCTCCGCTTGTTGTGGTGGATGGTATTCCAAACCGGGATCTGAACCGGATCGACCCCGCAACGATTGAATCCATCACTGTTTTGAAAGATGCGTCTGCTGCAATTTATGGCTCCCAGGCGGCAAACGGCGTTATACTGGTTACAACAAAACGGGGAAGATCAGGTAAGCCGCAGATCCAGATTAATCTCACGCAGGGATGGAATCAGCCTACGGTTCTGCCTAAAATGGCAGATGCCGCAAATTATGCGCAGATGATCAATGAGATTAAACTCAATCTCGGACAGCCTGCAAAATATACTCCGGAAGATATTCAAAAATACAAGGATGGTTCTGATCCCTGGGGCCACCCCAACACGGATTGGTTTAAAGCAACCATTAAGCCCTGGTCCCTGCAACAATATGCGAGTGTTACCTTAAGTGGCGGAAATGACCGCATAAAATACTTTGTATCCGGCGGTACCAATTATGAGGATGGTATTTTTTACAATAGTGCTACCTTTTATAAGCAGGGTAATTTTCAAAGCAACCTGGACGCCAAGATCAGTGACAATATTCATCTGAGCGCTGATCTTTCCGGACGCGAACAGGACAACCACTATCCCGGCGCAAACGGTGCGGGAAGCGGCGGTGGAGCTTTAAATACCTGGTGGGCGCTGAACAGGCAATATCCTTATTTGCCCGCTTACTGGCCTAACGGCCTGCCCGGACCGGATGTTGAATACGGGCAGAATCCTGTTGTTACAACCACGGATGCTACCGGATACCAGCTGGATAAAACATATATTTTACAGAGCAATCTGAAATTAGACATCAACATTCCCTGGGTGAAGGGCTTGTCAGTCAGTGGCAACGTCAGCTTTGATAAGAATATCCTGAATCATAAACAATTTGAGAAACCCTGGTATGTGTATACCTGGGATGGCTTAACCTACGATGCGAACCAGGTTCCGGTTCTGGTAAAAGGAATGCGGGGTGTTACGGATGCCAGGTTGTGGCAGGGAATGCTTGACGGAAGCAGTACAACCGTTAAAGGCCTGATCAATTATCAGCATAGTATAGGAGAAAGGCATAATATCAAAGTATTGCTGGGTACCGAACGCACCTCCGGCGACTCATCGATGTTCAATGCATACCGGAGATATTTTACTTCCACAGCTATCGATCAGATGTTTGCCGGCGGTAATTTACTAAAGGATAACAGCGGGGCGGCCACCCATTCTTCCCGGTTAAGTTATTTTGGCCGGTTTAACTATGATTATGAAGGTAAATATCTGGCTGAATTTGTCTTTAGAGAAGATGGATCCTTTATTTTTCCGGAAGGCTCCCAATACGGCTTCTTTCCGGGAGTTTCATTAGGCTGGAGGGTATCGCAGGAAAATTTCTGGAAAAATAATATACCCGTTGTCAATGAACTAAAAATCCGGGGGTCCTGGGGGCGAACAGGAAATGATCGTATTGCTCCCTATCAGTATGCCGCTAATTACAGCTATAACGGCACCTACACGTTTAATCAAAATACAGTAGTCAATACAACCAATCAGATCCGCACGCCCAATCCGAATATTACCTGGGAAGTGGCAGATCAAACCAATATTGGGTTCGACGCACAAATGTTTGACGGAAAAGTTTCTTTATCTGCAGATTACTTTTATAATAAACGTTCTAATATCTTATGGTGGAAGAATGCTTCTGTGCCAAGTTCCACCGGTCTGTCCTTACCTCAGCAGAATTTTGCCAAAACGGCAAACCAGGGCTTTGAATTTGTGGTCGGATATAATAACCATATAGGCGATTTCACTTATGGAATCTCTTTCAATGGTTCGTACGCAAAAAACAAGATCTTATTCTGGGATGAAACACCTGGTATTCCTGCATACCAGCAATCTACCGGGCACCCGATGAATTCAATGCTGTATTATCATGCCATCGGCATATTCAGGGATCAGGCGGCAGTAGATAAGTATCCGCACTGGGATGGGGCGCAGCCGGGAGATGTTGTATTTGAAGACGTAAACGGCGATGGCGCAATTAACGGCCTGGATCAGGTGAGGGATTACAAAACCGATATCCCAACCTTTACTGCTGGCGCAAGCCTGAATTTAGGATATAAGAATTTTGATCTCTCTTTACTCGTACAGGGTGCTGCAGGAGCGGAAAGAGCTTACACGGAATTCTCCGGTGAGGCCGGGAACTTCCGGATGGAGAATGTTACAGGGCGATGGACTCCCGACAATATGGATGCAAAAAAACCAAGGGCCTGGAACCGCAGTGCGCAATACTGGATGACTGACGGATGGCCCAACAATACGTACTGGGTTCGGAGCAGTGATTATATAAGGCTCAAAAATCTGCAGATCGGATACAGTTTGCCCGCAAAAATGATGAAAAAGATAGGAATCGACGGGTTAAGAATATATGCCAGCGGTTTAAATCTGCTGACGCTGACTTCCTTTAAGGATTTTGATCCGGAAGCACCCAATTCTGATCCTAATTCTATCTGGGTGAATAGTGAAGTATACCCGCTGAACAAAAACCTTTCATTCGGGTTGACGGTAACTTTTTAAAATTTAATGAAATGAAAAAATTAGTAAATATTTGCCTGATATGTTTCATTGCCTTTGCTATTGCATCGTGCAATAAAAATTTCCTCAATAAACAATCACTGACGGAATTTTCAACCACGGACGAGTGGGGCGACCCGGCGCTTGCGGCAACCTTCATCAATGGCATTTACAATCAGATTCCGTCGGGTCCCGCAATGGATGCAGGAAATGTTGACGAAGCCAGAAGCCGGGATCAAACCGGATTTAATATAAATGATATGCTGATAACTCCGGATGACGGAGAGTGGGGCGGCTGGAGCGGCAATTATAAAGCCATCCGGGATTGTAATGTGGCCCTGGAAAATATTGCGAAGTCTTCATTTGACGACAGTAAAATTGACGGAGTAACGCTGAAAGACAGAATGGTCGGCGAAATTCATTTTCTCAGAGCTTATTTTTATTTCAGGCTCACCAGTTACTACGGCGGCGTGCCGATCATTACCAATGTATACGGATTAAATGATTCTTTTAAAATAGCGTCGAGCTCTTACGCCGATTGTATTAAATTCATTGTGGGTGATCTGGATTCGGCAGCATTGCTCTTGCCGGTAGTTCAAAGCGGAGCTAATGATGGGCGGGTAACTAAAGGCGCAAGTCTGGCATTAAAATCAAGGGTATTACTTTATGCCGCCAGTGATTTGCACAATCCTGCAAAAAACAGCAGTCTGACCGCCGGATATTCCCATCCGGAATTATTAGGCTATACGGACGGCGATCCGGTGGCGCGCTGGCAGGCTGCAAAAGATGCTGCCAAAGCGGTGATCGACATGGGTATTTACAGTTTGTATAAACCTGATCCGGCATCTGCTGAAGAAGCTACCCAGAATTACGGAGACCTTTTTACGTCTACCAGGAGCGTGGAAGATATTTTTGTAAAATATAGTTCGGCTTCCACAGGACAGGGATATTACGGGTGGACGCTTGCCCCGAACGGCTGGTATGGCAACGCCGGTGTAGGCGCCATCAGCGAACTGGTGGATGCATACAAAATGGCTGACGGAAGCACATTCAGCCGGAGCATTCCCGCGGAAGAAGCAGAACCTTACAAAGACCGGGATCCCCGTTTTTATGCCACCGTGCTCTTTGAGGGAAATGCGTACAGGCAACGCCCTCCCGATCTCGTGATCTACGATCCCGTTGGTGTCGGACAATTTGGTTCCTGGGAAAAGTGGAACAGTACTACCAATCAAATGTATGTGGTATACGGACTGGACACAAGGAACAGTATTGCCAATTCCTGGAATGGTAATGAGTGCGGAACTACGATGCTTAAATTTTTAAATAAAACAGTAGATTTCCAGTCTTCCAATCAGGATTTAACCTACCGGTATATCAGATATGGAGAAGTATTGCTAAATTATGCCGAAGCTTGTATTGAACTGGGCGAGGATGCAGAGGCGCTTACCTATTTAAATATGATCAGAAAAAGGGCGTTTATGCCGGACATTACGGTAACCGGAGCAGCCCTGAAAACAGAATACCGTAATGAAAGACGCATCGAAATGGTGTATGAAGATCAGCGCTTTTTCGATGTTCGCCGCTGGATGATCGGGCCGGAAGCCTATCACGATGTGCACGGTGTGCAAATTGTATATAAGCTGAATCCGGATCATACAACGGCCGCGATCCCGACAATCACGCCTGTTCTGATTATGACCGGGAAATGGGAGGATAAAGCATATTTCTTCCCGATCACCCGGTCTGAGATGAACAAGAATGATCTGTTGGTACAACTGCCCGGGTATAACTAACAGCGGTTCCATCCCTGAAATTCAGGGTGCTGACAATGATGGGAATATACCGGAATGATTAAAAAGTAATTTTTAATCATTCCGGTTTAAATAAAAAAACCCGATGAATAAATTTTTTTTGTGGCTTTGTTTCACTTCATTCATATCTCTGCCCTGTTTCTCCCAGCTGAAATTCAGAAAGCAGATGATAGCTGCTGAAAGCGCCGAATCAGTAGGGGTATTCGACGTTAACGGAGATCATATTCCGGATATTGTTTCGGGAAGCTACTGGTATGAAGGACCTAAGTTCCTCAACCGGCACTTGATCGGTCAGGTAGAAAGGATCAGTGAATATTTTGATGATTTCTCGACCATCCCGATGGATGTGAATGGAGATGGAAGAACAGACTTTGTAACCGGCGGATGGTTTGGCAAAACATTGCGCTGGCGCGAAAATCCGGGGAATGATCAGGAATGGCCCTTACATGATATTGCGGTTACCGGAAATATAGAAACTACCCGTGCCTGGGATGTGGACGGGGATGGCTTTGAGGAAATCGTGCCCAATACACCCGGCCAACCGTTGGCTTACTATACGCTGATCAGGGATCAGAACAAAAAAGCCACCGGCAAATTCTCAAAAACACTGGTAGCAGAAAAACACGGACATGGATTGGGATTTGGAGATATTAACGGAGACGGGCGGGGAGACTTTATCATTTCAGACGGCTGGCTGGAAGCTCCCGATGACCGGGAACATAAACCCTGGAAACTTCATCCTGATTTTAATTTGGGCGAAGATGCAAGTGTTCCCATTATTGTGCAGGATGTTAATCACGATGGATTAAACGATCTGATTGCGGGCCACGGTCATTCTTATGGCCTGGACTGGTATGAGCAAAAGCGGGACGGGAAGACGATTAAATTTATTAAACATGCCATTGACCCTTTCCATTCACAGTATCATACGATGGAATGGACAGATATCGACAACGATGGGCAGATGGAATTAATTACCGGAAAGCGTTACCGCGCGCATAATGGGAAAGACCCGGGAAGTAATGACCCGATCGAACTCTGCTATTTTAAATGGAATGGCGAATCCTTTACGAAAAACATTATTAGTTACGGTCCGTTTGGAACAGGGAAGGGAACCGGACTCTTTTTTTCTATCGCAGATTTGCATAATACCGGAAGGAAAGATATTATTGTTGCGGGGAAGGACGGTTTATTCGTTTTTTTTAATGATGTGCCATAAATTGCTTTACCAAATATGATCATGCATACAAAAAATCCATTGAAATTACCGACACTCTGTTTTGCTCTTATTCTGTTGGGGACCTCCTGCAGCCAGTTGGGTTCAGACAAAAACAAAGCCGACCCTAAAATTTCGAAATTATTATTGCCGGCGGGTTTTCATGCAGAGCACCTGTACAGTTCTTCAGCAAATGATCAGGGTTCCTGGGTCGCCATGACTTTTGACGATAAAGGCAGGATGATCGCATCGGACCAGTATGGATATTTATACCGCATTACAATCCCTCCGATTGGTTCGGACACTACCAAAACAAAAATAAAAGTAGAAAAGCTGGAGATCAATATGCCCGGCGACACATCGAAGGCAAAGATTAAAATAGGCCTGGCGCATGGCTTATTGTATGCTTTTAACAGCCTTTATGTAACCGTGAATGATGAAGGGGAAAGCAAGGACAATATCAGCAGGCCCAGCGGGCTTTATCGCCTGCAGGATACCAATGGTGATGATGAGTTCGATAAAATCACATTGCTCAAACGATTGGAAGGCGAGGGAGAGCATGGACCACACAATGTCGTATTGTCGCCCGATAAAAAATCACTTTATGTGGTGGCAGGGAATTTTACCAATCTTCCGCCCATGGACAATTACCTCTTACCCGATACCTGGAAGAACGATAATTTATTTCCGTTATTACTGGATCCGAATGGCTTTGGGAATGATCGTCAGCCGCCGGGTGGCTGGATTGCAAAAACTGATTCTGCGGGAACAAAATGGGAATTGTTCAGCGCCGGGTTCCGGAATCCGTTCGATATCGCTTTTAACGAAGACGGCGAACTGTTTACTTTTGATTCGGATATGGAATGGGATATGGGATTGCCCTGGTACAGGCCTACGCGGATCTGCCAGGTAACCAGTGGCAGTGATTTTGGATACAGGGAGAATAACGGCAAATGGCCACCTGCATATCCCGACAATTTACCCTCCATATTAAATATCGGCCCGGGATCTCCTACCAACGTCATGAGCGGTAACGGTACCCGCTTCCCGGAAAAATACCGCAGGGGTTTGTTCACATTTGACTGGAGCTATGGTATTATTTATCATATTGAACTGCAGGCTTCCGGGTCTTCTTACAAAGCGAAAGCGGAAGAATTTATTTCAGGATCGCCCCTGCCTTTAACCGATGGGGCTGTTGGACCTGATGGCGCAATTTATTTTCTTACCGGCGGACGTAAAATTGAATCAGATCTTTACCGTGTTTATTATGGCGATAATAATCTGAAGAATGATCCGCTGGCGGCAAGTGATTCCGGCGGCTCAATGCAGGCCCGAAACATCAGGAGGCAACTGGAAGCATTTCAGGAGAAAGCGGATCCCACAGCTGTCAATATCGCCTGGCCTCATTTAAAAGACAGCGACCGGTTCATCCGGTACGCGGCGCGTATTGCAGTGGAGCATCAGCCGGTAAGCCAGTGGCAGGAAAAAGCGTTGCAGGAAAAAGATCCGGTAATCTTAACGCAGGCAATGATCGCTCTGGCAAGAAACGGCAATCAAAACCTGGAAAGCCGGATGCTGAATGCGCTGATGTCTGTTGGTCTGAAGGAATTGACTGCTCCTCAGCAAACAGATCTTTTGAGAGCGGTTGAACTGACCATTTCACGGATGGGGTTGCCGGATGCGGCTCAGACGGCCCGCATAATTTCCTGGCTGGAGCCGATGTATCCCGCCACGAATAATATATTGAACAGACAGCTCAGCGATATTCTGCTGTTTGCAGGAGATCCTCAGGCGGTAAGTAAAACGCTTGCTTTAATGGATAGTGCAAAAGATGACAATTCGGAACAAAATACGGCCACCCAGTCGTCAGACCTGATTCTACGCAATCCGCAGTACGGACTGGCTATTGCCGATATGATAGCGAATGCGCCTCCGGCTCAGCAAATTTACCTGGCAATAGTACTGAGTAAAGCAAAAAAAGGCTGGACACCCGCATTGAGAGAGAAGTATTTTAAATTCTTTTATACTTTTCTGGGTCGCAAGGGAGGCAACAGTTATATCGGTTATATAAATGAAGCCCGGAAGATGGCCCTGGCAAATGTTCCGAAAGAAGAATTCGCAAAATATGATAGCATTTCGGGAGTCGCTTTGCTGAACGGCAATGGAAATAAGCTGGCCGGTAAAGAAGTAAGGCCAAAAGGGCCGGGAAGAAAATGGACGATGGCAGAAGCCCTTCCGGTGCTGCAGGATTCAGTAACGGACAGGAATTTTGATCAGGGCAAGGCAATGTTTACCGCGTCACTCTGCAGTTCCTGCCACAGCATGCGGGGAGAGGGCGGATCCGTTGGCCCTGACCTTACGCAATTGGGAACCCGGTTTTCATCCAAAGATATTCTGGAATCCATTATTGAACCAAACAAAGAAATATCAGATCAGTATGCGGCCACAAACTTCCATCTGAAGGATGGCAGTTCGGTAATTGCAAGACTGATCCGGGAAGACAAGGAGAAGTATTATGTTTCCCAGAATCCGTTTGCACCGCAAACGCTCCGGGAAATTCCAAAGAAGGATGTAGCTTCGACCAGGCTGTCGGATGTTTCGATCATGCTTCCGGGACTGATCAACAGGCTGAATGCGGATGAACTCAGGGACCTGATGGCATACCTGATGTCAGGTGCAGATAAAGAAAATAAAGCATTTAAAGGAAAAACCAAATAAGTATATCCATGCAGGAAGATCAACTGTAAAATCAGTTGCCGGGCCAGACAGCCAATCCATTGTTTAATCAATCATTTTACAATTATGTACAAACGTTTCAAATTATCCCTGTACCTGCTTCCGTTTTTTGGGCTGCTCCTGTTGTGTGGCTGTGGCGGTTGCAGTTCATCGAGGTCCACACAGGAAGGTAAAATGTCAACCCAGGCTGACAAGGAAGGATTTGTGAAATTATTTGATGGCAAAACACTTCAGGGCTGGGAAGGGGATACCGCCTGCTGGAGAGTGGATAATGGTATTGTTGTAGGAGAGATTACTCCATCTTCCACGCCGCTGAAAGCTAATTCATTTCTGATATGGCGGGGCGGAACGCCTTCTGATTTTGAACTGAAAACTGAATACCGGGTTTCTTCCGGAGGGAATACCGGGATTCAGTACCGGAGCGAGGAAGTACCAGGTGTTCCCTATGGTTTGAAAGGCTACCAGGCCGATATAGATGGAAAAAATCAATACACGGGGCAAAATTATGAAGAGCGTGAGCGTTGTATTGTTGCCTATCGCGGGCAAAAGGTAACATTGCCGGTCGTAACAGGATCGGTGCAGTCGCTGACCAAAAATAATGAGTGGCCTGCTGCTGTGGTAACCGGGTCCCTGGGTAGTTCCGATTCATTAAAAGCACTCATCAAAGATGGTTGGAACGAGATCCACCTGGTTATAAAAGGTAATCACCTGCAACATTATATCAACGGTGTTTTAATGTGTGATGTTACGGACGACGATACCGCCAATCGAAAATTTTCGGGACTGCTGGGCCTGCAGATGCATGCCGGGCATATAATGAAAGTAGAGTTCAGGGATCTCCGCATTAAGGAATTAAAATAGTATTGAAAATTTCAGCCTTGAACTGCGTATTTCTTCCTGAAGCAGGAAATATCCTTAATCTTTAACCTCTGTATTCTTCCAGGTTCCGGAAGTCGCTGAGTCGAGTACCGCCTGGCACACCTTCTGCGTTTGATGTGCTTCTGCGAAGGTAGGAGAACAGGGTTCTCCGGTTTCAAGGCTTTTAAGAAAATCGGCCACCTGGTGTACGAATGAATGCTCGTAACCGATGCCCAGTCCCGGTACCCACCATTTATCCATATAGGGATGATCTCCGTCGGTAACATGAATCGAGCGCCAGCCCTTCAGCTTTGACTCATCTGCATTATCGAAATATTCCAGCCGGTTCAGGTCATGCAGATCCCAGCGGATCGACGCATTGGCGCCGTTAATTTCAAATGTATAAAGAGCCTTGTGTCCCCGCGCATAGCGGGTAGACTCAAACACCCCCAGTGATCCGTTGTTAAAACGACAAAGAAACGCACACGCATCATCAATGCTTACTTTCTGGAGCTTCCCGGTAAGCTGGTGAACGCGCTCTTTAATAAAGGTTTCCGTCATGGCAGACACATCCTTAATGCCGCCGTTAAGCCACATGGCCGTATCAATGCAATGAGAAAGCAGGTCGCCCAGTACGCCTGACCCTGCAACCGCTGCATCCATGCGCCATAGTCCTTCTCCGCCCTGTGGGAGGTTGGCGTTGATGGTCCAGTCCTGCAAAAAATTAGCCCGGTAATGAAAAATTCTTCCCAGTTTGCCGGAATCCACGATCTGTTTGGCCAGGGTAACCGCGGGCAACCTGCGATAATTATACCATACGGTATTTTTAACGCCGGCTTTTTCTATGGCATCCACCATGCGCTGGGATTCCGGAAGATTGCGCGCAAGGGGTTTTTCACAAAGGATCATTTTGCCCGCCGCCGCTGCAGCAATAGCTATCTCCGCATGAAAATCATTGGGTGTACAAATATCCACTGCATCAATATCGCTGCGGCCGATTAAGGTCTTCCAGTCTGTTTCTGTTGATTCATAACCCCATTGATCTGCAAATGCTTTTACTTTTTCTGCGTTACGGGCGCAAACGGCTTTCAATACCGGTGACCAGGCCAGCGCCGGAAAAAAATCGCCGACACGCTTATAACCGTTGGTATGTGTTCTGCCCATAAAACCACAACCGATCAATCCTATTCTGAGTTCTTTCCTGTTTTTCATTTCAAGACGCTTTAA
>Ga0207707_10000720_pt1 | contig 32689 bp, 34 predicted proteins | sample KBSC83BmetaG_FD_184336 | JGI IMG/M metagenome (GOLD analysis project Ga0207707, IMG submission 184336) | Corn rhizosphere microbial communities from Kellogg Biological Station, Michigan, USA - KBS C8-3B metaG (SPAdes) (version 2) | ecosystem: Host-associated > Plants > Roots > Rhizosphere ... | reverse complement strand
GACGGAGGCATCAAGAACACCTGGTCGCGATCCACAGCACGCACGTTGATCGGCACACCTGATCGTCCCCGTCGGCCGCACCAGCACGGCGCTGCCACGCCGATTCATGCGACAGCCACTGACCTGGGCCTTTGTGGTGGTCCCAGACAGACTCGAACTGCCGACATCCTCGTTGTAAGCGAGGCGCTCTAGCCAACTGAGCTATGGGACCGGTGCCGTACGGCGACGTGGCCAGGATACGGGCTCAGTCAGCTTTCGAAACGTCGCCGGAGCGCGGCCGCAACCTCGTCCGCGAGTGTGGTGTCGCCGGTCCGCTCCTGGTCCGGCAGCGCGGTCTTCGTGAACGAGCACTGCCGGCACCGGGTCTCCCCCAGCGCGCGCACCAGTATCGTGGAGCCGCACGACTCACATCGATCGAGGTCCGCGACCCAATCGTGTGTCGCTTGGCAGTCGGGGCACACCAGCACCTGCTCGTCCTTGATGACCCCGCGTTTCCACGGGCTCGGCCCCTTGCCGGGATCCGTCTGCCGGGCACCGCAGCGATAGCAAGGCATAGACGTTCAGCACGCCGCGCTCAGAGGTTGGCGAGCGCCTTCTGATAGTTGGCGATGTCGCGCGCATCGCGGATCGCGTTGCGCACGGTCCACTGCACGATGCCGAACTTGTCGATGACGAACGTGCCGCGATCCGAAGCGCCGAGCGTTTCGTTGAACACGCCATACGCCTTCGCGACCTCGCCGTGCGGCCAAAAGTCCGACAGCAGCGGATAGGTCAACTTCTCCTGCTCGGCGAACACACGCAACGACGCAACCGTGTCGCAAGAGATCGCGAACACTTGCGTGTCGTCGTTCTGCAGCGTCGCGATGTCGTCGCGGATCGCGCACATCTCGCCGGTGCAGACACCCGTGAACGCGAATGGATAGAACACGAGGACGACGTTCTTCTGACCGCGGTATGACGACAAGCGCTGCGTCTGCGCGTTCTGGTCACGCAGCTCGAAGTCCGGGGCTTCGACACCCACCTGGATCTCTTCGCTCAACGCTTGCCTCCACGCGCCGCACGCGGCGCAACGAGCCGGGCACCATTCCAGTCCTTGCCGGCGCTGATGCTGCTGGTCTGCTGCAAGCCAGCGGTCGGCGCGGCTTCACTCACGTCGCTGGGTTCGACGTGACCGTCGCGTGCGGCCTTTGGTGTAAGCAGCCAGATGACGCCGTGGTCGGCGAGCGGTGCCAATGCGTCGACGAGTGCGTCGACGAGATCGCCGTCGCCTTCGCGCCACCACATCATGACCGCGTCGACCACGTCGTCGTATTCATCGTCGACGAGGTCCTGGCCGATCCTCTCGGCGACGAGGCGACGCAGCTCTTCGTCGCAGTCGTCGTCGTACCCGATCTCTTGAACGACGGACCCCGGGTTCAGACCCAGTTTGTCCGCCACGGTGTGCTGACCTGCCGCGCTATCGGCGGTGGCGCCGCTCACTGGGTGACCCCTCCTCCATGACCCGCACCGAGATCATTGGACCCCGGTTCTCGGTAGTCCATCGGTCCGCGGCCTCGAACGCAAGTGTCCTGTCAATCATTCGAACACACGTACCAACGCCAGACTGCTGCCATGGCGGGGCTTCAGGGGCACGGCGTCGAGCACGAACACGCCCCTGACCACCCCCAGGACGACGCTCACGAACACGATCACGAACACGGCCCGTGGCGCCGGATCCGCCACATTTTGACCCCGCACAGCCACGACAGCGCAATGGCCGTGGACTCGGCACTGGAGGCCAGCGCCCGTGGCATTCGGGCGCTCGTCGTGTCACTCGCCGTGCTCGGTCTCACGGCAGCCGCCCAGGCAGTCGTCGCGGTTCTGTCCGGCTCGATCGCCCTGCTCGGCGACACCCTGCACAACACCGCCGATGCGCTCACCGCCGTCCCGCTCGGGCTGGCGTTCTACCTCGGCCGGCGGCCGCCCAACCGGCGCTACACCTATGGCTACGGCCGGGCCGAGGACCTCGCGGGCGTGGTCATCGTGCTGCTCATCGCGGCCTCGAGTGCCCTTGCTGCATACGAGGCCGTTAGCCGGCTCATCCATCCCCAAGACGTGCACCACCTCTGGGCAGTCGCCATCGCCGGCATCCTCGGTTTCGCCGGCAACGAGCTCGTCGCGCGCTATCGCATCAACGTCGGCAACGAGATCGGCTCCGCAGCACTTGTCGCCGACGGGGTGCACGCGCGCACCGACGGGTTCACGTCGCTCTCGGTGCTGCTCGGCGCTGGCGGTCTCGCCCTCGGCTGGGAGTGGGCCGACCCGGTCGTCGGCCTAGTGATCACAGTCGCGATCCTGTTGGTGCTGCGCGATGCCGCACGCGAGATCTATCGGCGGCTGATGGACGCGGTCGATCCCGCTTTGGTCGATCAGGTCGACGACGTGCTCCGTCAAACCGAAGGCGTCATCGATGTTGGTACGACACGACTTCGGTGGATCGGCCACCAGCTACGCGCGGAGTGCACGGTCGTCGTCGCCGCGGACCTCACCGTCATACAAGGCCATGCGATTGCCGAGCAGTGCGAACACCGGCTGCTGCACGAGATCCCGCGGCTCACTGCTGCGCTCGTGCACGCCGATGTCGCCGGCGGTACGCACGATCTCACCGCCCACCACCAAGACGATCAGTGACTTAGCTCGCCAACCGGTTGTCCGGGTCGTAGAGCACGACCGTGCCGGCGACGTAGTCGTGCAGCGTCTTTCGTTCGCGCGTGGTCAGGAAGAGAATGAACGACACGAGTTCGGTGATGAAGGACAGCACGCCGTCAACGAACCCGCCGACGATCTCGCGCAGCGCCATCCACCAGAACCCGGGCACCTCGCGACTCTCCGGCCGCCAGCACCGCATCCCGAGGACTTGGTACGTCGGCGTCTGACCGCGCGGCCACAGGATCAGCCCCCAAATCACATAGCCGATGCCGAGAGTGACGATGACGAGCGGGATCGAGAGGAAGAACGCGCCCATCCGCCGGCCGTGCGAGGCGAGAGGTATGCCGCTCGGCAGCACCAGCCCGCTCTCCGGATCGAGATAGGTGTCCCCGCCGGCGTACGGCGGCGCAGCCGGCGACTGCATCGGCGACCACGGCGCAGTCGGCGGCGCCCAGTCGCCTGGCGGCTGCGACGGTGGTGGCTGGGCGGGTGGCGGTGGCGGTGCGGCGTTATCGGGGGGCTCGGTCATCAGCAAGACCTTCGTCGCGGCGGCCGGACATTGCGCACCGTAGTACCCGGACGCGGGCGGTCAACATTCGCCACACTGTCAGCGTGACCGCCGAATCGCCGGATCCCGCCTGGCCACCACCACCGCCCTACGGCTCGGTCCCGCCGCCGCCCCCGGGCGGCACCTGGACGGTCTACGGGATGCCGCTGTCGGACTGGTGGCCGCGCGTCGGTGCGATGCTGCTGGACGGTGTGATCCTGTTCGTGCCGTCGCTGGTCATCAACGGGGTGATCTCGGCGCTGATCGGCGGCACCACCGGCGGCGCGGCGCTGGAGTTCGTCGTGGCGATCGTCGTGGGTGGCAGCTACTTCGGCTTCCTCAACGGGACGGGCTCGGGCCAAACCCCCGGTAACAAGGCCGCGAACATCGCCGTACGCGACGTCGCCACCAACGAGGTCATCGGCGCGTCGCGCGGGTGGCTGCGCTGGTTCGTACGGTTCGCGCTCTATCTGTTCCTGCTGCTGCCTGGACTGCTCAACGACCTGTGGCCCTTGTGGGACAAGCAGCACCAGTCGCTCGCCGACAAGGCCGCCCGGTCTGTCATGATCCGGATGCGATGACCGTCATGCCATGAGCAGTACGTTCACGCCCGCTGGTTGGTATCCGAACCCCGACGGCACCGGTGGACTGCGCTACTGGAACGGCACGCGATGGACCGAACACACGCACGGAGCCGGCGTCGTCGCACCACCGGCCACGGCCACGACCACAACGGCGACACCTGAGTCCCCGTCCGCCGAACCTCCGCGCGGAGTCGGTATCGCGTTGATCGGTTTCGCCGTCGGCGCCGGCGCCGGCATCGGGCTGCTCGCCGCGCTCGATGCCGCCGGCAATCCCGGCGGCGACGTGGTCGCGTTGTGCGTGAGCTTGCTGGCGTTGTGGGCGGGGTTGCTCGGCGCGGTGTTCTTCGTCAGCCGACGCCGCGGCGCCGGAAGTCTGCGCCGTGACTTCGGACTTGCCTTTCGCAGAGCCGATCTCGGCATCGGTGCGCTCGGCGCAATCGTCGGCCGCTCGACAACAGTTGTCGTCGCGATCCCGCTCTATGCGGCGTTCCATGACTTGCTGCGCAACCCGAGCGTCGGTATCCCTGTCCATGACCTCACGCCGGGACTCTTCGCGGTCTATGCGGTTGGAGCCTGTGTTGGCGCGCCCATCGTCGAGGAGCTGTTCTTTCGCGGGCTCATCCAGACCCGCCTCGTATGGCGCTACGGGGCCGCGCCGGGCATCGCCATCACGTCGGTGATGTTCGGTGCCGCGCATCTCATCGGCTGGCAGGGCCCGGCGAGCATCCTTGCCGCGACGGCCATCGCCGCAGGCGGCGTCGTACTCGGCTATCTACGCAACCGCACCGGCCGCCTCGGCACCTCGATGGTCGCCCACAGCCTCTTCAACGCCTTCGCCGTGCTGCTCCTCGGCTTCGGCGTCGGCCGCTAGCACTCTTCTCGTGGAATCAGCCGCGGAGGACGGATAGGCGCACGGTGCGGGTCGGGTTGTCGATGTTGAGGTCGACCAGGCAGATCGACTGCCAGGTGCCGAGCAGCAGTCGCCCGTCCGACATCGGCACGGTGCAGTACGGCGGCACAAGTGCGGGCATCACGTGGGAACGGCCATGTCCACGGCTGCCATGGGCGTGTTTCCACCTGTCGTCCACCGGCAGCAACTCGCGCAAGGCGCCGAGGAGATCGGCCTCCGAGCCGCTACCGGTCTCCATGATCGCTAGTCCAGCGGTCGCATGGGGTACGAACACATGCAGCAAACCGTCGCCACCGACGGTGCGCGCGAATTCGGCTGCTTGTGCCGTGATGTCGAGGACGCGCTCACCGTCGCCGGTCCGCACCTCGAGGGTCGTCGTCTCCACGCAGTGGAAGCCTAGGTGGGAAGCGTAGGTTGAAGGTATGGCGCAACGTGGTTCCGGAGCCGGGCGCAGTCGCTACTCGGTGATCAGCGACGGGCTGCCTAGCCAGATCCCTGACGTTGACCCGCAGGAGACGCAGGAGTGGCTCGAGTCGCTCGACGCGGTGATCGACTCGGCAGGCGCGCGACGCGCGCGGTTCCTCATGCTCAAGCTGCTCGAACGAGCCCGGGAGAAGCAAGTCGGCGTGCCCGCGTTGCGGTCGACCGACTACGTCAACACCATCCCGGCCGAGGCCGAGCCGTGGTTTCCGGGCGACGAGTTCATCGAACGGCGGATCCGTGCCTACATCCGCTGGAACGCCGCGATCATGGTCAGCCGCGCCAACACGTTGACCAATGTCGGTGGCCACATCGCGACATATGCATCCAGCGCGTCGCTCTATGAGGTCGGCTTCAACCACTTCTTCCGCGGCAAGGAAGGCGGCGAGTCCGGTGACCAGGTGTTCATCCAGGGTCACGGCTCCCCCGGCATCTACGCCCGCGCGTTCCTCGAGGGGCGGCTGACCGACCAGCATCTCGACGGCTTCCGGCAAGAGATCTCGAAAGCGCCATACGGGTTGCCGTCATACCCGCACCCGAGGCTCATGCCGGAGTTCTGGGAGTTCCCGACCGTCTCCATGGGCCTGTCGCCGTTGCAGGCGATCTATCAAGCGCGGTTCAACCGCTACCTGCACGACCGGCAGATCAAGGACACGTCACGGTCACACGTGTGGTCGTTCCTCGGCGACGGCGAGATGGACGAGCCGGAGTCACTCGGCGCGCTCGGTGTTGCCGCGCGTGAGGAGCTCGACAACCTCACGTTCATCGTCAACTGCAACCTGCAGCGTCTCGACGGCCCGGTGCGCGGCAACGGCAAGATCATCCAGGAGCTCGAGTCCTACTTCCGCGGCGCGGGCTGGCACGTCATCAAGGTGATCTGGGGACGCGAGTGGGACGAGCTCCTCGCCCGCGACACCGACGGTGTTCTCGTCAACGTCATGAACACGACGCCGGACGGGCAGTTCCAGAAGTACTCCGTCAGCGACGGTGCATTCATCCGTGACGACTTCTTCGGCCGTGACCCGCGGCTGCGCAAGATGGTCGAGCATCTGTCCGACGACCAGCTGACGAAGCTCTCCCGCGGCGGGCACGACTATCGCAAGGTCTATGCCGCGTTCAAGGCCGCGCGCGACCACGTCGGGCAGCCGACGGTGATCCTCGCGCAGACCATCAAGGGCTGGACACTCGGCAAGGACTTCGAGGCGCGCAACGCGACGCACCAGATGAAGAAGCTGACCAAGGCCGAGCTCAAGGCGTTCCGCGATCGTCTCTACCTCGAGATCCCGGACAAGGAGCTCGAGGGCGACCTGCCGCCCTACTACCACCCGGGCAAGGACAGCGACGAGATCCAATACATGCTCGAACGCCGTCGCGCGCTCGGTGGTTACCTGCCGTGCCGCGTCGACCGCTCGAAGCCCGTGACATTGCCCGGCGACAAGCCCTACGAGGCGTTGAAGAAGGGGTCCGGCAAGCAGCAAGTCGCGACGACGATGGCGTTCGTCCGGCTGCTCAAGGACCTGATGAAGGACAAAAACATCGGGCCGCGCTTCGTACCGATCGTCCCCGACGAGGCACGCACGTTCGGTATGGACGCGATGTTCCCCACGGCGAAGATCTACTCACCGCACGGACAGCGCTACGACGCAGTCGACGCCGAGATGTTGCTGTCCTACAAGGAGGACACGCACGGGCAGATCCTGCACGAAGGCATCACCGAAGCGGGGTCGATGGCGAGTGTCATCGCCGCTGGGTCGTCCTACGCGACGCACGGCGAGCCGATGATCCCCGTCTATGTCTTCTACTCGATGTTCGGCTTCCAGCGCACCGGTGACCTCATGTGGGCGGCGGGCGACCAGATGGCCCGCGGATTCCTGCTCGGCGCAACTGCCGGTCGCACCACGCTGAACGGCGAAGGCTTGCAGCACGAGGACGGACACTCAATGCTGCTCGCGTCGACCAACCCGGCGTGCGTCAGCTACGACCCGGCGTTCGCTTATGAGATCGCGGTGATCGTCAAAGACGCACTGCGACGCATGTATGGCGACGAGCGCGAGGACCTCTTCTATTACTTGACCGTCTACAACGAGCCGAAGCCGCAGCCCGCGATGCCGGACGACGTCGCCGACATCGAAGAGAAGATCATCCGCGGCCTGTATCGCTGCGCGCCGGCACCCGCCGTGTCGGGCAACGGCGACGCGCCACGAGCGCAGCTCATCGGCAGCGGCACGGGCATCCACTGGGCGCTCGACGCGCAGCGACTTCTCGCGAACGACTGGGGCGTGGCCGCCGACGTGTGGAGCGCGACGTCATGGACGGAGCTGCGCCGCGATGCACTGGCTTGTGACTCCCACAATCGGCGCCACGGCCTGACGATCGACGACGAGGACCGGCGCGTTCCGTTCATCACGCGATCGCTGGACGGTGCCAACGGGCCGTTCGTCGGTGTCAGCGACTGGATGCGCGCGGTCGCCGATCAGATCGCCCCGTGGGTGCCTGGTGACTGGTCGTCGCTCGGCACGGATGGGTTCGGGCGGTCAGACACGCGCCCGGCGTTGCGCCGGCACTTCACCGTCGACGCAGAGTCGATCGTGCTCGCGACGCTGATCGAGCTCGCCCATCGCGGTGAGGTGAAGCGCGAAGCGCCGCAGGAGGCGTTAGCGAAGTACGGCCTGTAGACGGGTGATGGGCTGGGTGCGCGGGCTTGACGTAGGTGATGGGCGCGGTCGTTGTTCCGGCGAATGGGGCGCTGACCAGCACTGCCGCCGCTAGCGCCGACGGCAGCATCGCTGCCGCTGACGCGCCGATGACGATCCGCCGCATCATGCTCTCGTTACCTCTCCACCCGATCCGGTGCTACGTCCGAGATGCCCGCCAAGCCAGCTGGATAAGCCTTTTGTCGAGCCCACGGGGCGGGTACGCCGAGCAGCAGATCCGAAAGGGGTGACCCGCGTGGAGCGCGGTAGCGATAAGCACAGTCCGATGCGCGACGACGAGCTCAAGCACGAGACCGAGGGCCTGATCCGCTCCGGTCGGTCGACCCACGCAGAGGAGTGGAAGGACCCTGAGCCGTCCGGTGAGGATCAGCCGGACGCCGACCTGGTCCCGGATGCGACGCTGTCCGGCGGCACCCCTCCCGGTATGAGCGCGGACGACGTCCAGGGCCGCGCCGAGCTGGCGTCATACCTCGGCAAAGACAGTTATCCGATGGTGCGCGAGCAGGTGATCAACCTGCTCATCGATCGCAACGCCCCGACGCGGGTCGTCGACCTGTCACGCGAGCTGCCGTCCGGTCGCGAGTTCCACAACGTCAACGAGATCTGGGCAGCGGTCGGCGGGCGGGTCGAAACGGAGCGCTTCTGAGCTCCTCGGCCTAGTCCTTTTGGCCAGGTATGACTGGTCCGTTCCTCCCGTTTCTGCCCGAATCAGCGCGTTCCCCTCCAGGAATGCCTCGCCGCGGTCGAGGATGAGGCAACCCGAGGGGAGCAGCCATGGCCCGGCGTCGAACCGCCACCATCGAGTCACTCGACGCGCATCCCAACCTGCCAGAGATTCTCGGCGTCCTGTCGCAGCTCCCCCACGTCAGCGACACCGACCTCGTCAAGCTCGCCACCGCGTGGCACAACACCGTCGCACTGGCCGAGGCGCGCGCCCGCGCGCTCGACCCGGACTGCCCGCTGATCCTCGAAGTGCTGTCCGCTTTCGAGGCCGTGCAGGCGTTGTTCGACGACACCGACGACGAGGACGAGTACGACGGCATCATCGACAAGCAGACCGTCACCATCGCGTTGAAGGCGATCCGGGACGCGATCGCTGCCGCCTACGCCCGCCCGGTGCTCTCGCGGGCCGAGCACAGCGACTTGATGACCGCGTGGCGGGCCGTCTTCCCCAACGACTTGGTCGACGAGCCGGACCTGGGCGAACGATCGGCCGAGGTCAAGGCGGTGCTGCAGGCGATGCCGCTGCTGGCCACCCGCTGCCACGACAGCGGCGCGGCAAGTCTCTACGAGTCCATCCTCACGATGAGCTGGACTCTCGATGAAGACGTGCGTGCAGTCGCCCGGCAAGAGGCCTGGCAGGCGGCTCGGCTCACCAGCCGGCGCCGTGTCTGGGGTCTCGTACGTCGCAGCGGCGCCGAGGGCATCGGCCGGTTCTGCCCGCAGTGCCGGAAGCGGCATGACGACGACGACACCGCTCGCGTGCTCGCCCTGTGCCTGGATGCCGCCTGCGCGCTGCTCGTCGCCGACGCCATCGATGACAACCTGGTCGACGTTCTCACGCTGCCGGTGCAAGCACTGATCCCGCGTCAGCGCGCCGGCGACTGAACACTGCACCGTCTGAATAGCGGCCCTTTGACCCTCGGCGACAATGGTCGTCGTGGGGGTGTCTGACGTCGCGGTCGATGCACCGGTCGGCGGCGAGTTGTTGCTACGGCGGCAGCGCGACTTCACGACGCTTTTCACCGGCGCGACGCTGTCCCGCCTCGCGACTGAGATGAACTCGGTGACCGTCGTCCTGTTCGTCCTGTCGGTCACGCACAGCCCGCGGTTGGCGGGCCTGACGGTCGCCGCGGCCACCTTCCCGACCATCGTCACCGGGCCGCTGATCGGTGCGTGGCTCGACCAGACACGTCATCGCCGCATTGCGTTCCTGTCGAGCCCGGTCGTGCTGTGCACGGTCATGGCGGCGTACCTGTTGACGGCGCATCACGTGCCCGGATGGGCCTTCATCCTCCTGGCGTTTGTCGCGGGCCTGCCGTCCCCGATTCGCACGGGCGGCTTCAGCGGGTTGATCCCCACGGTCGTGCCGGAGCCGGTCCTTCCCCGCGCCTATGGCATGGAGGCGGTGAGCTACAACATCGCCGGCATCGCCGGGCCGGCAATCGCCGGACTGATCGCGGGCACGGCGAGCCCGGAGTGGGCGGTTACGGCCACCGGCCTGGCGGCGCTTGTCGCCGCCGTCGTCATCGCTCGGGTGCCGATCTCGCCAGGACTACCCAGCGCCAGCCGCCCGATGCGCGCCGCGCTGCGCGAAGGTCTGTCGCTGTTGTGGCACGTGCCGTCGCTGCGCGCGGTCACCGTCGCGACGACATTCAGCCAAGGGTTCTTCGGCCTCGTCGTCCTCGGTTTTCCGCTGTTCGCCCACGCACTCGGGCACAAGCGGGCGGTGGGCGGCCTGCTGTTCTCGATGCTCGCCATCGGCGCTCTCGTCGGGTCGTTGACGTGGACCCGGATGGCCGGCCGCTTCTCGGAAGAGCGAGCCGCGTTTGTCGCGATGGGTGTGTTCGGCGTCACTCTGGCCGCTGTCAGCATTGCGCCCAACCTCGCGGCCGCACTTGTCGCGGCCGCGCTCGCGGGGTTCTTCGAAGGGCCGCTGCTCGCGGCAACGCTCAACCTTCGGCAGCGCCTTGCGCCAGAACATCTGCGTACCCAAGTCTTCACGACCGCGGCCAGCATGAAGATCGGTGCGTTCTCGATCGGCTCGGCAGTCGCCGGTGCAATAGCGGCAGGAGTCGGCGCCCGCGGCATGCTCGCCGCCGCCGGCCTCGGCCAACTCTTCTCGCTGGCCACCGGCCTCGCCGTACGCCGCTAGGTGTTGAGTGCGACGAAGATCGCCGTTAGTTGCCCAACAACGGCGATGTTCGTCGCACTCAACACACTGGCTACCTGGTGGTCCAGGCGAGCAGGTCGTCGAGCGGCTTGGTGTTGATGACGCGGTCGGGTGGGACGTTGCAGTCTTCGGCCCGTTCGCAGCCGTATGTCTGCCACTCCAGCTGGCCCGGTGCATGTGCGTCGGTGTCGATCGAGAACATGCAGCCCATCTCGACCGCCAGCGACAGCAGCCGTCGGGGCGGGTCGAGTCGTTCCGGCCGGGAGTTGACCTCGACCGCGACGCCGAACTGACGGCACGCCTCGAACACGATCTCGGCGTCGAACTCCGACTTCGGCCGGCCCCGACCGACAACGATCCGTCCGGTGCAATGGCCGAGCACGTCCATGTGCGGGTTGGCAATCGCTCGCACCATGCGTGGCGTCATGTCTTCGGCCGGCATGCGCAGCTTCGAGTGCACGGAGGCGACAACGACATCGAGCTCCGCCAACAAGTCAGCTGACTGGTCGAGCGTTCCGTCCTCGAGGATGTCGACCTCGATCCCCGTGAGGATCCGAAACTCGCGCGCTTCCCCTGCCGCTGCTTCGGCCGCAAACGTGTCGTTGAGGTCGCGCACGATGTCGAGCTGTTGCCGCAACCGTTCCGGCGACAATCCATTGGCCACCGTCAACCGCGGCGAGTGGTCGGTCAGCGCGATGTAGTCGTGTCCGAGGTCGCGCGCCGCCCTCGCCATCTCCTCGATCGGCGAACCGCCATCGGACCAGTCGGAGTGCGTGTGCAGGTCTCCACGCAACGCGGCGCGCAGCGCGACACCGCCGTCGCCCAACTCCCCGGCGGCCGCCTCCAGGTTCTGGAGATAGTCAGGTATGGCGCCGCCTGCGGCCTGCACGATCACGGCTTCCGTCACCGCACCGACACCGGACAGCTCACGCAGCGTCCCGTCCGAGATCCGCCGGTCCAACTCCCCCGCCGGCAAGTCGCTCACGACCGTCGCCGCGCGACGGAACGCGCGGACGCGATAGGTCGGCTCCCGAGTGCGTTCCAGCAGATAGCCGATGCGGTTCAGCGCATCGACGGCGCGCCGAGCCTCGTCGTCCACGAGGCGACGCTACCCACGTCGACCTGTCCTGACCGGTAGGTTGTGCGGATGCCTCTTGCCCTGGCCGGCGCGTTCCTCACGGTCGTGGGCTTCGTGCTCCTCGTCTTCGAAGTCGTGCGCACCCTCACCGGCAGCGTGCTCGGGACCGCCGGCACGGCGTTGCTGTGGAGCGGCCTCGGCCTGCTCACCGTCGGGCTCGTGCTGCTTGTCGTCAGCCTGTTCTTCGTCAGCGAGGAGCCGACGTCCGTCGTCGTACCTGCAGACGAAGCCGACGAGCCCGCGCCCGCAGGACAGCCGGAGCCGGCAGCACCGCCAGAGCCGGAGGCCCCGGTCAGCCCGTCGACGACAGCCAGCGCACCGGCGTCCCGTCCCCGGCCTGCCGGTACGGCTCGAGCTCGACGTCCCAAGGCCCCCCCAGCAACCGATCCAGAGCCTGCCGCAACGACGGAAGATCCTCCGCCGTCGCCATGAGCGACCGCAGCCGGTCTTCCTGAACCAGTACGTCGCCGTTGCCGCTCATGCCCGCGCGGAACACGCCTAGGTCCGGCGTCATCGCGTAGCGCTCACCGTCGCAGCCGTCGCTGGGCTCCTCGGTGACCTCTGCGCGGACAAGTGGCCAGCCCCGCAGGGCGGCGGCCAGCCGACCTGCGGTGCCGGCCGACCCGCGCCAACCCGTCTGAGCGCGCAAGCACCCGGGGGCGATGGGCTGCGGCTCCCAGTCGAGTTGGACGGGTACGCCGAAGACGCCCGCGACCGCCCATTCCACATGTGGGCGCAATGCCGGGGGGCACGAGTGCACGAACAGCACACCGCGAGCAGTCACCACGGACCTCCGTCGTTTCGAGGATCGGCTTCCCCACCGGCCTCGAACCGCTTCACGGCGGCGTGTGCTCACCCATTGTGCCTCATCCGTCACTCCCGCACCAGCATTTCGCGAAGAACAGATCCGGGAGTTATTCGGCCATAACCGGCTTCTTGGCCAGCCCGCACCGCTGTTCGCGCTGTTCTTCGCTCCCTCCGCGCTGGAGCGCGATGACCACAGGCGAGCGGTCGAGGAGCACGATGCCGCTGATCAGCGAGACGATCCCGGCCGCTTCCAGGGTCAGCGCGAGCGGCGACGTACCCAGCCGCTCGGCGAACGCGAACACCCCGATCAGGACCGCAACGGTCGGCTCGACGGCGTCCATGACGGGGACGCTGGCCGGCAACGGGGCTGCCTGAAACGCGCTCTGCTGGACGACCGCGCCGAGCACGGCGACCACGGCCATGGTGTAGGGCTGCCAGGCCGTGAAGAACGTGCCGGCGCCCTGCCCCAGAAGCCACGTCGAGGTCTTGGTCAGCGCTGCCAGCAGGCCGAACGCCGCGCCCGCGGACAACGCGTAGAGCGAAGCACGGACCGGTCCGCGAGCCACTCGTCCGGCGGCGACGCCCAGCGCCATGAGGCCGCCGACGGCGATGAGGATCAGCACCCACCGGCCGAACGAGGTCTGCGGCTCCCCCTCGGTAGGCGCCGCCGCGGTGAGGAACAACGCCAGGCCCCCCGCAACTGCCAGCGTGCCCGCCCACTCCTGCGCGTGCAGCCGCATACCCTTGAGCCGCACCGCAAGCGGTATGGCGAACAGCACTCCGGTCACCAGCAGGGGCTGCACCAACGCCAACGGCCCGAACGCCAGGGCCAGCGCCTGCAACCCGAACGACCCGACGTCTGAGCCGATCCCGAGCAGCCACTTGGGCCGGTGCGCAAGATCGACGAGCAGCCGGAACGACAGCGACTCGTCGGGCGGGGCATCCCGAGCCGCGCTTTGCTGTAACACCGAACCGACCGCAAAGGTGCATCCCGCGGCCAAAGCGGCAATGACAGCGACGATCACAAGGGGCGGCTCTCCTTCCCGGTCGGCTCCTGCCTACCCTTGCGGGGCAGAAAGGAACGGACACTCAATGGTGCTGCTCCTCGCGCTTTCCGCGTCCTTGTGCTTCGCGGTCGGCTACGTCCTGCAGTATCACGAGGCACACGAGGCACCCAAGGGCCTTTTCCTCTCCCCGCGCCTGCTCCTCGAGCTCGCCAAGCACAAGATCTGGGTCGGCGGCATCGTCGCGATGTTCGTCGGCGACGGCCTGCAGGCATGGGCGCTCGGCATCGGCAGTCTCGCCGTCGTCGAGCCGGTGCTGACGTTGAGCCTGCTCTTCGCACTTCCGCTGTCGGCGGCATGGCGTCGCGAGAAGCTTCGTCGCAGCGAGTGGATCGGTGCGGTCATGGTCAGCGCCGGTCTGGGTTTGCTTCTCGGGATCGGGTCGCCAACCGCGGGTAACGCGGACATGCCGCAGTACGAGTGGCTGCTGCTCACGCTCAGCGCCTGGGGTCTCGGGCTGACCCTCGTCGCGGCCGGTCGGCGGGCGCCGTGGCCGTCATACAAGGCCGCGTTCATCGGCGCGGGCGCGGGCGTGCTGTTCGGGTTGCAGGATGCGCTGACCCGCTATTGCCTGCACTGGTTCTCGCGCGACTTCACGCACCTCGCACTGTCGTGGCAGCCCTACGTGTTGCTCGTCACGGCGGTCTATGGCCTGGTGCTCGCGCAGTCGGCGTACGAGGTCGGCTCCCTGTCCGCGTCGCTGCCGACGATGACCGTCGGTGAGCCGGTCATCGGCATGCTCATCGGCATGCTGGCTCTCAACGAGCGGCTCAGCAGCTCACCGGTCGACCTGTTCTGGGAGGCCTTCGGCGCCGCGGTGATGATCTGGGGCACGGTCATGCTCGCCCGCTCACCGCTCGTCCTGGGCAGGTCGCATCCGCGCTGGCAGCAGTTCGAGGAGCGGATCCTTCACCATCACCCGCACCAGCACGCCGAGATCGAGGCCGACCAGTCCGCCGGCTAGTCAACAAGTAGGGTCGACGTCGTGAGGACGCTGCTGCTCATCATCGTCGCGGTGATCTTCCTCACCGGACTTGTCTGGTGGATCACGTTCCTCGGCAACGCAGTGTTGAGCCTGCGCAAGCGCTGACGTTGGTCAACATCCGCATCGGCGCGCCAGGCGCCGCGCTCCTCCTTGCGCTCGGTCTCGGGCTCGCCGGCTGCGGCGGTGGCAGCAGCCCCACGCCGACCACGCGGACCCCGCCGGACCTGGCGGCGTTCCTGCGCCTTCCGGTCGCCACTCCGTCGACCTGCCCGTCCAAAGTGAACGGCACAACCTCGGGCCGACAGTCGCCCTGGGTAGGACACGTCGACATCTCTGTCTATGTCGCGGTCACAGCGACACCCGCCCAGGTGAAAGCTCTCGGCGACATGCTGGCTCAGCAGCCGGAAGTCGCGCACGTCTACCGAGAATCCAACCGCGAGGCCTACGCCGAGTTCCAGCGGCTCTACACCTGCAGTGCCAGCGTCCCGCAGTCAGCGGTGCCGGCGTCATACCGAATTGTCCTCAAATCCGTGAACCGAACGGAGCGGGACGATCTGGTCCGACGTATCTATGCCGTCGCGGGCGTGGGAAGCGTAAGTTGCGATCCGATCAGCCCCTGCGTGAACGTTCGATAATCACCCGAAGTGACGAGAGTGAGGAAGCATCTGATGGGTAGCGGACCGGCATGACCGTGCCACGCCTCGACGATTCACCGATTCCCCTCATCAGCCCGGAGCGTCGGCGCCGAGCCGCGCTCGTGGTGTGCGGACGTGCCGGCGACCGCGAGTCGGCGCGAACGGTGCTGGAAGCGCTCGGGTTGATCGACGACCCGGCGGTCGCCGGCACCCTGGAAGCGATGGGCTAGCAGCTAGCCAATGTCAGCGGCCGATGGCCGGCCGCGACCCGCCGATGGGGGTGCGATGGGTGGCCGACCAGATGGCCACCGACGCAGCCGCCACGCCGATCTCGACCAGAATCGTGACGAACCGACCGCCGATCGCATGGCCGATCACGCCACCGACCAGCGCACCGATCAGCCCGCACGCGATCGTCGGCAGGAAGCCGATCGGGTTGTGGCCGGGCACGATGAGCCGGCCTAGCCCGCCCATGATGAGTCCGACGATCGCGGTGCTGATCAGCCACCAGACAGCGACGCCGACGATCGGCAGGATGACGAACACCACGACCAGCGCAAGAAACACGGCCAGGATCACGCCCTAAGCGTACGCCCCGATCAGTGCGTTCCCGGCTCATGTTCGGTGTGGCCGACGAGTTCGAGCTGGAAGGTCGAGTGCTCGACGTCGAAGTGGCCGGCGAGGCAGTTCTGCAGCTCGTCCAGCAGCCGGGCCGCCTGCCCGTCGGCGAAGCATCGCTCGGCGACAACGACATGCGCCGATACCGCCGGCAGGCCGGTGCCGACGGTCCAGGCATGCAGATCATGCACGTCGATGACTTCGCCGTCCCCCGTCTCCAGCAAGTGGGTGCGCAGGACCTGGAGATCGACGTGCTCCGGCGCCGCCTCGAGCAGTACGACGCCGGACCGACGGAGCAGCTTGAGCGACGCGGCCAGCATCAGCACAACGACGACGAGCGAGGCGACCGGGTCGGCGCGATGCCAGTCCGTCGCGATGATGACCAGACCGGCAACGACAGTTGCGCCGAACGCGTAGGCGTCCGTGACGACATGTGCGAACGCACCCGCGATATTGAGCGACCGCCGGTCGGCGCGGGACAAGATCAGCGTGGCGACGAGGTTGACCACCAGGCCGACCGCCGCCGTAATCGCCATCGCAGCGCCGGAGACGTTCGACGGGTTGACCAGCCGCCGGATCGCCTCGACCGCGACCACAGCCGCAACGACGAGCAGCGAGATGCCGTTCACGGCCGCGGACAGCACCTCGAGACGGCCGAGGCCATACGTCCATACGCCGGCCGCCGGTCGCTGCGCCAGCCGTGCGGCCGCAACAGCCATCACGAGTGCGAGGACGTCGGTGAGCATGTGGCCGGCGTCAGCCAGAAGCGCGAGCGAGGACGCCGCGAACGCGACGACGACTTCCACGGCCATGAACGCCAACAGCAGCCCGGACGCGGCGAGCAGCAGCCGGACATCGTGCGCTGCCCCCAACGACGGGGTGCCGTGCCGGTGATCGCCCGGCCCGTGCGCGTGCGGGCTCACAGCGCGAGTATCCCGCCTCGACGTCGAGGAGCGCGGATCTCGCGGTTCGCTGGCCAGCTCGACCCGTCATAGGGCAGACTGTCCGCATGCGTTCAGCGCACACGTATTTTGCCGGGACCCGGGCCGGGTCCTGGCGCGTGCTGCTCTAAGACGCCTCGACCGCCCCGGGTAACCGGGGCGCTGCTCCGGTTACCCCCTGACAACCGGAGTTTTTGGTGACGATCACTACCGACAACGATGCCGTCTCGTCCGTCGATGATGGGCGTGAGCGCATCGACGCCATCGATGGCGCGATCATCGATCTGCTCGCGCAGCGCCGACACGTCTCGGCGCAGATCCAGCAGCTGCGGATCGACTCCGGCGGCTCACGCGTCGAGCATTCGCGGGAGAACGCGATCATCCGTCGCTGGGCGGACGCGTTGGGCGAAGGTGGCGTGGAGCTCGCGATGGCCGTCCTCGCCCACTGCCGCGGCCGCACCGGGCGCTGACCGAGCACGCGCGTGCAGATTGGTGGGGCGGGTCGGACTCGAACCGACGACCGAGGGGTTATGAGCCCCTTGCTCTAACCCACTGAGCTACCGCCCCTAGCTGAGCCTATGCAGCGCGAGCCTATGCGGCGCGGGCCAATGGCGTCGGCGGACCGCTCGTTGCCTGGTGCACGACGTGCGACTTCGACACGGCATGCGCCCCGATGAACATCACCAGCAACGACACCGCCGCCAGCGACAGCGAGAGCACGTCGGTGCGGACGTGGGAGTGGAAGACGAGGATGCCGAGGGCAATGCCGGTCATCGGCTCGAAGACGCTGATCGCCGGCAGCGACGACGTGAGCGGGGCGCAGTCGAAGGCGTTCTGCGCCAGGAGGACGCCGAGTACACCGACCGCGAAGAGGACCCAGACCGGCCAGCTGCTGAGCAGGTCGAAAGCTCCGTCGGCAATGCCGCCATAGACCCGGCGCGTCAGTGAGTCCTGCATGCCGTAGACCACGCCGGTCGCGGCGCCCAGCCACGCCGCCCGCCGCTCCCCTCGGCGGCGCAACGCCAGTCCCGTGGCGACGCCGACGACGATCGCAACCGCGGCACCGGCGAACGCCCACGTGTCGGACGGGATCGCGACGCTGCGACCGCCATTCGGCCGCGCGGCAATCACGAAGCCGCTGACCCCGCCCGCGAGGGCCAGTGCGGCGAGCATCGAGCGCCAGGACGGGCGCTGCCGGCACCACATCGCGGCGATCGGCAGCGCAAAGAGCAAGTTCGCCGCGATCAGCGGCTCGACGAGGACGAGATTGCCACGCCCGAGGGACCAGCCGGCCAGGCCGTAGCCGATCACCATCGAGACGATGCCGAACCACCAGATCCGGCGGCGTACCAGGGTCATGAGCAGGCGCAGCGAGAAGCCCGTGCCGACGTCGACCTGCGCTGCTTCGCGCTGCTGGACGACGAACCCGCCGCCCAGGAACGCAGCCCCGAGAAGGCCCAGGCAGATCGGCCAGATCATGCGGCCTCCATACCCAGCGTGTGCAATCACTCACCCTTTGGTGACACTCCGCCGATACATCTGCGGATGCCGCCTTCCCATTCATACCGTTCGTCCATGTCCTTGCGTGCCGTCGGCGGCGTGCTCGCGCTCGTCGTTGCGGCCTGCGGAGCCACGGAGATCGTCACGAACACCGCCGGCGCGGCGCCGGTCGCGAAGCGTGTTGCCGGCCGGCCAGGCGCGCAGTCCACGGTGCACGCGGCTGCCCGGCCATACGCCGCCGCCGCCCCTGCGCAGGGCCGGACTCGTATGACGGTTCGCCCGGCAACCGTGTGGGTCGGCGCGGACATCGCGACGGTCTGGGTCAAGCCACGACTCGTCCGGCCTGTGGACTCCCAGGCGCTGCGTGCACATCCGCGCATCGCGCGATGGATCAACCGCCAGACGCTCGGCCAGCGGGAGGACCTCGACTCCCGCGTGATGACGCAGGCGCTCCGCGGCGAGCAACTCGTTCTGCTCAAACGACGGGACGGGTGGAGCAAGGTGCGCATCCCGGACCAGTTCGGGTCGGGCTTCCCGTCCGGCATCGTGGGCTGGATCCCGACACCGCAGCTCACGTCAGCCCAGCCTCGGCGCCACGTGCTTCCACTGATCCGCGGTCGCCACGGCAGTGGGACCACTGCGCTCCGTCTGGCCCGCCATTACCTGGGTGTGCGCTACCTGTGGGGCGGCATGACGAGCGCCGGCATCGACTGCTCGGGCCTTACCTATCGCGTCTACCGGCAATTGGGCGTCGTACTCCCCCGGGACGCCGCGGACCAGAGCCGGGTCGGCCGGCATGTGTCGCGCGCCGCCTTGCGTCGTGGCGATCTCGTCTTCTTCGGCAGCGGAAGCTGGCGGGGCGTCCATCATGTCGGCATCTACGCGGGGCACGGCCGGTTGTTGCACGCACCGCATACGGGAACCGTCGTCCAGGTCACGCCGCTGCGGGCATTTCACGACTACTGGGGTGCTCGGCGGATCCGGTGACGCGTTCCCGTTCGTAGCGACGCAGCAGCAGCTTGCCGAGTTCCCAGAGCGCGAGCAATGCGAGGGGCGGCAGGAGTGCCCAGGCGAACTGCTTCATCTCGAGCGGCACCGTCCCGAGCAACGTGCGAAAGGCGTCAAGCTGCGTCGTGAAGACAGCGAGCACGAACTCGGCAATCGCCACGATGTTGAGTTGTTTGCTGTCGAATACCGCGGTGGTGAAGACGGTCTCCGTCTCACTGCGGCACTCGAAGGCAGCGACGATCAGACAGAACGCGAACGACGTGAACGCGATGGACTGACCGACGTGGACGCTGTCGAACCGCCACTTGCCGAGCTGGATGAGTAACAGCAGTCCAATCGTGATGGCGAGACCCGCCAGCCCGACGGTCGCCAGCACGCGGTGCGTGAGCACGGTCTCGCCCCGGGGCCGCGGCTCGCGGTCCATCAGACCGGGACTCTCCCGGTCGAATCCGAGCGCGAAACCAAAGGCTGCGTTGACGACGAAGTGGATCCACAGCACTTGGGCCGGAGTAAAGGGCTCGCCTGCAGCAATGTTGAACAGACTCGCCCCGAGGAAGGTCAGTACGAACGCGACGAGCAGCACGAGCACGAAGCGGATGTATTTCGTGAGGTTGTCGTAGATCTTTCGGCCTTGCTCGACCGCATAGACGATCGTGGCGAAGTTGTCGTCCGACAGGATCATCCGCCCCGCGTTCTTGGCGACGTCGGTGCCACTGCCCATCGCAATCCCGATGTCGGCCGCCTTGATAGCCGGTGCGTCATTGACGCCGTCGCCGGTCATCGCGACGACCTCGCCGCGTTTCTTCAGCGTGTCGGCCAGCAACACCTTGTGCTCCGGGGCGACGCGACCGACGACGCCGATGTCATCGATGCGCGCGAGTCGCTCCGACTCCGGTAGTGCGGCAAATTCGGCACCGAGGATGGACTCTCCGGGGATGCCGAGCTGCTTGGCAATCGCCGCGCCCGTCGTGACGTCATCACCGGTGACCATGCGCACGCGAATGTGCGCCGCCTGCGCGTCGGCTACCGCCGCCTTCGACTCCTCGCGCGGCGGGTCGACCATGCCGACGAGGCTGGTTATCTGCAGATCGTGGACATGCCCGAGCAGGTCGCCGTCGGAGTCGAACGTCGCCGGGTCGAGGTCACGCGTTGCCGCGGCCATCACGCGTCGGCCTGCGCCCTCCATCCGGCGCATGTGTTCGTCGGCTCGTTGGGCGAGTTCGTCGCTCCACGGCACCGACGAACCAGCCGACAGCGCCGTCTCTGCGCGACTGAGCACCGCCGGCGCGGCGCCTTTCACGAAGCACCGCACGACGGGACGACCGTCCGAGTCGACCGTCGTGTTGAACGTCGCCATCAACTTGTATGACGGATCGAACGGCAACGTCGCCAGTCGCGGTAGCTCCGCACGGGTGCCGGCGACGTCAAGATTCGCCTTGGCGCACAGTACGAGCAACGCACCCTCGGTGGGATCGCCGACCACCTTGCCGTCGACGAGTTGCGCGTCGCTCGCGACGAGGTACGGCAGGATCGCGTCGTCGATGGTGTCCGTCTTGCCGGCCGCGTGCTGCACGTGACCTTCAAGGCCATAACCGGTGCCGGTCACGGTGTAGATGTCGGTCGGGTCGACCACCTCGACCGCGGTCATCTGGTTCATCGTCAGCGTGCCGGTCTTGTCGGAGTTGATCGCTGACGTGAAGCCGAGCGTCTCGACCGACGGCAGATCCTTGACGATCGCGTTGCGTTCGGCCAACCCGAGACTGCCCTTCGACAGGATCACCTGCGTCACGGTGGGCAGCGCTTCAGGGATCGCCGCGATCGCCAGTGACACCGCGGTGATGAACAGCGCATCCCAGGCGACGTCACGCTGGCGACCCAGGATGAACATCACGAGCATCGTCACGCCCGCGGCGATGGCGATCCAGACGCTCAACCGGTTGAGCTCTCGCGTGAGTGGCGACTGCTCGCGGGCGGTCGCCGAGAGCATGCCCGAGATCTTGCCGAGCTCGGTGTCGCCGCCGGTTGCCGTGACGATGACGGTGCCACTGCCATGCGTCACCGGCGTGTTCATGAACGCCATGTTCGTCTGGTCACCGGGTCCGAGTTCATGGCCCGCCAGCGTTGATGGATCCTTCATCGCCGGAGTGCTCTCGCCGGTCAGTGCGGACTCGTCGATCTGCAGCGCACTTGCGGTCACGATGCGGCCGTCTGCCGGCACCTGGTCGCCCGCGGCAAGCAGTACGACGTCACCCTTGACGACGCCAGCCGCATCGATCTCGGACTCGACGCCTGCACGTCGTACGCGTGCAGTCGCCTTCATCATCGACTTGAGCGCGTTCATCGCGCTCTCGGCCTTGCCTTCCTGGCGCAATCCGACAATTGCATTGAGCAGCGTGAGCGCGAGCAGGAGCACGGCGGTGCTCCACTCTTGCACGACCATCGACACGACAGCTGCGCCGATGAGGATCAGTTGCATGAAGGCGCGATATTCGTCGACGAACCGCAGCCACGCCGGTCTCGGCTTCTCCTCAGGCAGCTCGTTGGGGCCGTCTGTCGCCAGCAGCTCGGACACCTGCGCGTCGGTGAGTCCGACGCTTTGGTCGACATGGAGCAGACCTGCCACGTCGTCGGGCGTGCGGGTGTACCACGCACGCGCCTCTCGACCGGCAGCGATCGACGTCTCGACCGGCGCAGCCATCGCTTGAACGCTGCATCGCGGAGAGCCATCGAGCCATCACCCGGAGAGGGTGACGACCAACTCTCGGTCACCGGCAACCGTTGCGAGCGTGCCGGATGCGGCGCGCCACACCCTTTCCGTCCGACAGGCAGCCTTCATCGGCGTCGGAGCGATGGTTGGCGCCGGAATCTTCTCGCTGTTGGGTGCAGCGGGCGAGGTGGCTGGTGCCGCGGTTTGGATTTCCTTCCTCATCGCGGGCACGGTCGCCGCACTGCAGGGCTACTCATTTGCGAAGTTCGGGGCGCGCTATCCGTCGGCTGGCGGCTTCCTGGAATACGTCCGGCAGGCATTCGGCAACGGGCACGTCATGGGTGTCATCGCCTGGCTGCTGTTCGCGGTCAACTGCATCATCACCGGCATGGTTGCCGTCTCTTTCGGCAGCTATGCGAGCAGCGCGTTGACCGACGGCAACAGGCACTGGGTCAAGGTGTTCGCCGTCCTGGTGATCCTCGTGATGACCGTTCTCAACGTCCTCGGTTCCGAGGCAGTTGCACGCGTGCAGACGCTGGTCGTGATCGTTGTCATCGGGATCCTCACTGTGTTCGCGATCAGCACATTGGCCAACCTGCACCCTCACCTGCTCGCGCCGTCCGGCTACCCCAAGTTCAGCGACATCCTCGCGAGTGTCGCGCTGACGTTCTTCGCCTTCCTCGGTTTCGGCGTCATCACGTTCACGGCCAAGGATCTCGAGAACCCTGGTCGGCAGCTTCCGCGCGCCGTGTACCTCGCGCTCGGGATCGCGACGTGCATCTACCTCGCCGTGGCCCTTGGGGTCTTCGGAACGCTCACGGTGGAGAAGGTGATCGATTCCGGCGGCACCGCCCTCGCCGTTGCCGCGCAGCCGGTACTCGGTCGGGCCGGCTACTGGCTGATGACAGTGACGGCGTTGTTCGCGACATCCGGAGCGACCAATGCCGGGCTCTATCCCGCCACCGGCATCTGCGATCAGATGGTCGCGACCGGACAGTTTCCCCCACCGATGGCTCATCGTTTCGGCGCGCGGATGTCGGCCGGGTTGTTGCTGACTGCCGCGATCTCGATCGTCCTCGCCATCGGGTTCGACCTGAACGCGATTGCCTCGATCGGAAGTGCCGTTGCACTCGTGATCTTCGCGCTTGTCACCGCCGGTCACATGCGGGTTCGCGGCGAGACCGGTGCAAAGCTGTGGGTCCTCGCGCTCGGGGTGCTGACCACGTCGGTGGTGCTTGTCAGCTTCGTCGTGACGACGCTGGTCCATGAGCCGAAGACGAGCGTGACGTTGCTCGTGATCCTGGCCGTGAGCATCGGCGCGGACCTGTGGTGGAAACGCACGCGTGGCGACCGCCCTGTCATCCCGGCTCAACCTTCGCCAGGCGGGGTATCAACCCCGCAGGGGGAACCACGCGGAATCAGGCACCCCACCGGCAGCAGCGGACGGGATCGACCCTGATATGTGAACGCCTGGCCCGAGTTGGGCCCGTTGCTCCCCCATCTGGACTCGAACCAGAAACCTACCGGTTAACAGCCGGGGCGAGCGGTGTCCGAGGGCTTCCGTGGCTGTTCATTGACGCTGATTTGAGCGTAGAACCACAACGACGGGCACTGACGGACGGCAATGGATTGAGGCCAATTGCAACCCTAATTGCAACCCGCGGAGAGCGGGTCACGGGAGCAAGGTCAGCGCGTCAGTATGCCTCGGACGCATCACACCGAAGTGACGGCGATCGAGAGTTGCGACCTCAACGATGTTGAGTCGCTCGGCTAGTGCGACAACGGAGGCGTCGGTCGTCCCGAGCCCGAGATCGGCGTACTGGGCCACGAACTCGCCCATCCGCGCGTAGTCCTCTGTCAGTAGATCGACGGGTTCGAAGTCACCGTCCTCGATCGACCGAAGGAAGCCGGCCTCGACCGACGTCCCCGCTTCGCGGGCGAGCAGGTAGCCGACTTCAGCGACAACGGTTGCCGGGACCAGCATTGGTCGACCAGCAAGGTGAAGCCCGGTCATCGGCTCGACGCAGGCGTGATGGTCGTCTCATTGATCAAGGCGGCGGCGACGAGCGGGCCGGTGTCGCACAGGATCACCCGCGGTGACCGAAACCTTCAGCCAGGATCTCGTCAGCCCGCCGTGCGGTGTCCGACCGTCGTCCCCGGCCGGCGCCGAACCATGCCGGCGGCCATGGCCCGCTCGACGCGTGGCGTAGCCGACGGCGCACATCGTCGAGGACAGCCGGAATCTGCTCGTCGGGCAAATCGTCGACGAGGCGTCGCAGTTCGTCGCGCTCCGGGCTCATGGCATCAGGATAGGTCTCACGGCCGACGGCTACCCGCTCGTTAGCGCCGATGTCGGCGGGTTACCAAGCGGCACAGCGCGGTGCCTACCGTTGCGATGGTGCAGCGGCCGGTTCGCGGCGTCTAGGTTCAGAGGCCTCGGATGGTGACGGCGTGGGCAATACCAGCGGCGTTGTTGCTGGTAGCTGCCGTGACCGTTCGATACGTGTTGTCGCCGCGTAGGGCGGTGATGTTGACGACATACTTGCCTTTGCTGTCGGTGTGGATCGTCTTGATTGTTTTGTACGTGGCATCGCGCTGCATCTTCTGCAGATAGATGGTGGCGTTGCCGTGAGCCGGCGTGATGGCTCCGGTGAAGGTTTCTTTGGTGCCTGTGCGCAGGTGCAGGGCGGATGCCTTCATCGAGATTCGCGGGCGGACCGGGAGCGTTGCCGTGGCGGTGCTGGCGAAATGGCTCTGGTCGCCGGCGTAGGCGAACGTGTAGGTGGTGTTGACGGTCGGTTTGACGGTGAAGGTGGCCTGCCCGGTGGCGTCCATGACCGCGCTGCTCAGAAAGTGCTGTTGCCCGCCCGCGGGCCTTGCGTAGACGGCGACGGTCGCGCCCGGGACTGTGCCGGAGGTCTCGACGTTGTGGAGCGTGACGCCCAGGGCGCCGGTTGAGCCGATGGTCAGGCTTTGCGGTGTCGTGACTGCGATGTTGGTGTGCGAAGCCCTGCTGGCCGTGACCTGCGTCGCGGTGTAGGTGAGCTTGAACGGTGTCTGCTGGTCAGTGAGGGTGACGGTGGCGAATTGACCGCTGACTGCTCCAGCGGTGATCACGGGCACCGCTCCAGCGGGCGGCGCGTCGCTTGCGACGTGGCCTAGCTCCAGGGTGCCGGCCAGTTGCGCGGTGCCGCTGGTGGTAACGCTCGACGCCCCCGAATTGCCGATGCCCAGCACCAGCGTTCCGCTGCTGTCTTGGGTGAACCCGCTGCCGGTACTGAAGCTCTCTCCCTGTGGGCCGACAATCATGGTTCCGGCGTTGAGCAGTTGGCCGCTGCTAAGGCCTGTCGTGGAGCGGGGATCGCCGTCGACGGTCAGGCTGCCGGTGTTCGTTAGTGTGCCGTTCACGGACAGGTTCACTGGGAGGCCGCCTTGGCCGTCCACAGTCAACGCACCCGCGTTCGTGACCGACGATGGGAATCTCACGACGGTTCCTGTCGCGACGGAGCCGATGGTCAGCGACTGGTTGCTGGCGATGTCGCCGATGACAGTGGCGCTGTGACCGATTCTGAACGCGCCGCCACCACCACCTGACAAATTCAGCGTGCCGCCGTCGATGATGTCGACGATGCCGCTGGTGATGGTGCCTCCTGACTGCTGCCACGTCGCACCAGACAGGCCACCCCCGACAGTCACCGTGCCGCCGGACGCGTTGTCAAAGACGCTCGTGCCCTTGGCCGCGAGATAGCCCCCCGGCTCGGTCGCGAACGAGCCCTGGTTCATCAGGGTGCCGGCCGTCTCCACGGTGTGCCCGACGATGTCGATCTGCCCGCCGTTGGTGACCTGGCCGGCGAACGTCGCGGTGGCGTACTGCGGTTGCCGCCACAGACCGTTGCCGGTGACCGTGAGCGCGCCGTCGCTTTCAAGCGGTCCAGCGTCAACCAGTTTCGCTGCGCCGCTCGCGCCGCCGGTGGCATCGCCAACTTGAACCACGGCGTTCGTGCCGAACGTGCTCTGGTCCGGTCCCTCCACTGTGACACTCGCTCCGGGCAGGACCTGCACGGTTTGCACGCCAGCGGTGCTGTCCACCGTCAACGCGTCCAGCGACACGTCCGCGCCCACCGTGATCGTGGACGTGCCGCTCGTGGCGATGCACGCGAGATCGCTCGGGCCAGGTACGCCGTGGTCCCAGTTCCCGGCAGTGGTGAACGATTGATCAAACGCACCCGTCCAAGACGTGGTGCATGAGGCAGCCGCTGCAGCGGTCAGCGGGACGGCGACAGTGATGGCAATCGGAACGACGAAAGCAACAGTTCCAAGACGGGTGAAGCGAAACACGGAACTCCTCATGACTGCGGAAACGGTCAAAAGGTACAGGTCCATTGCAATCCACGACCGAAAAATGATGACAAAGGACTAGACGCAGCAGATTGGTGGATGCGGCTGCACCAACCAACGTAGGACTAGTTCCTTCGGACGGTCTTGTCGATGTATACGCAAAGTTAGTGCCTTAAGTCGTGACAATTGTGCGTTATGAACGACGATTGATTGGCCCAACCTTGCCCACCGTTCTCGGCGCTTCGGCGTCGCTCTTGCTCTTGGCGCCGTGGTCGCCATTCCCGTTACGTCCGCTAGCGCTGACACGACGGCCTCGCCGCCGTCCGTGAGTATTGAGTCGCCCACCGACTTCACCTCGTTCACCGGCGACGTCACGGTGGTCTTCGACGTTGTAACCGACGCAGCAGCTGGACGGACAGTCCAGCGTGGTGTTGTCCTCACCGACAGCGGGCAGCAGCGTGCGGGAACTGTGGATTGCAGTGCCTCCGGGTCGATGTCGGACTGCGTTGTCACGGTGGTGGTGCATACAGGCGGGCTGCCGAACGGTGAGCAGACGTGGGCGGTACAAGGCTGGGACAGTGCCGGTGCAATGACAGCGGCCGCGCTGCACCTGACGCTGGACAACCCGGCGCCACAAGCAACTGTGACAGGGCCGGCGGTCCCGGCCAGCGGCGCATTCGACGGCAACTACACGCTCACCGTGGACGCGAGCGAACCGCAAAACTCACTCGGGGCAACGCTGCACGGCGTACGGTTCTACCGCGGCGGCGCCCTGCTCGGCGAAGACGACGCGGCGCCGTACTCGTGGCCGATCACGCTGACATCTAACGACGTCGCCTACGCCTTTGTCTGGGCCGTCGCCGTCGACAGCTACGGCGACCTCAGCGCCGAGGCGCCGTTCAACGGCCTGATCGATAAGGCGCCACAGGTCGTGCTGGACGAGCCGTCGAGGTCACCGCTGGTGCTGCCGGCAAGCGGCGCTGCCTACCTCGACTGGACAACCTCAGTCACATCCAAAGGCGCCTGGTACGCCCAGAACCACCGCGACAACTATCTTGCCGACCTTGACGTGCTCCTCGACGGAGACCTTCGGGCCCGGGCCACGGCAGCGGCAGACGCCTCGGCGTTCACACCGGCCGGCGACTGCCAGCCAATCCAGGCCTGCGGCCCTGACGCGAGCTTCTACCAAGCCGGGCCACTCACCGGCGGGATGCAGATTGCGCTTACCCCGGGCGACGCCGGCTGGCGGACGCTGACCGTGCGCGCGGCCGACAGCCTCGGCGTTCATGCCGAGTATCCGTTTCAGGTATTCGTAGACGCCGGACCCCAAATTGATTGGCTCGCGCCCGCCGATGGCGGCGTCGTGCCGTCGGGATCCATCGTCGATATCGCCGCGGCCGTGACCGCACGCGGTCCGACGCGTCTCATGCAAACCGATGTTTTGGTCGACGGCAAGGATGGCTACGCAAACACCTTGTGCAACGACGCATGCGGCACCGCAACCGTGCAACGCGGCGCCTGGGTTGTGCCTCAACTGATGACAGGGACGCACACCATCACTGTCCAGGCCCAGTCAGATTCCGGAATGGAAACCGCGCACACGATCACCGTCACTGTCAAACCGTCAACAGTCCTCGCGCTCACCGCCGCCACGACAACAGTCGGCGCAGGACACACCACGTCCATCACCGGAAGACTTCGACGCGTCGGCGGGCAAACACTCGCCGGCGAGCAGGTCACTCTCGAACAACGCCGCGCCGGTACCACCACATGGCGCACTGTCAACCGCAAGCAGACCGACGCCATCGGCACCGTCTCCTGGCAGCCGCGCATATGGAACACCTGCGCCTACCGCATCGTCTACACCGGCCAGGACCCGTACCTGGCGTCACACTCCTCAGCCGTGCACATCAAGGTCCGGCGCTAGCCACGCACCGCAACCAGAGGATCAGGTTCGGTCGCGCGCAGCGACCGGTGCTGCAGCACTTGCACGACGCCGAAGGCGAGTTGGTTAGGCGATGAGACCTTGCCGACGTGCAAGGTCTCGGACGAACTCTGCCGTCACCTTGCCGCGATGAACCAGCTCCACCCACCGGTCATCAGTTCGGCCAGCACGGAGCGCCCGTTGGCATGCCAGGGCGGGCGGCACCCCGAGTTTTGCCAACTTGCTAGCCGCGGCCGACCACTTGGGATCGCATCCAGCGTCGAGCCAGCGCCCCACATCTGACTCGTCCCAGAAGTCCACGCTGATCCACGCCATGACATAGCGCTCGGCCTCGTCCGGCGGTAGCCAGTCCATGCGATCAAGGAAGACGCGGGCATAGCGACTCGGTGGTCGTTGCTCCTCCGGCTTCCGTCGCTCGTTCCGCCGCAACTTCGGCTTACGGCGGCCGAGTAGCCATTGCGCAGTCGGATCGGTATTCGGGTCGAGACTCATGTTCCGCGGCGCCTCCAGGCACACCCCGGAACGTTCGCTTGCGGCTATAAGTAGTCGTCGGGACAGGGCGACCGGGGCACTACTTACACCGGTGTGATTCGACTCACTCACGCTCATGGTGACTCAACTCCGGCGCAACTTCAACCCGTTCTCCACACACGCTGCTAGGCGCTACGGACCTCGTGGTGTCGACGCCTACCGACGGGTCGTATGACCAGCACTGTTGCGATGACCCTCTGACACGCCCGAGGGCTTACTGGCGAGGACCACTTCCGATGACGAATTCGCCAATGACGGTGCGCCCGTCGGACTTGTAGACCGGGATGGTCACCGGCGTGGGATGCATCGTCGCCGCTTGTTCTGGCGAGGTGGGTTGGGGTTGCGCCGCCTGCAACTGGGCGGCGTAGATGTAGCCCTGGCGGCCATTAGTGGCGACGGCCGCGATCAGGTCGGGGGTGCCGTGGCTATTTGGGAGGCCGTAGGTCAGCCCGTCAGCGTTGACCTTCCAGGCAGTTGTCGCGTCGTTCGCGTAGTGGGCGAACAGTTGCCAACGATCGCCGGGTCCTGCGGTGATGGTTGTCGTCTGTTGACCGGCGGCAATCGGCAGGCTGTAGGTCGTGACAGATCGGCCGGCATCGTGGGCGTCGCAGCGAACCGAGGCTCCGTCGGTGAAACCGAACACACCGGGCGTCAGACAGGTCAGCTGCAGCTCGATCCGGGTTGCATCCGCAGGAGGCTGACCCAGTTGGACGGTCTGCGTGCCGGCACCGGTGAACTTCACCATGGGCACGATCGCGGTCTTCGACGTGTCCGCGGCAACGGCCCAAGCGAGAACTGAGTCTGGACCGTAGACGTTGGGGACGGACAGTTCGGAGAGGTCAGATCCGTCTCGGTTAACGGTGTAGACGTCACCGGCCGCGTCCCCGTTCGCGAAGGTCAGCGCGAGCTTGGTGCCGTCGGGGGCCCACGCCGCGGATGTCCACGCCACCTGCCGTCCCGAAGTAGGGGTCGAGACTTGCGTGGCGGCACCCGTCATGGCGTTGATGATGAACGCAGCGGCCAAGTTGTCGTCGTGGACAGCGATGAGCGATCCGTCAGGTGACCATGCAGGGGCGAGTCGCTGGCAGTACGGGGTTGGGCAGCGCCAGAGCTGGCGTTCCTGGCGACCGTCCGGAGCGACGGTGAAGACACCTCTTGGCAAACCGACCGATTCACTCGCGGGCGCACTATTACTAGCCGGCTGCGTAACTCGGGAGAACGCGATCAGGTCGCCACGGGGCGACCAGGCCGGATCTGTGTCGAGGCTGCATCCCGGGCGGTTAGGTTGACACGAGCGGTCGGTCAGCTTGCGCAGCCCGCTGCCGTCCGCGTTGATGACGAAGATGGCGCTCGGCCCGGTGTAGGCGCCGGTGTTCAACTGAACGTCGCGTTGTGAGAACGCGATGCGCGTTCCGTCCGGCGACCATGCTGGCTCGGCGGCTGCCAGGACGCAGGCACGGCCACACAGCAGGTGCACGGTCCCCGACGCCGCGATGAGCGTCCGAATGCCGTTGTCGACGAACGCGAGCGATTGTCCGTTCGAGGCCCAGGCGAGATCGTGGCAGAACGAGGCGCAGGCATAGACCTGCCGGTCGTTGCTGCCGTCGATTCCGACCAGACGCAAGACGCTGTGACTCCTGAAACTTGTCGGGTCGGCGCCTGGGGTCAGGGTCTCGTGCACGTACGCGACCGTCCGGCCGTCCGGGCTGACGGCGGCGCCGGTGTCCGCGCCAGCGCCCCGGGTGAGCTGACGGACCACAGAGCCGTTTGGCGAGACCGTCACGAGATCGGTATCGACTATCTGGGTCGCGCGGGTCGGGTGATACTCGGCGACGATCAACGCGCCGTTGACGTGTCCCGGTGTGATCGGGGCCGGGGCGGCTTCGCGGCTGGAGGCAACAACCGCGATGATGATCGCCGCCGCCGTGGCAGCTGCGGTGGCGAGCGCAGCAAGTCCACCCCGCTGTCGACGTCGGCGGCGGACCGCGCGATCGAACTGAGTCCACGGCAGCAGGTCCGCCGGTGGTTCGGGCGGCAGCCGGTGCAGGTCGAGCACGACCGCGCGTTCGTCATGGTCACTCATGCGCCACCCCACTCCACGACTCGACGTCAAGCTCGAGCCCGGCCGCCCGCAGGTGAGCCAGCGCCTTCGACGTCTGGCTCTTCACGGTGCCAACCGAGCAACCGAGAACCGTTGCCGTCTCCTCGGTAGACAGATCCTCAAAGAAGCGCAAGACGATGGTCGCGCGCTGGCGGGCGGGCAGGCGGCCCAGCGCGGCTATCGCCATCACCCGGTCGTCGCTTGCAGACGAGGGATCATCGACCCACGAAGACTCCGGAGGAATCTCCGTAGGAATCTCCCGGCTCGACCGACGCCGCCACCACGAGGCATGCGCGGTGTACAGCACCTTGCGGACGTACGCATCCGGGTTATCGGCCGCGACGCGCGGCCAGTGCGGATACGTCTTCATCAGCGCCACCTGGACAAGGTCCTCCGCGAGATGCCAGTCACCTGTCAGCAACCACGCCGCCTTGAGCAGCCGAACACGCCGGGACAGCACGAACTCGCGAAAGTCCTCCGACTCCCGCATTGCGCCTCCCCGTGTCAACCCGTCCAACCGAGTCAACCAACCCAACCCGTCAAACGGTTGCCCTGCCGGTGAGAAATCACTGCCGGCGAGCAACCCAACACGCCGGGCCGGGCGGCCGCCACGCCTCGCTCCGTTGCGCGAGTGTCGAGTAAGACCGTCTCGGCCGCACGAGTGGCGTACCTATCCGACGTCGAAGATCGGCACCTTCGCAGCGTCTAGAGGGCTTGGATAAGCCGAACCATCCCGATGACGAAGACGACGCCTCCGCAGACGGCGAACACCCATCCGACAACGCCGGCCAGCTGGTACTGGCGGTCGAACATGGCGTCCGGGTCCTTCAAACGCTGCGGTAGGAAGCGCCACGGAGGAATCCGCGTCAGAGGATGCGTGACCTGGATGGTTAGGCGCGTATACCAAGTCGAAAACCCACGAAAGTCGGACGCGAGGACGTACCCGAGACCGGCAAAGAGCCACCCGGCCAACATCATGCCTACGGCACTAGACGCGCTCACTCGAGCCAGTCTGCCGGTTCATGCACAACGGCACTTACTCGTCGGGCACGTAGCCGTAATAAGTGGCGCGGCTGCGGATCCAGCCCTCGCCTGCTGTGGTGCCCTCCGCCTCTGAGGTTCCCATGACCACGCGCTTATACCGGGGATAGTTCGCGGGGTCGTACGTTTCGAATCGCGCATATCCATCGACGTCGACCGCGCCCGCGTTGAAGTACGGAACATGGTCGGTTGGACGGACTAGAACGCGGCTCGCGCGTGCCAGCGCCCATTCGAGCGCTGCTGCCAGCGGAATACCCGATGGTCCTGGCTCGTAGCGTTGCGGGCCACCTTCGATGTGCGCGCTCAATGCCTCCCCGTCGTACGCCACCCAGCCGGTGGGGTCAGCCGTGGCGGCGTCCATATCCACATGCTGCCGGAGCCCCCGCCGTTCATCAACCGGCGGCGCGATGAGATGACATATGCCGCCGGACCCCCTCCGCACAAAGAGAAGATCCGTCTTGAAGGCGGGTTCTCGTAGCAGGAGCTGGAGGAGGTCCGGACATGGCGATCGTAG
>Ga0207707_10000718_pt1 | contig 32754 bp, 34 predicted proteins | sample KBSC83BmetaG_FD_184336 | JGI IMG/M metagenome (GOLD analysis project Ga0207707, IMG submission 184336) | Corn rhizosphere microbial communities from Kellogg Biological Station, Michigan, USA - KBS C8-3B metaG (SPAdes) (version 2) | ecosystem: Host-associated > Plants > Roots > Rhizosphere ... | reverse complement strand
GCGCGTCCGCGGCCCCGCGCTGGAAGAGGCAGATCAACACCTTCCCCTTTCGTGCGCGCGGGAGCGCTTGCGCGTACACCGCGCGGCGCAGGAACGAAGGGCTGAGCCCCATGGTGACGAGCGCCATTGCGCCCGACTTGAGAAAGACGCGTCGTTGCATGGCTTCCTACCGCCGTTGAAATTCGGGAGCGCCGAGTGCGGGCCCGACGATATTCGCGAGCCCGGCCGGTTGATGCGCGCGAGAATCGCGTCGGGACAACGCAGCCGAGGCGAAGTGCGCGGGCCTTCCGGTGCTACCCGCTTCCCCAGGCTTCCGCTCATAGCTGATAGCTTCTCAGCTCACGAGCTTACGGCCTGAGCTCGCCCTCCCGGTCGCGATCCAGACACCGCAAGAAGATGCCGACGCATTCCCCACCCGCCCACCCCTCCACCCTCAGCGGGCTAGTTTTCGCCGGTGCCCCCACCCCACCCCCGCCGTCCCCCGGCCACCCCGGTCCCCAACCCCACCTGGCGCGACCGCGTTCGCGCCCTCCGCTACGTCCCCAAGCTGATTCGCCTGGTCTGGAACACGCACCGCGCGTACACCCTCATCATGACCGTGCTCCGCGCTGTGCGGGCCGTCGTGCCGGTGGCGTCGCTCTGGATCGGGAAGCTCATCATCGACCGCGTGGTCGAGCTGCGAACCACGCACGGCTCGGCCACGCCGCTCTGGCATCTCGTGGCGGCCGAGATCGCGATCGTGTTCGGCGGCGACCTGCTCGCGCGGGGATCGTCGCTCGTCGAGAGCCTGCTCGGCGATCTCTTCTCGATCCACACGAGCATTCGCCTCATGGAGCACGCGGCGACGCTCGATCTCGCGCAGTTCGAGGATCCCGCCTTCTACGATCAGCTCGAGCGCGCCCGGCGTCAGACGGTCGGCCGCATCGGGCTGCTCTCCGAGCTCCTCACGATGGGGCAGGACACGCTCACGCTCGGCACGCTGGGCACGGCGCTCGCCGTGTACAGCCCGTGGCTGCTCCTCCTGCTCGCCATCGCCGTGGTGCCGAGCTTTCTGGGGGAGACGCACTTCGCTGGGCTCGAGTACTCGCTGCTGTACCGGTACACACCGGAGCGGCGGCAGCTCGACTATCTGCGCTACGTGGGCGCCAGCGACGTGACCGCGAAAGAAGTCCAGATGTTCGGTATCGCGGGGTGGGTGGTCGATCGCTATCGCGTGCTGGCGAACCGGTTTTACGAGGACAACAAGCGGCTCTCGATCCGGAAGGGAATTCTGAGCAGCGCGCTGTCGGTCTTCGGCACGCTCGGCTACTACGCCGCGTACGTGGTGATCCTCGCGCGGACGATCAGTGGCAGCATCACGATCGGCTCGCTCACGTTTCTCGCGGCGTCGTTCTCGCGGAGCCGCGACATCGTGCAGCGGCTGCTCACCAACGCGAGCGACATCTCGGAGCAGAGCCTCTACCTCAAGGATCTGTTCGACTTCTTCGAGATGCGCCCGACGATCACCACCGCGAGTGGGAGCCGCCCGGTGCCGGCCGTGATTCGGGAGGGCTTCGTGTTCGAGGACGTCGGCTTCCAGTATCCGGGGAGCGAGCGGTGGGCGGTGCGCCACATCAACTTCGCGCTGCGCCCGGGGGAGCGGATCGCGCTCGTCGGCGAGAACGGGGCGGGGAAGACGACGCTCACCAAGCTTCTGCCGCGGCTCTACGACGCCACGGAGGGACGGATCCTGCTCGATGGCGTCGACATTCGCGAGTACGATCTCGCGCAGCTGCGCCGAGCGGTGGGGGTGATCTTCCAGGACTTCGTGCGCTTCGACATGCGCTTCGACGAGAACATCGGCGTGGGCGAGATCGAGCGGGTGCGCGGCTATCTCGACCACGAGCAGAACGGCGACGCACCCGCCGCGGTGCCGGCGGAGCTGGCGACGGCGGCCGAGCAGTCGCTGGCGGCATCGCTGCTGCCGAGATTCGAGGAGGGGTACAAGCAGATGCTCGGCCGGCGGTTCGAGGGCGGAGTGGCGCTCTCGGGCGGCGAATGGCAGAAGATCGCGCTGGCGCGGGCGTATCTGCGTGAGGCGCAGCTGCTCATCCTGGACGAGCCCACGGCGGCGCTGGATGCGCGGGCGGAGTACGAGGTGTTCCTGCGCTTCTCCGAGCTCGTGGCGGGGCGGATGGCGGTGCTCATCTCACACCGCTTTTCGACGGTGCGGATGGCGGACAGGATCATCGTGCTGCGGAACGGCGGGATCGAGGAGGAGGGGACGCACGACGCGCTCGTGGCGCGCGGCGGCCTGTACGCGGAGCTCTTTGCCCTTCAGGCGGCGGGGTATCGGTAGCCGCCGCTACTCCTTGATCAGATACCCGCGCCCGCGCACGGTCTGGATGAGCGGATCCTTCTTGTCGTCGTCCAGCTTCTTGCGCAGGTAGTTGATGTAGACGTCCACCACGTTCGTGAGCGGATCGGCGTCGTGCTTCCACACGTGCTCGCTGATCATCTGCCGCGTGACGATGTGCCCCGCGTTGCGCACGAGGTATTCGAGCAGCGCATACTCCTTTTGCGTGAGCTCGATCACCTTGCCGCCGCGCTCGACGCGCCGCGCCACGGGATCCACGGCGAGATCGCGCACGCGCATGGTGGAGCTGCCCGCCGTGATCGTCGAGCGCCGGAGCAGCGCCTTCACGCGCGCCAGCAGCTCGGCGTACTCGAAGGGCTTCGCGAGGTAGTCGTCCGCGCCGGCATCCAGACCGCTCACCTTGTCGTCCACGGTCGTGCGCGCGGTGAGCATCAGCACAGGAAACTGGTAGCCGCGCGAGCGAAACTCGCGGGCCAGCTCGTAGCCGCTCCGCTTGGGCAGCCCGACGTCGAGGATCGCGAGCGACGGCGCGTCGTCGAGCACCTTGAGCAGGCCGTCTTCCCCGTCGGATGCGGTGCGCACGTGGTAGCCCGCACCGGTGAGGATGCGCGGCAGCACGGCGAGAAGATCCGGATCGTCTTCGACCACCAGCACGGAGTCACTGATCGGCACGTCTGACATATGCCCCGGAATATATGGTGAGTTCGCGACCGTGGCGAAGATATACGCTCTTGATCGATAGATGCGAGGTGTCTTTCTTTCAAGGGTGAGCACGAACCGACTTCGAGACGGCGTGGGCATCGGGATCATCGCCGGCGCCGCCACGGCCGGCGCCCTGCTGGGCTTCGGGCACGCGCGCGGGGCGATGCTGCAGCCCCTGAATGCCGTGGCGCACATGTACGCGGGGAGCCGCGCGTTCCTCACCACCGGCTTTCAGCCCGGGATCACGCTCGGCGCAATCACGATCCATCTCCTCTCGACGATGCTCTGGGGGATCGTGCTCGCCTTCATCGCCGCGCCGCTCGCGGGGCGCGAGCGCGCCCTGGCGCCACTGGGTGTGGGGCTGCTCGCGTACCTCGCCGACCGGTTCGTCGCGCCGAACGAGCTTCGCCCGGGTTTCGAGCAGCTCCTGTCCAGCGGCGAAACAATTTTCGTCTACGTCGTGTTAGCAATTGCGCTCGCGCTCGGATTGTGGGCTGCCGGGCCGCGCAGCGACCGTCTCTGACACGAATCGTCTCACTCTGCGACACCGCTGTCACTTCGCGGCAACAGTCGGTGTTGTCCGCTCTCGTCGCGTGCGTGCGCTTTTAGAATTGAGGTGTAGAACGAGAGAAGAAAGCGATGACGCGATCGGCCTCTCTCTTGCTACATTGGCACGCCGAGCAGGTGGTTCGAGGGCGGTCGTCGTTGCCCCGGTGCACGACCATTCCTTCACAGGAGGGAAAATGGACTTCCTCGTCATGCTCGAGGAAGGTGTCGAATTGTCCCCCGTGCTCGCGCGGGTGGATTCGGTTCCGTCGGCCTTCTCCCAGGAGCGCTGCGACCGCGATGTCGTGACGCTCTACGGCGTTCCCGACTCCGGATCCCTCGCTCTGGCGCTCGCGGCCGCGGTGGAAAGTCACCGCACCGGCGTGGGCCCTGGCACTTTCCGCCACCTCGGCCTCATGGTCGGGCGTGGAGCAGTCGGCGACGCCGCGTGGCGCGATGCCACGACAGGCGAGATCGTCACCAGCGATCTGGACATTCCGCTCGATGTCCTCACCGCCACTGCGCACCTCATCGTGTCGCGCTTCGGAGCGAAGCTGCAGCGACTCGTCGCCGGTCTGTCGATGCCCGATTGGCCGGAGGGCGCACGACGCGCCATCTCGATCACGCTCGATCCCGTCATCGAGCCCACGCTGGCCGCGATCGCCAAGATCGAAAGCGTGCTCGAACACTTCCGTGAGGCCGACGGCATGGCATACGAACTCGAGGGAGACTAGCGAACCTTTCACGTCCGCACCGAACGATGAACGGGAGCGCCTCGGCGCTCCCGTTCGTACATGTGTGCTCGAGTGATCTGGAGTTGCCCGCGGCGCCACCGTATCTTCGGCGCCATGCGAATTCCCACCCCTCCCGTCCGCGCCGCGCGACTCCTCGCCTGTGCCGTGCTCCTCGCCGGGGCCGCTCCCCGAGCCTCCGCCCAGTCCGCCCTCGCGGGCTTCGACGACTACGTCGCGCGAAGCGTGAAGGACTGGAACGTCCCCGGACTCGCGATCGCCGTGGTGAAGGACGACTCGGTGGTGTTCGCGAAGGGGTACGGCGTGCGCAGGCTCGGCACCCACGACTCGGTGGACACGCACACGCTCTTCGCGAACGCGTCCACCACCAAGGCGTTCACGTCGTTCGTCGTGCAGCTGGCGGCCGACGAGGGGAAGCTGCGGCTGGACGCGCCGGTGGTGACCTACATGCCGTCGCTCTCGCTCTCCGATCCGGTGAAGACGCGCGAGATCACCGTGGCGGATCTGCTGTCGCACCGAACGGGACTGCCCGAGGCCGATTTCATCTGGTACGAGGACACCTCGTCCTTTCCCGAGATCATGCGGCGGCTCGGCTACGTCCAGTTCAACGCTCCGGTTCGCTCGCACTTCGAGTACCAGAACATCACCTACGCGCTGGCCGGGAACATCACGGCGCAGCGGATGGGGAGCTCGTGGGAGAAGCTCGTGCACGACCGCATCCTCGGGCCGCTCGGCATGCACGAGACGTACACCGAGACGCCTGACGAGCACGCGCACCGGAACATCGCGTACGCCCACGACTACGTGAACGACACGGTGACGGTGATCCCGCGATACGCCACCGACAACATCGGTCCGGCGGGCGCGATGTACTCGAGCGTGTCGGACATGGCGATTTGGATGCGCTTTCTGTTGGACAGCGCGCGGGTCGGCGGGAAGCGGCTGGTGTCCGCGCGCGGCTACGCCGACATGTTCGCTCCGCACATTCTCGTCGACGAAAAGGAGTTCTACCCCACCGCCAGGCTGACCCATCCGCGCTTCCAGGCGTACGGGCAGGGATGGTTCCTCGAGGACTATCGCGGCGAGTACGTCGAGTTCCACACGGGGAGCATCGATGGAATGGTCGCGATCGTCGGGCTCATCCCCGAGCGGCACCTCGGCGTGGTGATCTTCGCCAATCGCGACCACGCCGAGCTTCGTCACTCGCTCATGTACACCGTGTTCGACCGGTACATCGGCGGCTCGACGCACGACTGGAATCGCGAGATGCTGGCGATGTACACGAAGCTGCGCGAGGACGGAAAGAAGGAGGAGCTGAAGATCGACTCCGCGCACGTGCAGGGCACCTCGCCGTCGCTCCCGCTCGTGCGCTACGCGGGTGTGTACTCGGACAGCCTGTACGGCACCGCCACGGTCAAGCTGGAAGGCAGGAAGCTCGTCGTTTCGTTCGGTCCGCTCTCCGTCGCCAACCTGGAGCACTGGCACTACGATACGTTCATGGCGCACTGGCGCGACGCGTATCGCGGACGTCAGCTCATGTCCTTCCGGCTCGCGGACGATGGTACGGTGGCGGGGCTCGCCATCGGCGACGATGTAATTTTACGGAAGGTATCGCTCAAGCCCGGCTCGTAACCAACAGACATCCGCTCTCGGTGAGATCGCCATGAAGTTCATGCTCCTCATCTACAACGACAGCAAGCTGCTCGCCGACCTCCCGCCCGCGGAGTTCGATTCGGAGATGCGCGGCTGCCTCGCGAAGGCAGACACGCTCAAGCAGGAAGGGCACTTGATCGAGTCGCAGATGCTCAAGCCCGCGGCCACCGCCAAGTCCGTGCGAGTGCGCAACGGGCGGCAGACGGTGCACGACGGGCCGTTCGCGGAGGCCAAGGAGGTGCTGGGTGGCTTCAACCTCATCGAGGCCGATGACATGGATGACGCGCTGCGCATCGCCGCGATGTTCCCGTGGTCCCGCACCGGCTGCATCGAGGTGAGGCCGGTGGAGGACATCGAAGCGGTCAGGACTCGAGTAACGGCAACGGCGGGGAAGAGCTGAGCGCGCGGGCATCGCGAGGCGGTTCGGGATCGCGACTGGTAGCGCGAGCTCAGGCTGTAAGCAATGAGCGAGATGCTATCAGCCTCGAGCAGAAGCCAGGAGGGTGTGGCGGAATCGTTGGCTCGTCACTCCGAATCTCGCGCAGACCACAGCTCCCGGCCCTACCCGCTCCTCTGTACAGACCTGGATGATAGGTGAGCGCTAGACCGGGATGATGTGCCCGCACTCGCGCTCAACCCTCCTGGCTTCTGCTCGAGGCTCACGGCTTCTCGCTCGAGGCTTACAGCCTGAGCTCGCGCTACCGGTCGCGATTCCGCCCCGCCTCGCGATGCCGACGTACTCGGGCTCAGCGACTACGACGCCGCCCCGACGGCAGCCCTTGGCTGCTTGTACGTGAACCGCTTCCCCTCGTAGTTGCGGAACACGACCTCGTCGTCGTTGATCTCCTCGACGTACTCCGGCAGGAGCGGCACCTTGCCGCCGCCGCCGGGGGCGTCGATCACGAAGTGCGGAACCGCGAGCCCCGAGGTCCAGCCGCGGAGCGCCTTGATGATCTCGAGCCCGGTCTGCACCATCGTGCGAAAGTGCTCGCCGCCGGCCACCTGGTCCGCCATGTAGATGTAGTACGGCCGCACGCGCGCCTTCAGCAGCTCGTGCATGAGCTTCATCATCACCTCGGGCGTGTCGTTCACGCCCTTGAGGAGCACCGTCTGGCAGCCGAGCACGACGCCCGCGCGCGAGAGCCTGTCGAGCGCCGCCACCGAGGCCGGGGTGAGCTCGCTCGGGTGGTTGAAGTGCGTGTTCATGTAGATCGGGTGGTACTTCTGCACCATCTCGCAGAACTCCGGGGTGATGCGCTCCGGCAGATGCGAGGTGATCCGGCTCCCGATGCGGATGATCTCGACGTGCGGAATCTCGCGCAGCTTCTGGAGGATGTACTCGATGCGCCGGTCGGACAGCATCATCGGGTCGCCGCCCGAGAGGATGATGTCGCGGATCTCCGGATGGCTCCTGATGTAGTCGAACGCCGAGTCGTACTGGTTGAGCGGGATCTTCTCCGGATCGCCCACCTTGCGCCGCCGGGTGCAGAAGCGGCAGTAGGACGCGCACACCGGACTCACGAGAAAGAGCACGCGATCGGGGTAGCGGTGCGTGATGTTCGGCACCGGCGAGTCGCCGTCCTCGTCGAGCGAGTCGACCACGCCGTCCACCACCTCGAGCTCGCGCGTCGTCGGCACGTACTGGTTCCACATCGGGTCGCCGACTTCCCTGATCTGTTCGAGCGCCGCCGGAGTGATTCGCACCTGGAATCCATCGAACGCGGGGCGCAGCGCCTCGACGTCGATCACATCGCGGCCGAACTTCTCGGCCAGCTTCTCCAGGGTGTCGACGCTTCCGTCGCGCAGAATCTTTTGCCACTCACTCATGGCGAGCCTCCTCTTCGGCGCCAGCCTGCAACTGCTTCGTGAAGATCACGCGATCATCGCCCTCTGCATAAAACCCGCGAACGCGCGCGCGTTCCACGTAGCCGCGCCGTTCGTAGAACAGCCGCGTCACGGCGTACGAGCTCCGCGACGACGTCTCGATCACGAGGAGCCTGGCGTTCCGCTCGCGCAGCCGGTCTTCCACGGCGCGCATCAGCGTGCTCCCCCATCCGGCGCCGTGCGCGGCGGGGTCGACGGCAATCCAGTACAGATCGTAGCCACGGTCGGTGGCGGGGGTCGGACCCCAGCACGCGTAGCCGCGCAGCGCGCCATCGTCGTCGAACACGCCCGCGAGCTCGTACGACTCGGCGCTCCGCATCGCGTCGTCGAAGAGCTCGAGCGCGACGTCGATCTCGCTCTCCGTGAAGGCGCCGGTGGCGGCGAGGATGTCCCCGACGCGTCCGCGATGGTGCGCGTCGAGCGCGGCGACGCGCGGGGCGACCCGCCCCGGGATCATGGTCGCGTTCAGCGCTGCCCGACCGCGAACAGCTCGAGCGCCGGCTCGTCGTCTCCCATGGTGACGCCCGAGAGCCGCCGCGCGAGTGCCCACTGATCGGCCGTGGAGGCGCGCTCGCGGTGCAGCCCGCGCTCGCAGATCGCGCGCACCAGCGCGCCGTAGTCCATGCCGTCGACGCCCGCCATCCGCGCGAGCCCGGCGTCCGGCGCCAGGTCGGGGTTCGCGTTCACCTCGAGGATCCACGGTTTTCCCGCGCGGTCGATGCGGAAGTCCACGCGACCGTAGCCGTCGCCGCCGACCACGCGCCACGCCTGCATCGCGAGCCGCTGCAGCTCCTCGGTGAGCTCCGCCGGAAGATCCGCCGGGCACTGCGGCTGGGCGCCGGAGTCCTCATCGCACCCGCTTTCCCACTTGGAGCGATACGACACGATGCGCCACATCCCCTTCGGCATCTGATGGAACTGGATCTCGGACACGGGGAGCACCTGATCGCCGACGATCCCGACGTTCACCTCGCGGCCGTCGATGTAGCGCTGGACGATGACCTCATCCCACCGCTCGTGCATCGAGGTGACGCGCTCCGAGAGCGCGCGCATGGTGCGCACCACCGAGCGCTGCTCGACCCCTACCGACGCATCCTCGGCGGCCGGCTTGCAGATGGCCGGGAATCCCACGGCGGGGATCGGCTCGCCGGGCCGCGCGATCGCGAAGCGCGGGATGGGCAGGCGCTGCCGGTCGAGGATCGCGTTCACGACGTGCTTGCGCAGGCAGAGCGACGTGGTCCACGACGAGCTGCCCGTGAATGGAATGCCGAGCGCCTCGAGCGCGGAGATGACCGTGGGCTCGAGCTCGGCCACGCCGTCGATCCCCTCGCAGAGATTGAACACCATGTCGCACTTGGTGCGGCGCGTGCGCTCGATCCAGCGGCCGTCGATGTACACCGGCACGCGCACGACCTGGTTCCCCTCGGCCACGAGCACCGCTTCCACGGCCTCGACCGTCTCGAGGATGAGCAGATCGGCGGACTTGCCGAGGGCCGATGCGCCATCGAACAGAAGAGCGATTTTCATTGCGTCCCCGCCTCGTGGTGGGGCCGACGCAACGAGCTCCGGAAACTTGGCCCGTGCGCTCAGCCCAACGCCGCCGTGCGTCGTACTCGACGCACGGCCTTTCCCGACAGGGGAATCCCCTGCCGCTCCGCGGCGAAACGCAGGGAGCGCTGAATGAGCTCGTCGTAGCTCAATCCGGCCGCCCGCGCCGCCTTGGGAAAGCACGAGTTGTCCTCGGGATTGGGAAGGATTCCCGGCAGGGGATTCACTTCCACCACGTTCGGCACGCCCGCGGCATCGAGTCGCACATCGATGCGCGACCAGTCGCGGCAGCCAAGCACGTGGTAGGCGGAGAGCACGACCTCTTCGATCCTGCTCCGCAGCGCCTCGTCGATCCGCGCAGGACACTCAAAAATCTCCAACGGGTGGCTCCGGTCGTCCCAGAGCCACTTGGCTTCGAAGCCATACACCGGGAGCGCTCCCGGGGGCAGGGCGTCGAAGTTCATCGCGACGATCGGCAGCACGTGGGCGCCATCGCCGTTACCCATCACCGCACAGGTGAACTCGCGTCCGGGGAGATATTCCTCCACCAGCACCGGCTGCGCGTACCGCTCGAGGAGAAACGCCGTCTGCTCCTGCGCCTCGCTCACCGTGCGGCAGTAGTTGTCTTCCGTGATCCCCTTGGACGATCCCTCGTGCACCGGCTTCACGAACAAGGGCAGGCGGAGCCGCGTGCTGCCGCTCTTCGTCCTGCGCGTGGTGAGCCGGTCGAGCATCGCCGGGATTTCGGCGGCGTTCCGGATGAGCGCGAAGGGCGCCGTCGGTACGCCGTGGTACGCCAGAAATTCCTTCGTCCGCGCCTTGTCGAGACAGAGCGAGAGCGAGAACGGATCGGAGCCCGAGTACGGGAAGCCGAGGAATTCGCAAATCGCGGGGACGTGCGCTTCGCGATTCGCGCCGCCTAGTCCCTCAGCGATGTTGAAGACGATGTCCGGCTGGGCCGCCCGGAGCCGTTCGGGGAAGTCCGCGTTCGCCTCGAGCCGGATCACCTCGCCCAGCGCGCCGAGCGCCTGCTCGACCGCGGCGATGGTTTCCGCGCTGTCCCACTCCGCGAACTCGTCGTCCACCTGGCTCGTGGCGACGCCGGGATCCGCCCACTCGTGGTGAGCGCTACTGGGAGGCTCTTCGTCGGGAAGCGCCTCGTCGGCGCCATCCTCGAGACGAAGAGCGGGTACTTCCGGCTTCTGATTGTAGGCGAATCCGATTCGTGTCATCCGATCCTGCTTGAGGTCAGACAATTCCGTTCGCACACTCGCCGCCACCCAACCCCGAGAGCCTGTCTGCTGTTGACGCGCAGCTTTCACGAATCGTATGCATCACGTGCAAGCGCGATGCCGCTTTCGATGGTGCGCGCAAAATAAGAGTCGCCGAAAAGCAATGCAATGATTTTTTGCTTATACGCGAACTTTCTTTTTTCAGACTTTGTGGAAGCCGACTCTCGCCGCCTCGCGCCGATCGTCGCCCACGTAGATCTCGAAGTCGGAGAAGAATCCCGGCGCCTCCGCCGCGAGCAGCCGGAGCGCCGCGACCGCCAGCCGCCGAATCTCCAGCTCCGCTCCCTCGCTCGACCGCAGCTCGAGCATCGTCCGCCACGCCCGCGCGTTCGCCGTCACCACGATCTTCGTCTCCGTGGAGTTCGGCAGCACGCCACGCGCCGCCTCACGCGCCATCTTCCGTCTGTGGACTTTGTCGCCCACCCAGGCGTAACGCTCCATCAGCTGCTCCACGAGCGCGACGTAGCTCGCGAGCGCGCCGTCCACCTGGCTGCGCCACGCCGACTCCAGCGCCTCGTCGCCCGCCACCGCGGGCGGCACGACGAAGCTCGCCTCCTTCTCGTCCACGTAGCGTTGCGAGAGCTGCGAGTACGCGAACCCCGCTCGGTGGCGCACCAGCTCGTGCGTGAGCGACCGGCTCACGCCCTCGAAGAGCAGGGAATAGTTCGCGTGCTCGAGGACGCTCCCGTGTCCCTGGCGCTTGATGTTCTCGAGATATTCCCGCGTCGCCCGCCCCGCCGGATTTCGCTGGCTCATGTAACAGAGCCGGCCGGCAAACTCGGCGAGGCGCTCGCCGTCGGTGCTCTCGCCCAGCCAGGCGACGCCGAGATGCTCGGGCGCGGTGAAGACGGGCTTGGCGAGTAGGGTGATGCGCGGCTCGTAGTAGTACACGGATCTCCAGTGTGGGCTGAGGCGGCTCAGGCGCCGCCGATCATCGAGAGTCGAAAGTTGCTCCATCCCCGGTCGCGCTCCACGGCGTCGAGCGCCGCGCGCGCGTCGCCCGGCAGCGGCGCGAGCGACGGGTCGTACTTGATGTCGCCGAGCGATTGGGCGCCTTCCGGCACCTTCACCCCGGGATTGAAGATGCCGAGCGGATCGAACGCGCGCTTCACCCCGGCGAAGAGCGCCGTCGAGCGCGCGTCCCACACCCGGTCGAGCAGCGGCGTGCGAAGGCGGCCATCGCCGTGCTCGCCATCGAGCGTTCCACCCAGCTCGGAGACCAGCGCGGTCACCTCGTCGAGAATCGCCAGCACCGTGTCGCGCCAGTTGGCGAGCCGGACGTCGATGAGCGGGTTCACGTGCACGTGCGAGTCGCCGGCGTGCCCGAAGATGACGCCGCGCACCCCGTGGCGCGCCAGCACCTCCCGCACACCGCGCACGTACTGCGGCAGCCGCTCGGGCGGTATCGCCGCGTCCTCGATGAACTGCATCGACTTGAGCGACGGCGACAGACGGTTCAGAATCGGGCTCGCCGCGTGCCGCAGCGTCCACAGCGTCGCCTCGTCCTCGGCGCTCGCCGCCACACGAACGCCGCTCGCCCCCGAGGTGAGCAGCGCCTGCTCCATCACGCGCGCCATCGCCGCGGCCGCGCCGGCATCGCCCGCCTCGAGCTCCACCAGCAGCACCGCCTCGCTGCTCTCGTCGATCGCCACCGGCGCCGCGCCGCGGCGCGCGACCTCGATGAAGGTGCGGTCGAGCAGCTCGCACGCCGCCGCGCCACCCACGCGCGCCCGCGCCGCGCCATCCACCGCCTGCTCCAGCGTCGGGAATTCGGCCACGAGGCTGCACGTCGCGGCGGGAATCGACGTGAGCGACAGCTCGATCCCCACGAAGAGCGCGAGCGTGCCCTCGCTCCCCACGAGGAGATCGAGCAGCTCGCCGCTGCGCGCATACTCCGCGAGCGCGTAGCCCGAGGAATCCTTCCGTACGCCGGGGTGCGCGCGGATGCGGCCGGGCGCGGAGAGGATGTTGGCGTGCGGGCCGGCGAGGAATCGCTCGACCGCGGGCACCTCCGGCGGCGCCGCGCCGCGCTCGACGCGCGCGCGCGATCCATCGTCGAACACGCAGTCGAGCGCGGTGACCCACGCCCGCATCGCGCCGTAGCGCAGCGTGTGCGCGCCGGCCGCGTTCGTCGCCGCCATCCCGCCGATGGTACAGAATGCACCACTCGAGGGATCCACGGGGAATCGCAGCCGATGCGTTCGGGCCCGCTCGTTCACCGCGCCGCGAATCGCGCCCGGCCCCACCATCACGCGCCGCCGCTCCACATCCACCGAGCCGATGCCGTTCAGTCGGCTCAGGTCCACGATCACCCCCGCGCCCACCGCGCCACCCGCCATCCCGCTCCCCGATCCGCGCGCGATGAGCGGCGTGCGCGTGAGCGAGGCCCAGCGCACGAGCGTGCACACGTCGTCCGCATCCGCCGGAACCGCCACGGCGGCGGGAATCACGCGCGCGATCCCCGCTCCCTCCGAGTACACCGCGCGCGCGGAATCGTCGTCGCGGTACACGCCGCGAAATCCGTCCGGCTTCACACGGGGCACATTGGCGCGCGCTGCGCCCGTTGACAAGCCGCTCACGAGTCCGTCATCATGCAGCATGGAGAGCGACGTGCCGCTGCGACACGTCGGGCCGCTGATCAAGATCGAAACCGACAGGCGGCTCGGCCACGAGTGGGATGAATGGGACGGCGGCGCGCTCGACAACGGTGGCGACTTCCGCGCGCCCGCGCGCCTGTACTTCGCATTCACCGCGCTGGGCTTTCTCCTCGTCTCGCTGGTCGCCGCGGTGGCCGTGTACCTGCTCGCGCCGCGGCTCGGCATCATCTCGCGACGGCTGCCGCTCGCGCTCTACCTCGGCATCGCCGCCTTCGTCGCGCTCTCCTTCGCCTGGCTCACGCTCCTCGCGCTCTCCGTGTACAGCGGACGCGCCCTGCTCCCGGAGCGGCTGGCCGAGCGCGGCCCGCTGCTGCGGACGCTCAACCTCGCCTGGCGCGTGGGCGAGCTGCTCGGCGTCAAGCGCGACTGGACGGGACACGCCAGCGTCGTGGTGTACGACCGGCTCGCGCTCGCCCGCGAGCGGCGCGTGGCGCCGTCGGAGCTCCTCATCCTCATCCCGCGCTGCCTCTCGCGCGAGGCGCTCGACGGCGTGCTCGAGATCGCGAAGCGCTACGGCGTCTCCGCCTTCGTCGCCACGCGCGGCCAGCTCGCGCGCCGCGTCATCCGCGAGCGCCGCCCCAAGGCGGTGGTCGCCGTGGCCTGCGAGCGCGATCTCGTGAGCGGGCTGCACGACGTGGCCGGCCGCGTCCCGGTGCTCGGACTGCCGATGACGCTCCCCAATGGCCCGTGCAAGGACGCGGCGCTCGATCTGGTACGGATGGATGAGTTTGTCCGGAAGTATCTGGTGACGAAGGGCGCGTAGCGTTTTTGAGTTACGGCCCGCGAGACTGGCACTGACGACGGTGATACGGACACAAACGGATCGAACGGACGGAAACGGATAAAAATTGAAAATGAAAGGCACCGCGGTTCGCGGTATCCGTTCGTTCCGTTAGTGTCGGTTTACCAGCTTGTTGATCTCGGACTTGGCGTCCCTTACAACCCCAACGCGCTGACCACCGGCGGCTCGACGCTGTAATCGTAGAATCCCCGCTTCGACTTTTTCCCGTAGTAGCCCGCCATCACCATCCGCTTGAGCAGCGGCGGCGGCGCGTACCGCTTCTCGCGATACTCGTCGAACATGATCTCCGCGATCTTGTAGGTCGTGTCGAGGCCGACGAAGTCCAGCAGCGTGAAGGGACCCATCGGGTAGCCCGTGCCGAGCATCATCCCCTTGTCGATGTCCTCCACGCTCGCCACGCCGTGCTCCAGCGCGTTAATCGCGTCGAGCAGGTAGGGCACCAGCAGCAAATTCACGACGAACCCCGAATTGTCCTTCGCGGCGATCGGCTCCTTTCGGAGCTTCTTCGCGAACTCGAACGCCCGCGCGAAGGTCTCGTCGCTCGTCGTGACCGTCCGCACCACCTCGACCAGCTTCATCACCGGCACCGGATTGAAGAAGTGCAGCCCGACCATCCGGTCGCCGCGCCCGCTCACCGACGCCATCGCCGCGACCGTGAGGCTCGAGGTGTTCGAGGCGAAGATCGTGTGCGCCGCGCACAGCGCATTGAGCTCCTTGAACATCCCGTTCTTCACGTCGAGGTCCTCGACCACCGCCTCGATCACGATGTCGGATGGCGCGAGGTCCGCGACCTTCGTCGTGAACTTGAGGCGGCCCATCGTCTCGGCCCGCTGCGCCTCGGTGAGCTTCCCCTTTTCGATCGCCTTGGCGAGCGACTTCTCGATGCTCGCCTTGGCGCGCTGCACCGAGGCGTCGTCGACCTCGCGCACGATCGTGGAGAATCCGTTCAGCGCCGCAACCTGTGCGATGCCCGAGCCCATGAGTCCTCCGCCGAGCACGCCGACGGTCGCAATTGTGGTCATGTGTAGTTGTTGGGGAAGTGTGCGTTGTTGGTTTGACTGCTCAGGGCCAGCGAAGTCCGGCACTCGAGGTGATGGCGGAGAGGAGCGACGGGCGGGGAAGCTCGCCGCGCTCCAGGCGATCCAGCAGCTGCTCGAGCGCCAGCTGCGCGCCCGCGACCTGCGGTCCGTGGCTCCGCGCCACGAAGTAGCCTCCCACGACGCCCGCGGCGACCGGTAGCGCTGCGACGGCGGCCATCACGCCGAGCGCGAGCAGCACGCCCGAGGTGACGCCGCTCGCCACGGCCATGCCGCTCCCGCCAATGAGCCGCTGCCGGCGCACGTTCACGAGGCTCGCGTCGAGGCGCACGATCGAACGCTCCGCGTCCACGGCGATCACCGTCGCCGACACCTCCTCCGCGCGCGACAGCCGGTAGCCGTGCCCCTTGAGATTCATGAGCCGCTGAAATTCGGTCGCCATGCCGCCGCGCGGCTCCCAGGCCATGCGATCGGCGAACCGGCGCTTCACCTGCAGCAGCTCCTCGCGCTGCATCCAGTCGTCCAGGCGCTCGAAGATCGCTGCCGGCGCGCCGGACACGGTGCGGCTCGCGCTCACGGTCGCGGCGCCGAACATCGCGGCGATGCGCCCGCGCTCCACCGGCACCGCGACGCGCGAGCGCTCCTCCGCCAGCGCCTGGCGAAGATGCTTGGCCGGAATGCCGACCTCGTTTCCCACATCGAGGATCTGCGCCTCGGTGAGCGTGAGCTCCCCGGTGTCCGCATCGGCCGCCTGCAGCTCGGCCGCCCGCGCCAGCACGCGCTCGAGCGCCGCGCGCTCCAGCGGCGCGGGCACCACCGCCGATGCGGGCGGCGCGCCCGGCTGCGCCGCGCTCGGCGGCGTTTGCGGCTTTGGCGCGTCGGCCATGCTCAATCACCTCGCATCGCGCTATCCAGCTTCCGGTCCATCGCGTCGATCATCGACTGCTTCACCGGGAACGCGCGCACGAACGCGGTGTCCGCGTCGGCCCCCGACAGTGGTACGCGCGCGGCGGACAAATAGTGTCGCTCGTACCCAGCCGCGAGCTCCGGAATCGCGCGCGCGAGGAGCATCGCTCCGCCCCGCACCTGCGCCGCGCTCACGTAGCGCGCCGCCACGCCCGAGCGCTGCTCCGCCACCGTCGTTCCCTCCTGCACCGCCTCCACCGCCACCACGCCCGCCGCCTCGTGCGCGAACGAGTAGACCGCCTCCAGCGAGGAGTCGGGGCTCACCGGAAAGCCGATGGCCATCGAGTGCTGTCCCTCGAGAAAGGTGCGCCCCTCGCCATCGAGCGGCAGCGAGAGAAGGATCTCTCCCGTGGGCAGCTGCACCCCCCGCAGGTAGCTGCGGAAATACTTCAGGTAGCGTCCCGAGATCTGCGAGTCGACCGCCGCGAGCACCGGGCGCATCGTGCGCTGCTGCGCGCGCCAGTAGTCCTCGTAGAACCTCGAGTGCTCGTCCGTGAGCGAGAGCGCGAACATCTTGAGCCACGCGCGGTCCGCGTCGGTTCGATAGATGCGGCCGAGCGCCGTCATCATGTCCGTCGTCTCCGCGGACGGATGGCTCGCCCGCTTCCATGTGGTGAGGAAGGAGGGATGCTCGTCCTTTCCGCTCGCCGCGGCCTCGCGCGCGGTGAGAAAGGCGGCGATGTCGTTCCCCATCTCCTCCCAGCTCTGCTCCTTGAGCACGAGATCCTGGCCCAGCAGAAGCTCGGGGTTGCGCTTGAGCCCGCGGCGCAGCTCGTCGGCGTGCGCGTCGAGCTGCGTCGTGATGTTGCGGCTGTTCTTCTCCACGACCATCGCGTCGCGGTAGTCGCGACGAAAATCGGGTACCCCGGCGCTGTCCGTCTCGAGCATCGCGTAGCCGTGCAGCCAGAGGTCCACCACGTAGCGCGTCTTCACCGGCCACGGCGTCTGCCCGATCACCTCCTGGCTGATCGACCGCGGCACGGCCGGCGGCGGCTCCGCCACCGGCGTCGTGCTGGCGCCCATGAGCCCCGAACAGCCGGCGGCGAGCAGTGCAACGCCCGCCGCCGCGACGCGATTACGCATCGAGCCGTTCGATGATCACGGCGATCCCCTGACCGCCGCCAATGCACGCCGAGCCGAGCCCGAACCGCTTGCCCGTCGATTTCAGCGCGTGGAGCAGATGCGCGGTGATGCGCGCGCCCGACGCCGCGAGCGGGTGGCTCATCGCGATCGCGCCGCCGTGGATGTTCAGCTTGTCGCGGTCGATCCCGAGCTCCTTCTCCACGGCGCACACCTGCGACGCGAACGCCTCGTTCACCTCCACCAGGTCGATCTGGTCGAGCGTCATCCCAGCCTTCTGGAGCGCGATGCGCGACGCCGGCACGGGGCCGATGCCCATGATCGTGGGATCGACGCCAGCCGTGCCCCACGACACGAGACGCGCGAGCGGCTTCTTCCCGGTGCGCTTCGCGTACTCGGCGCTCGCGATCACGAGCGCGCCCGCGCCGTCACCGATCCCCGACGCGTTGCCCGCGGTCACGAGCCCGTTCTCCTTGAACACGGGGCGCAGCTTCGCCAGCACCTCGACCGACGTCTCCGGGCGCATGTGCTCGTCGCGCGCGAAGACCTCGGTCTTTTTCGTCTTCGGATTCTTCACCGGCACGCCCACCACCTCGTCGGCGAAGATCCCGGTGGCCCACGCGTCGCGCGCGAGCATCTGCGACCGGTGCGCGAACTGGTCGCTGCACAGCCTGTCGATGCTGAACTGCGCGCCCACCTTCTCGGCGGTCTCGCCCATCGCGAGTCCCGCGACCGGATCCTTGAGCCCCTCCCACAGCGAATCTTCGAGCACGGGACTCTTGCCGAGCGGCAGCCCCCAGCGCATGCCGCGCGCGATGTGCGGCGACTGCGACATCGACTCGCCGCCGCCCACGAGACACACCTCCGCCTCGTCGAGCAGAATCTCCTGCGCGCCGCTCACCACCGCCTGGAACCCGGAGCCGCACAGCCGGTTCACCGTGAGCGCGGGCACCTCCTGCGGCACTCCCGACCGGAGCGCCACGTGGCGCGCGTAGTAGATCGTGTCGGACGTCGTCTGCATGACGTTGCCGAAGATGGAATGCTGTATCTCCTTCGGCTCGACGTGCGCGAGCTCCATCGCCGCCTTGGCGGCGAACACGCCGAGATCGATGGCGCTGAAGTCCTTGAGCGTGCCGCCGAACGTGCCGAACGGCGTGCGCACGCCGGAGAGGAAGACGATGTCGCGCTTGGTGCCCTGAGTGCCCACTGGAGTCCCCGATCGTGGTGAATCGCGAAAGATGACCACCTCCCGCGATCGTGGGAACTGCCGGCGCTACCCCTTGCGCACGCGCTCGGCGATCCAGTCGCCAACGGCGCGGGTGCCGAGCGTGCCGCCCACGTCGCTGGTGCCGACGTTGGCGGCGATCGCCGCGCGCACGGCGCGCTCCACTGCCTCCGCCGCGTCGGTTTCGCCGATGCCATCCAGCATCATCGCGAGCGAGAGGATCGCGGCCATCGGGTTCGCCACGTCCTTCCCGGCGAGCGGCGGCGCGCTCCCGTGCACCGGCTCGTACATCGCGACGCGTCCCGGATGGCGGTTCGCGCTGGGCGCCATCCCGAGCCCGCCCACGAGTATCGACGCGAGATCCGAGATGATGTCGCCGAACAGATTGCCGGTGACGATCACCTGGAACGCCTCGGGCGTGCGCACGAGGTCCATCGCCATCGCGTCGATGTATCGCGTGTCGCGCTTGATGTCGGAGTACTCGGAGCCGACCTCCTCGAACACGCGGCGCCAGAGCCCGTGCGCGGCGATCGCGTTCGCCTTGTCGGCCATCGTGATGCGCGTTCGTCCGTGCTCGCGTGCCCACGCGAACGCGTGACGGATGATGCGCTCGACGCCCTTCCGCGTGTTGAGCTCCTCGGCGATCGTGATCTCGTCGGGCGTCCCGACCTTGAACGCGCCGCCCACGCTCACGTACAGCCCCTCGGTGTTCTCGCGGAACACCACGAGGTCGAGGTCGCGCACCGTCTTTCCCTTGAGCGGCGTGAGCCGTTCGGCGAACAGCCGCGCGGGACGCTCGTTCACGTAGAGATCGAGCTGGAAGCGCATCCCGAGGAGGATGTCGCGCGCGTGCTCGTTCCCGGGCACGCGCGGGTCGCCGATGGCGCCGACGAGGATCGCATCGACTTCGCGGCCGAGCCGCTGCATCTCGGCCGGGGGAATCGTGATGCCGGTCGAGAGATAGTGGTCGGCGCCGTACGGCAACGTCTCGACGGTGATGCGCGGGTGGTGCGCCGACTCGACGGCGTCGAGCACCTTGAGCGCCTCACGCACCACTTCGGGGCCGATGCCATCGCCCGCGATCACCGCCAGGGTGTGCGGCACGATCAGCGCCCTCGCGAGAGAGCGCGCGTCATGTCGCCGCGACGCCGCGGCCGCACGTGATGCAGTATTTCCAGTGGATCTCGAGCTCGGTGCCGCAGGCGGGACAGCGCTGCACCATGAGATTCTGTCCGCAGCTCGGACAGAAGAGCACGCGGCGGCCATCGGGAAGCGAGCCACCGCAATAGCGGCACGCGCTCGCGGCGTCCGCCACCGCCGGCGCGGCGCTCTGCGTGGCGCGCGGCGTGGACGTCGGCGCCCCGCGCTGCAGGCTGGTGGGCGAATCGGCGAAGCGGCGCACCGCCTCCGAGGTCAGCGTCACGCGCGCCGCGGCGAAGTCGCGAAAGACAGCCGTGTTGGGATTGGGCGACGCCAGCTCGCGGCGCATCGCCTCCTGCATGGCCGGGTCGCCGGTGGTGTACCCACGGTCGCCCGAGAGCAGCTGGCAGAGCGCGGCCTCGTAATCCTGATTCGTCTCGATCTCGAGCTCGGTGCGATTGTGCCGGTACGGAATCAGCGTCTGGTAGAGCTCGGACACTTCCACCGGCTGGCTGAGGTACTGCGGATAGCCGTTCCGGACGTTCTGCACCAGTCGTCGCACGAGCCGATCGAGATCATCCATGTGCCGGTTTACTCGGAGAGAAGCTGCTGCTGCCTGGAAGAGGAAAGCCGTGCCCGTAAGATATGAAAGAATGCGGCAACTCCATCCTTCCAGGTGATTTTCTTCCCCTCGGCGTACGTTCGCCCGTGGTAGCTGATCGGCACCTCGTACACCCGCGCGCCCATCTGCGCCAGGCGCGCCACGATTTCCGGCTCGATGCCGAAGCGCGGGTTGGTGAGGTGCATGAGCCGGAACGTGCGCATGGTGAACGCCTTGTACCCCACTTCCATGTCGGTGAGGTTCAGGTTCGTGAACATGTTGGAGAGCAGCGTGAGCCCGCCGTTGCCCATGCGGTGCCAGAAGTAGAGCACGCGGTGCGAGCCGGCGCCGAAACGCGTGCCGACCACCGCGTCCGCGTGTCCATCGAGAATCGGCTGGATCACCGCGGGGATGTCGCCCGGATGATATTCGAGATCGGCGTCCTGGATGATCGCGATGTCGCCTGTCGCGTGATCGCGCGCGGTCTGGATCGCCGCACCCTTGCCGCGGTTCACCTCGTGACGCGCCACCACCATGCGGTCACCGGCCGCCGCGGCGCGCTCCGTGAGCCGCGCGAACGTCGCATCCCTCGAGCAGTCGTCCACCGCGACGATCTGGACACGTATCCCGGATGGCGCCAGTTGGTCGCCGAGGGCCAGCACGGCATCGAGGGTCCTGTCGATGGTGGCGGCTTCGTTGTAGCAGGGAATCAGAACACTGAGCGTGATCGGTGGATCGCGGTGCATCAAACGGGAGCCTGAGCTGGAGTGGTTCAGCGACGATACGTCACGGCCTGCCGACTTGCTCCATCTGCTTGTCGACGTCCGTGCTCACGCGCTCACGGTTGTCGCCGCCAACGCGATGGATGATGCGGGCACCCAGATTCTCCGAGTGATCCTGCGCGTCGTTGAAGCCGGCATAGTAGCCGATCACCAGGCCGGCGCAGATGAGCAAGAATGGCTTGAGCATCGGGCGACTCCGAGGGGGAATGTTAGTCTGGATGGCTCAATAAGGACTATCCGCTTCTCCGCGCGGTAACGATCGCGCCGCCCGGAAGGTTCGTAGATCGGGCAGCGGCGAGGGGTCGAGATGCATCCGCCCGTGCTCTCGTTCGCTCGCCATCCACGCCTCGAATCCCGACTCCACCGCGCCCGGCGATTCATCTTGCCGTGCCGCAGCCCGCGTCGCGAGCATGTTCGCGTACTCGTTCTGCGGATGCCCGTTGTGGCCCTTCACCCAGCGCCACTCCACGCGGTGGTTGCCCGCCACATTCACGAGCTCCTGCCAGAGCTCGAGGTTCCCGATCTCGCCGCCCTTGCGCTTCCATCCGCGGCGCGCCCAGTCGTGCACCCACTGCGTCATGCCATCCACGAGGTAGCGCGAGTCCGTCGTGAACACCACCGCGCACCTCCACTTCTTCGACGACGCGATGTCGAGCGCCTCGATCGCGCTGCGCAACGCCATGCGATTGTTGGTGGTCGCCTTTTCCGACAGCCAGTAGTCGCGCCGCACGAGATCGCCCGTGCGCGGATGCGCGAGCTCGATCAGCCCGCCCGCGCCGCCCGGATTCGATCCTTCTCGTCCATTGCCCAGGCACGACTCGTCCGCGTACACGGCGAGCAGGCACTCCACGGCGCCCGCCATCTCAGCCGATCACCTGCAGCGAGTCGATCTCGTCGAGGTAGATGATGATGCGGTCCCCGGTGGTCGGGTTCGTCGCCTCGATGCGCTCGCGTCCGTCGATCACGTGCAGCCGGCGCGGCACCACCACGTACTCCGTTCCGCGCCGGTACACCGCGATGCGCCGCCGATCGATCACCGCGCGCTCGAGCCGCTCGTACTGGATGTGCGTCAGCTCCGCCATGCGTCCATCTCCTCGCGCTCCACGTCCGAAACGCACGCCCCCAACCGGTCCACCGCGAACGGGAGCACGCGGGCGAGCGCCGACACCCGGCTTCGCACCTCGTGCGCACGCTCCCGCGGCGCGATGATCACCACGCAGCCGCCACCCGACGCCCCCAGCGCCTTCCCTCCGATCGCGCCGCTCTCGCGCGCGCAGGCGAGCAGCTGCTCGATGGCCGGCGTCGTGATCTTCTCGTGCAGCGACCGCTGATGCACCCAGTGCTCGCCCACGAGCGCTCCGAGCTCGTCCACCGCCTCGCGCGACATCGCGTCGATCATCTGCTCCGCGAGCTCGCGCATGCGCGCCAGCGCGGCGACCACGCGCGGTACCCGGTCGCGATACGCATCGAGCACCGCCGTGATCGTCTCTCCCGAGATCCGCGATTCACCTGTGTACGCGACGATGCATTGCCGCTCGAGCGACCCGGCCAGCTGATCCGACAGTGGAATGCGCTCGGCCATCGTCTGCGCGCCGAAGCGCAGCGCGAGCGCTCCGCCGTACGCGGCGGCGTAGTGGTCCTGGAATCCGCCCGCGATGCCGAGCTCCTCCACCTCGAGCGCGCGGCTCCGCTCCGCGAGCGCGCCCGCATCCACGCACTCGTGCCGCCAGGCGGCGATCGCCGCGGCGGCCGCCACGCCGGCCGCGGACGACCCGCCGAGCCCCGCGCCGCGCGGGAAGTCGCTCTCCTGCGCCAGACGCACGCCGCCGAGCGAGGCGCGACGGAGCGCGGCGGCGGCGAGCGCCTCGTCACCGTCGGCGACGATCTCGACGCCGTGCGCGCACGGACGAATCGACGCACGGGCATGCAGCGCGATCGCGAGATTGCACACGCAGCCGCCCCGCTCCATCGTGTACGGCGGCACGTCGGTCCACCCGCCGCCAAAATCGATTCGCACGGGAGCCCGCGCGATGACCTCTCGCACCGTTCAGCCCGAATGATCGTGTACGTGGTGCATATTGCAGTCGCGCATGCGAGGGGAGAGGAGCAGGAGCCCAAAGCTATCGCGTGCGATGACGGCCGCCAGCCCGAGCGTCGGGTTGCGGGCACGTCTTCTGCCCCCTCACAGGGTATATGTCAGACCTCTCGCGCTGCCTGGCCGGTCGCACGTTGATCCTGCTCTCGAATCGCGAGCCGTACGAGCATCGGCGCGGCGAAACGGGAATCGATGTGCGGCGTCCACCGGGCGGGCTGGTCACCGCGCTCGACCCGACGATGCAGGCCACCGACGGCGTCTGGGTCGCGTGGGGCTCGGGCTCCGCCGACCGGGAAACGGCAGACCGTGAGGGGCGTCTCCGCGTGCCGCCGGGAGAAGACGGCTTCACGCTCCGCCGCGTCTTCCTGAGCGACGCCGAGGTGGACGGCTATTACCTGGGATTCTCGAACCGCTCGCTCTGGCCGCTCTGCCACATGCTCGTGCAGCACTTCGAATACCGCACCGAGTACTGGAACATGTACCAGGCGGTGAACGCGAAGTTCGCGCGCGCGGTGGCCGATGAGGTCAAGCGCGCCCCACAGAAGCCGATCATCTGGATCCAGGACTATCACTTCGCGCTCGCTGCGGAGATGGTTCGCGAGCTCGCGCAGCCCGCGCTCATCCATCAGTTCTGGCACATCCCCTTTCCGCCCGCGGACATTCTGCGGCTCCTGCCCACCGGCGTGGACGAGTGCCTGCTGCGCGGTCTGCTGGGCAACGATCTCATCGAGTTCCACACCGAGCGCTACGCGCTCAACTTCCTCGGCTGCGTGGCCGAGCTGGTTCCCGAGGCGGAGATCGACGCCGACACGCTGTCGATTCACTACGACGGCCGGCGCATCGATGTTGCCGTATTCCCCATCAGCATCGACGTCGAGCGGTACGAGCAGCTGGCGAGTGCGCCGGAGAGCACCGCGCTGGTTGGACGCCTTCGCGCGCGCTACGCGACCAACGGTCAGCGCCTCGGCCTCGGGGTCGATCGCGTGGACTACACCAAGGGGATCCCCGAACGGCTCCGCGCGCTGCGTCAGCTGTGGGAGCTGCACCCCGAGATGCGGGAGACGTTCACCTTTCTGCTCATCGCGACGCCGTCGCGGTCGGAGCTGCCGGCGTATCGCGCGCTCGAGGAAGAGATGGTGGCCGCGGTGATCGAGATCAACGAGCGATTCAAAACCGCGCGCTGGCATCCGATCGTGCTGATCCACGAAAACGTGAGCGCGGACATGCTCGCGGGCGCGTATCGCGCCGCCGACCTGTGCCTCATCTCCTCGCTGCAGGACGGGATGAACCTGGTGGCGAAGGAGTTCATCGCGTGCCAGACCGAGGAGCGCGGCGTGCTCGTGCTCAGCCGGTTCGCCGGCGCGTCCGAGGAGATCGATGGCGCGGTGCTGATCAATCCGTTCAATCTGGACGGATTCGTGGAGGGCATTCGCCGCGCGCTGCACATGAGCGAGGGCGAGCGACGCGTGCGGATGCACCGCATGCGCCGGCAACTGCACGAGCGCACGATCTTCGACTGGCTCGACGCGGTGCTCACGCGCGCGCACGACATCATCGCGGAGCGCGAGCCGGAGAGCGGCGTCGCATGACCGACCCGCCGCAACGAGTCGGCGAGGACATCGCCGCGCGGCTCGCGGGCACGCCGCTCGTGCTCATGCTCGACGTCGACGGCACGCTCGCGCCCATCGCGGCGCGCCCGGAGGACGCCGCGGTGGCGCCGGCCACCCGCCGCGTGCTCGATCGTCTGGTGGCGAGTCCCGGCGTGAGCGTGGTCCTCGTGTCCGGCCGCGGCGCCGCCGATGCAAATGGGATCGTGAGCGTCAGCGGCGTGTGGACGGTGGGGAATCACGGCTTCGAGATCCTGACGCCCACGGGCGACGTGGAGACAGATGCGGATCTCGCCGACCAATCGGCGGCGATCGCGCAGGCCGCGCGCGAGCTCGAGCCCCTCGTCGCACGGGTGCAGGGTGCACGACTCGAGAACAAGCGCTGGACGCTGAGCGTCCACTACAGGCTCGCGGCGCGCGACGCCGTGCCCGCCCTTCGCTCCGCGGTGGAACGCATCGCCCTCGGCCTCCGGCTTCGCGTCACGGATGGCAAGGAGGTCGTGGAGGTGCGCCCAGCCGCACGGGTCGACAAGGGGACGGCGGTCGTGTCGATGGGCGAGCGCCTGCACGCGTTCGACGCCGGTGCCTCGGTTCTCTTCGCGGGCGACGATCGCACGGACGAAGATGCGTTCCGCTCGCTGCGCGCGCGCTCGCCGCGAGCGGTAACGATTTGCGTGACCGATGACCCCGCACGCGACACCGCCGCCGAGATCAGGTTGCCCGATCCGGCGGCGGTGCACGATTTTCTGGAGTGGCTGGCGGCGCGTCGAACGTGATCGACGCGCTCGCGCGCTACTTCTTTTTCTTGGCCGCCGGCTTGACCTTGGAACGCGACGCCGCGCTGGCCGGCTTGTGCGCCTTTTTCGCGGCCGGCTTCACGGACTTGGCGGGCTTTGCCACCTTCGCCGGCTTCGATGCCTTCACCGGCTTCTTCGCCACCGGAGCAGCCTTCTTCGGTGTCACCGGCCGCTCGGCAGCACGCGCGACGAGCTTGGGCGTGTCCGCGACGCGCGGCGCGACGGGCTTCTTCTTCGCGTACGCCTCCTCGGCCTCACGCATCAGCTTGTCCGCCTCTTCCTGCGTCATCTGTCCGCGACGTACCATGTACTGCACGAGGTCGCGCGCGCTTTCGATGGCGAAGCCGGCGAGCCCGGCGGCGGCGCCGATGACGTCCTTCATCGCCGCTGCTACCTTGCTTCCCGCTTCCTGACTGATCTCCTGCGCGCGGGCCGCCATCTCGGCGACCGTGTCGCGAACGTCGGTGCTGCGGTGGCCGGGCGGTCGGCGAGGTGCGACAGGAGCGCTGGGCGACCCTCCGTCCATGGGGGCGTTGGTGTCGGCGATCAGTGGCTTGTCGGCCATGCGGGTCGCGCTCCGAGTGCGCGTGTGTGGGAGGCGAGTGTTGGCCCCCATCTATTGTAGCGGCAGCCCTGGCGGTGAGGCGCCGAGCGGCCTGATTTCAGGGGGTAAGTATATGATTTTACGGCAGCTATGCAAGGAGCGGCAAGGGCGGTGGGACGGGAAAGCGATTGCGCGTGCCAGTGTAAAGTACTGATAAAATCATGGTTTTTCGAGACACTTTCGATACTCTACAACGCCAGTATCAGCCCAAAACATGCTTTCGAACATTAACGTGCTCGATATGAGCAGAGTGCTGGCCGGGCCGCTGGCGACGATGCTGATGGGCGACCTCGGTGCCAACGTCATCAAGGTCGAGCGTCCCGGTTCCGGCGACGACACGCGCGGCTGGGGGCCGCCCTTCGACGACATCGGCGAGAGCGCCTACTACCTGAGCGTGAACCGGAACAAGAAGAGCCTCGCGGCAGACCTCTCGGTGGAGGCCGACCGCGCGCTCATTCGCGAGCTGATCGCTGGCGCCGATGTGGTGGTGGACAATTTCCGGCGTGGGATGCTCGAGCGGAACGGATTCAACGTGCCGTCGATTCTCGAGCAGTATCCCGCGCTGGTGTGGTGCACGATCACGGGGTTCGGGCCAGACAGCGATCGGGCGGGCTACGACTTCGTGGTGCAGGCGGAGCGCGGGTGGATGGCGATCACGGGTGAGCCCCGTGGTGAGCCGATGAAGGTGGGCGTGGCGCTCGCGGATGTGGTGGCGGGGAAGGACGCCTGCATCGCGGTGCTGGCCGCGCTCGTGGCGCGCGCGCGCACGAATCGGGGGCGGCACATCACGGTGTCGCTGGCGGCGAGCGCGAGCGCGGCGCTCGTGAACGTCGCGCAGAACGCGCTCGTCACGGGGGAGGAGCCGGCGCGGTGGGGGAACGGGCATCCGAATCTCGTTCCGTACCAGCTGTTCAACGCGCGCGATCGGCCGATCGTCATCGCGGTGGGGAACGACGCGCAGTGGATAGCGTGCGCCGCGGTGCTCGCGATCCCGGCGCTCGAAGACGATGCATCGCTGCGCACGAACGCGGGGCGCGTGGCGGCGCGTGCGCGCGTGATCGCGGCGATGGAGGAGCGCGTGCGCGAGCAGAGCTCGGACTACTGGCTCACGCGGCTCGATCGCGCGGGTGTGCCGTGCGGCATCGTGCGTCCGGTGCTCGAGTCGCTGCGCGATCTCGAGTGCTCGCCGCGCACGGGCGTGCCGCCGAGCGTTCCGGGGTCGGTGCGGATGCCACCGCCGGGGCTCAACGAGCATGGCGCGGAGATCCGCGAGCGAGGGTGGGATGCGTTCGCGAGCCACGGCTAGGAATGCGATACATCGGCAACAAGACGAGGCTCCTGCCGTTTTTGACGGCTACGATTCGCCGGCTCGCGCTCGCGCCGGGGTCGGCGCACGACGCGTTCTCCGGAACGGCGGCGGTGGGACGCGCGCTCAAGCAGTCCGGATGGCGCGTCGCGTCGAGCGATCTGATGACGTACTCGTTCGTGTTTCAGCGCGCGTACGTGGTGGCGCAGCGATCGCCGAATTTCGCGGCGCTGCGTGCGGGTGAGCCGGAGGTGCGTCGTGCGCTCCGGTCGCCGGCGCTGCGGAAGGCTGCGGAGGGTGCGGGGACGCTGGGCGCGGTGTGCGAATATCTGGCCCGGTGGGTCGAGCCGGAGCGCGGCTTCATGGGCTCGCACTTCGCGCCGGCGGGCGGGCGGATGTACTTCACGCAGGAGAACGCGGAGCGCATCGACGCGATCCGGCGCCGGCTGCACGAATGGTGGACGTCGGGGCTGATCGACGACGATGGGTACTACGTGCTGTTGGCCGCGCTCATCGAGGGGGCGGACCGCGTGGCGAACACCACCGGCGTGTACGCCGCGTACATGAAGACGTGGCAGCCGAACGCGCGTCGTCCGCTCGCGCTGCGCCCCGAGATTCCGGAGCGAGGACGGCGCGGCGCGACGGCGCATCGGGGCGATGCGGCGGCGGTGGCGCGCGCGGTGGGGAAGGTCGAGCTGATCTACATCGATCCACCGTACAATGCGCGCCAGTACTCGGGCTATTATCACGTGCCGGAGATCATCGCGCGCGGATGGTTCGATGCGGTGCCGACGCTGCGCGGCAAAACCGGCCTCATCGGTGGCGAAGGCCAGCAGAGCGCCTGGTGCTCGGCGCGCCGGGCGGGCGGGGCGCTCGCGGAGCTGCTCGAGGCAACCGAGGCGCGGCACGCGCTGGTGAGCTACAATTCGGAGGGGCTGCTAAGCGAGCGCGACCTTAGGGAAACTCTTGCCCACGCGGCAAAATCTGGACAGGTCCGGCGCTTCTCGCGCGGCTATCGACGCTATCGCTCCGACAGCGATCGCATAGGGCGCATCTATCAGGGAGATCGGGTGCGTGAATTACTCTATCACATACGGCTCAGGTGACGTGACTGCATCGTTACCCGCGCGATGCCAATTCGTCCATCAAGCATGGCCACCCTCGCACCACCGCTCTCGGCTCTTACAGGGCTGTCCAGAGGGCGCACAAAGCGTTACACTAGCGTCGTGAAGACCACGGTGATGGCACCGCGACCGATCGATCCGCTCGAGGCGGATCACGACGTGATTGCGCGCGTATTGACAGGTGACCGTAACGCCTTCGGGATTCTGATCCAGCGTTACAGCGATCCACTATTTCGTCACGCGCTCGGGATGACAGGAAGCCCTGATGTCGCGGAGGACATCCTCCAGGCCTCGTTCATCAAGGCGTATCAGCATCTCGCAGAAGTGCACGGACGGTTCGATGCGTGGATTTTCCGGATCGTGGCGAACGGGTGCAAGGACTGGCTCAAGAACATTCGCCGCACGCATCAGAGTTACGAGGAGGATGATCAACCCTCGTCGTTTTCGACACCGGACGAAGAGCTCGACCGCACGGAATTACGGAGCGATCTGGACAGTGCGCTGATGCAGTTGGCGCCGTCGCTTCGTGAGGCGTTCGTGATGAAGCACGTCGAAGGTCGTTCGTACGAAGAGATGGCCGTTCTTCTGACTACCACCGTCGGAGCACTTAAGATGCGCGTCCACCGCGCGCGTGAGGCGCTCCAGGCTCTTCTTGAGGAAAAGTACGCGTGATGCAAGACAACCTTGATCCCAGAGAGTATCGGTCTCCGGCCGCGCCCAAGAATGGTGAGGCGGCGCCGCGTCCGATCACCGATCGCGAAGTCCCGCTCACCGGGCAGCAGACGCCCGCCGCGATCCACTCCTGGCTGGATGGTGAGCTCTCCGAGAGCGCCGTTCGGCAGAGTGATGCCGCACGCGATGTCGACTTCTGGCTGCGCCTCGATCGCGAGGTTCAGGTTCGTCGCCAGATGACGACGCCCGTGCAGCTTTACGAGCGTATCATGGAAGCGCTGCCGACGTCGTCGCCGGCTGTCGCGGAGCCGTGGTGGAATCGCTCGTTCTCCCTCACGCCAGCCGTCGCGATTGCCGCGGCCGCGGGCGCCGTTGCGATCGGACTCGCGGTCGGAGCGACGGTGTTGCACGGTCGGTAATCTGCGTCACAATTGTTTGTTGCCGCCGATCTCACATCACGAGATCGGCGGCTTTTTTTCGTAGAATGTCACTGTAACGCCCTGTTGCGGTCCATGGTTTGCACACCTCACGTGTGGACTCTTCGCGCTCGATTCGCCAGTGCGGAGCGAAGTCAATGTGAACCGCATAGAGGGAGGCAGTATCATGCTTTTCAAATTCATCGCCGCCGCAGCAATTGTCGCAACGCCGGTCCTGGCGCATGCGCAGACGACGACGCCGACGGTGCCGCAAGACACCACGTCGCAGACGAGAATCCACACGGATTCCACCACGACCGACACCGCCAACGGCAGCGTCTATACCACCAAGAAGAAGACCGACAAGAAGGTGGATTCGACCAAGACCGACACGACGATGAACGTGTCGCCGGTCGACAGCACGAAGATGGGTGTTCCGCCCGCACGTCCGACTCCGACGCCTCCGACGATCTAAGTCGAGCAGAGCGAAGGATCCCGACGGGGAGGAGAGCAATCTCCTCCCCGTCGTGCGTTCGGGGCGGAATACACTACGCGACGTAAGCCATCGGCTCACACGCGGCTTCTGCACAGTCGCCGCCGCATTGCGTCTCACGTCCGATATTTCGCTGCACGGGTGATGGCTAGCATTGACGCCATTCGCAGGTGACCTCACCCATGCAGGAGATTCCATGAAGCCGACCGGATACGCGCCACTTCTGGCGCTGGCGACGCTGGCTGCGTGCAGCAGCTACTCGTCCGGCATCACGCCGCCCCCCGATCCCTCACACGTCACGTTCACGGCGCTCGGCGACAGCGCCGCGGTCGCAGCCAAGCTCGATGAGTTTCGCGCGGCCCTCCCCGGCGCGCTGAACGCGCCGAACGCACCGCCCGCCGTGAGCGGAAGACGCGAAATCAACTGGGATGGCGCACCGCCGGCGCTGACCAACATCGACGCATTCCCGGGCCGGTTCTTCAACGAGACCTCGAAGCGCGGCGCTGTCTTCATCACCCCGGGAACGGGACTTCGCATCGACAGTACCGCCTTCGCATCCGTGAACGCGGCGTTCCCCGATCAGTTCAGCGCGTTTTCCCAGAAGAAGCTCTTCATGCCGGTCGGGACGAATCGGGTGGAGGTCGACTTCGAGCTCGTGGGCACCACGACCGCCGGCCTGGTGAACGGCTTCGGCGTCGTGTTCTCCGACGTCGATCGCGCGGGATCCACCCACGTCGATTTCCTCGACGCGAACGGCGCTCGCATCGCGAGAGTCGATGCGCCAGCGCACTCGGGAACGCACGAGTTCTCCTTCGTGGGCGTGGTGTTCACCTCCGCGGTCGTCGCCAGAGTGCAGATCTTCAGCGGCGATGGACCGTTGATCGGCAATACCGCGGATGTGAGCGCGGGCGGGCCAGCGGATCTCGTGGCGATGGACGATTTCGTGTACGGGGAGCCGCAGCCGATACCATGAGGCGTCCCGAGCGCGGGGTTCGCGGCCTGGCCGCGGGCCCCTCGCTCCTTCCTCGCTCCTTCCTCGATTCACCCATTTGCCGCAATATCAGGGACGGGAGACTCGATGCCGCCAGCTTCGACCGAGACGCCAGTGTTCAACACCCCTGCTCTGCTGGAGGCTTTCTTCGAGCGTTCTCGGGACGGCTTCTTCTTCATGATGCTCGACGAGCCGGTGGAGTGGGGACCCGAGGTCGACAAGGACAGGGTGCTCGAGCACGTCTTCGCGCACCAGCGCGTGACGAAGGTGAATCCGGCGATGGCGGAGCAGTTCCGCGCGACGCAATCGCAACTCATCGGGCGCACGCCGAGCGAATTCTTCCAGCACGATCTCGCGATGGGACACCGCGGCTGGCGGCAATTGTTCGACGCGGGCCACTCGCACGCCATTACCAACGAGCGCCGTCTGGATGGGTCGCCGATGTGGATCGAAGGCGACTACATGTGCTTCTACGACGATGCAGGTCGCATCACCGGACACTTCGGGATTCAACGAGACGTCACCGATCGCATGCTGGCGGCCGAGGAGCTGGAGCAGTCGCGCGTGGAGCTGCGTGCGCTCGCGGCTCGCATCCAGACCACGCGCGAGGAGGAGCGAACACGCATCGCGCGGGAGATTCACGACGAGCTTGGACAGGTGCTCACGACGCTCAAGCTCGATCTCGCGTGGATCGAGCACCGCCTGCCGCCGAGCAGCTCCGGCGCGTTCCGCTTGGGCGAGAGCTCGATTACCGAGCGGGTGGATAAGACCATGGAGATCGTTCGGCGCATCGCGAGCGAGCTGCGCCCGAGCGTGCTGGATGCCCTGGGACTCGAGGCCGCCATCGACTGTCTGGTGCAGGACACGACCAAGCACACCGGAATCGCGGCGACGCTGCGGGCCGAGACGTTGCCGTGGCTGTCGGACGAAACGGAAAGTCACATCTTTCGAATCATTCAGGAGGCGCTCACGAACGTGAGCCGCCACGCCAGGGCCGGCCGCGTGGACGTCACGGTGCGGAACGTGGGGGCCACGGTCGTGCTCGAGGTGGAGGACGACGGGGTCGGGATCATGCCGGAGATGGTTGGCGGGGTCCGTTCGCTGGGACTGGTGGGGATGCGGGAGCGCGCGGTCGCATGCGGAGGAACGTTCACGGTGCGGGGTGAGCCGGGCCGCGGCACCGCGATCATCGTCCAGATTCCCGTCGTGACGCCGTGAGCCTCGTGACGGCGATTCGAGTGTTCATCGCGGATGATCACCCGATCGTGCGTCAGGGACTGCGCCGCATCGTCGAGGCGGATTCGGGCCTCAGGATTTCCGGGGAGGCCGACAACGCGGCGGCGGTGTTCGCGGGTGTCGCGGCCGCGGCCACCGATTTGATCCTGCTCGATGTGTCGATGCCGGGCGGCCACTTCCTCGATACCTTGCGCGAGCTGCGAGAGCGCCATCCGACGATTCGCGTGCTCGTTTTGAGCGTTCACGCGGAAGACCAGTGGGCGGTGCGCGCGCTGCGCGCCGGTGCCTCGGGGTATCTCACCAAGGACCACTCGCCCGATCAGCTCCTGCAAGCCATCCGCCGCGTCTATCGGGGCGGCAAGTACGTGAGCCCGACGCTCGCCGAGCAGC
>Ga0207707_10000717_pt1 | contig 32801 bp, 27 predicted proteins | sample KBSC83BmetaG_FD_184336 | JGI IMG/M metagenome (GOLD analysis project Ga0207707, IMG submission 184336) | Corn rhizosphere microbial communities from Kellogg Biological Station, Michigan, USA - KBS C8-3B metaG (SPAdes) (version 2) | ecosystem: Host-associated > Plants > Roots > Rhizosphere ... | reverse complement strand
GACGTCATGATTGTGCATTTTCCGGAGCCGCATATGCAATGGCAAACGGCCCCGACCGGTCAAATTGGCTGAATTCGCCTTCGCCTTGGGCCAACCGATCCGCTATCGCCCACAAGGCGGCCGGATTAACGCCCAGTCCGATGTGACTGGCGAGGTGTACCTCGATGTTTTCGGCGGTATCGGAGGCACGTAACAGGCAGGTTCGCCAGTTCACGACGCCGTCGGTGCGCGAGTAGATCGATGTGGTCGGCACCGGCAGGTCGCCCGCAATCGCCGTTCGAAGCTCGGAATTGTCCTCGACCGCTTCCCCCGACAGCGCCTCGTAAAGCCGCGTGGCGTTGGTCGCTCTCACGTCGTTCGCGAACGGGCTTCCCAACGTCACGACATATCGCACCATGTCCGGCGCCTGCAGCGCCAGATCGCGCGCGTAGACGCCGCCGAGGCTCCACCCGACGACACTGACCTTGCGCCCGGTCGAGGCGTGAATCTCGGCGAGCCGATCCCGCAGCGAGGCCCGCAGGCGCGAGACGCCGCCGATGTTGCGGCCCATCTTCCATGCATAGCTGTCGTATCCGAGTTCCCTCAGATATCGCCGCATCGGCGCCATCGACAGATCGCTGGCGAGGAACCCCGGCAGCGTCAGCACCGGATGACCGTCGCCCTTCGGTGCGCGCATCAAGAGCGGCGAAAGCAACAGGCTGGCGTTGAATTCGAATATCCCTCTCGCTTCGGCCAGCAGCAGGCCGAGGCTAGGTGGACGAAGCCGGCCCGACGCCTCCGGTTCGCTCCGGTCAATCGGCATCATTTTTTCTTGTCACTGGCGCGCGTACCGCCGAGGCCCGCCATGGTCACGAACATGTCCTGAAATCGCTCAGCGAGCTTCGGATCGAACGTGAACCAGCTCTGCATCAGCGCTTCCGGCGAGACCTTCTCTATGTTCGCCATCATCTGGTTCTGGAGTTTTTCCATCACAGCCGTTTGCATCGGCTGTACATCCGGAAGTCCGAAAAACTGCCGGGCTTCCAGCGGCGTGCAATCTATTTCGACGTTTACCTTCATGTCCGCTCCTGATTGCATTGGTAACAGCTAGCCACAGTATCGCCGCGAGAGGCGGCGCGACGCAAGCGACCTGACGGGACGAAGGCGGCGTCTTGAGCCATCATTCGGCAGAAATGGTCAGCCAAAGCGCTCGACCGCAAAGGGTTTTGGATCGGCGAACGGGGTCTCGCCGGTCATCATCTCCGCCAGCAGGCGACCGGTCGCCGGGCCGAGCGTCAGGCCGTGGTGGTGGTGTCCAAAATCAAACCACAGCCCGGCATGACCCGGCGCCTTCCCGATCACCGGCAGCATATCGGGCAAGCACGGCCGTGCGCCCATCCAGGGCTTTGCGTCGATCGCCTCTCCCAGCGGAAACAGCGCGTGCGCCCGCGGCAACGCCCGCTGCAGCTGGATCGGCGTCGGCGGCGCATCGCGGCGGGCGAACTCGACGCCTGTGGCGAGACGAATGCCGCGGTTCATCGGCGCCAGCACGTAGCCGAGATCGGAATCGAGCACCGGATGATTGAGCACGGCATTGCCGCGCGGCGCCAGGTGCAGATGGTAACCGCGCTTGACGTTGAGCGGGATCGAATATCCGAGCGGACCAAACACCAGGTCGGACCACGGTCCGAGCGCCACCACGGCCTCGCGTCCACTGACCATGCCGTCCGGCGTGGCGATCCGCCAGCGACCGCCGACTTCCTGTTCGAGGGTCTGCGCATCTGCGACCACAAAGCGTCCCCCCTTGCGCTGGAACAGCGCCGCATAGGCTTTGGCCAGCCCGCCCGGATCGGGAACGAATCCGGGCTCAGTGAAATGGATCGCGCCGGCGAATTCGCCGCTGAGGTGAGGCTCACGCTGGATAATCGCCTTATGGTCGAGAATTTCGCCTTCGACCCCGTATTGCCTCGCCCGCTCGAAATCCCGCACCGCACTGGCAAGCGTCGCATCCCATCGATACATTTTGATCCAGCCGGTCCGCCGCAACAGCTCCGGCACCGCCGCTTCAGCGATCAGCGCCTCATGCTCGATCAGGCTGCGGCGGATCAGCGGCATGACCGCCATCGCACCGCGATACGCCCGGTCCGGCGCGGAGGCCAGGAAGTAGCGCATTAGCCACGGCAGGAACGCCGGCAGATCGGAGAACTGGTAGCGCACTTGCGGCGCGCGGTTGACAGCGTACCGGAGGATCTCTCGGAGATTCCGCGGAAACATGTAAGGGAAGACCGAGGCGCATTCGATCATTCCGGCATTGCCATAACTGGTCTCCTCGCCGGCAAGCTCGTGCTTGTCGACCAGGATCACGTCCCGTCCCCGCTGCTGCAGGTGCAGGGCGGCGCCGATGCCGACCATGCCTGCACCCAATACGAGGACATCGGCCTTGAGTTCCGCCATTGGCGCTCCGAAAGTTGAATGTCGCGCGGCGGCTTTCGCTGCCTACACTGAAGCTAGCGATTGCAGCATGGTCACGCAAACCGGCCCGCCCGGGGGGGAAATCGCGCTTGCGCGGCGGCCAAACTCTGGCAACATGGATCGGCGATAGCCCTCGATACTCTCAGAAATGAACAGCGCGCCACAGCGGAGAACGTGAACACATGTCGGTACGTCAAACCTTGCTCGCAGCCGCCACTGTCTCAATCGTCGGTTTCGCGATGTCACCGGCTTCAAGCCAGACGCTGCGCTACGCCAACCAGGGCGACCTCAAATCGCTCGACCCCTATACGCTCAATGAAACCACCACCCATGCGCATCTTGGGCAGGTCTATGAAGGCCTGATCGCGCGCGACAAGGATCTGAAGATCATTCCCGCGCTCGCCGAAAGCTGGGAAACGCCGGAGCCGACCCGCTGGCGCTTCCACCTGCGCAAGGGTGTCAAATTCCAGAACGGCGACCCCTTCACCGCCGACGACGTGGTGTTCTCGGCGGACCGCGTTCGCGCCAAGGGCTCGAACCTGCAGACCCGCATTGCCGCTGACGCGAAAGTCGTCAAGGTCGATGACTACACCGTGGACTTCATCCTGACCTCGCCAAATCCCATTCTGCATTACCAATGGGATACCTGGTGGATCATGGACAAGAAGTGGTGCGAGGACAACAACGCGGTGGCCCCGACGCCGGCGGCGGCAACCTCGCCGAGCTTTGCTTCGCTTCACGCCAACGGCACCGGCCCCTTCACCGTCGAGAGTCATCAACCCGGCGTCAAAACCGTGTTCAAGGTAAACCCGAACTGGTGGCAGAAGCCCGAGCACAATCTGAAAGAGATCATTTTCACGCCGATCGGCTCCGACGCCACGCGCGTTGCCGCCTTGCTTTCGGGCGAAGTCGACATCATCGAGCCGGTTCCGATCCAGGATATTTCGCGCGTCGATTCGAGCCCGAACGCCCAGGTGCTGAAGGGCCCCGAGTTGCGCACCATCTTTCTCGGCATGGACCAGGTTCGCGACGAATTGCTGTATTCGAACGTCAAGGGCAAGAATCCGTTCAAGGATGTCCGGGTCCGCGAGGCGTTCTTCAAGGCAATCGACATCGAGTTGATCAAGACCCGCGTGATGCGCGGCCTTTCGACGCCGTCGGCCCTGATGATCGCGCCGCAGCTGTTCAAGCTCTCGGGTGATTTTACCCGCCCGAAATTCGATCCCGAGGGCGCCAAGAAGCTGTTGGCGGAAGCCGGCTATCCCGACGGGTTTGAAGTCGGTATGGATTGCCCCAACGACCGCTACGTCAACGATGCCGCGATCTGTCAGGCGATCGTCGGCATGCTGGCCAGAGTCGGCGTCAAGGTCAACTTGATGGCGCAACCCAAGGCACAATACTTCGCCAAGGTGCTGAAGCCCGGCGGCTACCAGACGTCGTTTTATTTGCTGGGCTGGACCCCCGGCACGTCCGACTCGCACAATGTCCTCTACGACATCATGGGTTGCCGCGACGATCCGAAATCCTCGCGGGGCGAGGCCAATCTCGGCGGCTACTGTAACAAGAAGATGGATGAAGTCACCGACAGGGTGCTGCAGGAGCCCGATATGGCCAAGCGCGATTTGTTGATCAAGCAAGCGTTCGAAATCGCTGCGAAGGATTTCGCATACATCCCGCTGCATCAGCAGGCGCTCGCTTGGGGCGTGTCGAAAAAGCTGAAGGTGGCACAACGCGCCGATAATGCGGTTATGCCCTACTGGATGACCAAACAGGAATAAGGCAGCTTCGATCGACAGGTCCCGGTGGCTTCGCGCTCCCGGGACTTTTCGTTATAGGCAGACAGCGACGTCCGCCACAGCAAAAAGAAGTGAAAGGATCACATGCTCGCTTTCACTCTTCGCCGGGCGATCCAGGCGATCGGCGTCATGATCGCGGTCGGGATCATTTCGTTTTCGATGTTCCGCTTCGCGGGCGATCCGGTCAACCAGATCGTATCGCTCGATACGCCGGCCGCCGAGCGCGCCCAAATCCGTCAGTCTCTCGGTCTTGACGATCCGGTGCCGCTGCAGTTCGCGCGCTATTTCGGCGATGCGATGCAGTTCAAGTTCGGCGTCTCCTACCAGTTCCGCCAGCCGGTATCGAGCCTGCTGAAAGAGCGGATGCCGGCGACGCTGGAGCTTGCCATCTGCGCCACCATCCTCGCAATGGTGTTCGGCATCCTGATGGGGGTCTATTCGGCGCTGAAACGCGACACTTGGCTCGCCAAGATATTCCAGGCGGTATCGCTGATCGGGATCTCGCTGCCGACCTTCCTGATCGGGATTTTGCTGATCTATCTGTTCTCCGTGGTGCTGGGCTGGCTGCCATCGTTCGGCCGCGGCGAGGTCGTTCGGATCGGCTGGTGGACCACCGGGCTGCTTACGGTTTCCGGCCTCAAGGCCCTGATCATGCCGTCGATCACGCTTGGCCTGTTCCAGATGACATTGATCATGCGGCTGGTGCGGGCCGAGATGCTGGAGGTGCTGCGCACCGACTATATCCGCTTCGCGCGGGCGCGCGGGCTGACGACACGGGCCATTCACTTCGGTCACGCACTTAAGAATACCCTGGTTCCCGTCATAACCGTCGCTGGCTTGCAATTTGGCTCGGTAATTGCATTTGCGATCATTACCGAAACCGTGTTCCAGTGGCCGGGGATGGGACTTCTCTTCGTGCAAGCGGTACAAAACGTCGACATTCCGATCATGGCAGCCTATTTGCTGATGGTGTCCCTGATCTTCGTCACCATCAATCTCGTGGTCGATATTCTCTACACGGTGGTCGATCCGCGCCTGCGCTCGACCCTCAACCGCCCGGCCTGAAGGCGAGATCCCTGCATGTCCGAAGCCGTCGTCCAGCACAAGGCCGATCCCAGCGCGCCGCGCACGCGTTTCCTGCCGGGGCGATGGTTCGGCCGTGCGATCGAGAGCGACGTCTTCTATTCTTTTCGCCGCTCCAGGCTTACGATGGTCGCGGCCGCTGTCACTGTATTGTTCTTTCTGCTTGCGATATCGGCATCAATCCTTGCGGTGCAGAACCCGTTCGATCCGGCACAGCTTCAACTGATGAATTCGCGCATCGCGCCGATCTGGACCGCCGACGGGCAAAGCCCGTTCCTGCTCGGCACCGACGAACAAGGCCGCGACGTGTTTTCCGCCATTCTTTATGGCTTGCGCATTTCCCTCACCGTTGGCGTGCTCGGCGTGCTGTTCTCGGGCACGCTCGGCATCGTGCTTGGACTGATCGCCGGCTATGTCGGGGGCGCCGTCGATGGCCTGATCATGCGCATTGCCGATGTCCAGCTTACCTTTCCCGCCATTCTGATCGCGCTGCTGATCAACGGCGTCGTCAAGTCGGTGTTCGGCAATCGCCTCGACGCCATGAGTACGCTGGTGGTGCTGGTATTTGCGATCGGATTGAGCTTTTGGGTGCAATATGCGCGCACCGTGCGCGGCTCTGTCATGGTGGAGAAGAGCAGGGATTACGTGGCGGCGGCGCAGTTGATCGGTCTTCCAGCCCCGGTGATCATGCTGCGGCACGTACTGCCGAACGCAATGGGGCCGATCCTGGTGATCGCCACCATCAACCTCGCGCTCGCGATCATCACCGAGGCGACGTTGTCGTTCCTGGGAGCCGGCATGCCCGACACCATGCCCTCGCTCGGCACCCTGATCCGGATCGGCAACAATTATCTGTTTGCCGGGGAGTGGTGGATCGTCGCCTTCCCGGGCTTTGCGCTGGCGGCGCTGATCCTCGCGATCAACCTGCTCGGCGACTGGCTGCGCGACGCGCTCAATCCGAAGCTCCGATGAGAGGCGCCGCCATTTCCAGATACCTGATTGCATGACCGAACCCGTTCTCTCAGTGCGCAACCTGCAGGTGGAGTTCGTCACCCGCCGCGCCACGCTGCGCGCCATCGACGGGATTTCCTTCGACATCGCCAAGGGAGAGGTGCTGGGGGTGGTCGGGGAATCCGGCGCCGGAAAATCGGTGACCGGTTTGGCAATCATCGGCCTGATCGATCCGCCCGGCCGCATTGCCGGCGGCGAGATCTATCTGTCGGGCATGCGGATCGACAATCTGCCGCCGGAAGAGCTGCGCCGGATCCGGGGCAAGCGGATCGGAATGATCTTTCAAGACCCGCTCACCAGCCTGAACCCGCTGTACCGGATCGGCGACCAGCTGATCGAAACCATCAAGACCCACACCAGTCTATCGGATCAGGCCGCGCGCAGGCGCGCCATCGATCTGTTGGCCGAGGTCGGCATTCCCGCACCCGAGAAACGCATCGACGCCTATCCGCACGAATTCTCCGGCGGCATGCGCCAGCGCGTCGTGATCGCGCTCGCGATTTGCGCCGAACCGGACCTGATCATCGCCGACGAGCCGACCACGGCGCTCGATGTCTCCGTACAGGCGCAGATCATCTCGCTGATCAAACGCCTCGGGCGCGACCACGGCACCGCCGTGATGCTGGTGACCCACGACATGGGCGTTATCGCCGAAACCTCGGACCGCGTCGCGGTGATGTATTCCGGCCGTATCGCCGAAATCGGCCCGGTGCTGGACGTCGTGCAGAACCCGTTGCACCCTTATGCCAAGGGCTTGATGGGCGCGATCCCGACGCTCGCCGGCGACGCCGCCCGGCTGGTCCAGATCCCCGGCTCGATGCCGCGGCTTTCCGCGATCCCGCCGGGCTGCTCGTTCAACCCGCGCTGCGCGTTCGCGTTCGACCGCTGCCGCATCGAACGGCCGGAGCCGATCAGGCACGGCACGCAAGCCGCGGCCTGCCATCTCTATGACGCCGCCGCAAAGGACACCGCGGCATGACATCGGCGCCCTTTATCGACGTCAAAAATCTGCGCCGGGTATTCGACGTCTCAAAGCCGTGGCTCAACCGGGTGCTTGAAGGCGGCCACCTGGAATTCCTGAAAGCAGTCGACGGCGTCACCTTCGACATCAAGAAGGGTGAGACCTTCGCGCTGGTCGGCGAATCCGGTTCGGGAAAGACCACCGTCGCCCGCATGGTCGTGGGGCTGCTGCCGCCGACATCGGGCGAAGTCATCATTGACGGTGTTTCGATGAGCAAGGCTGGACAGTTGCAGGCGCGTCAGCGTCTGCGCCGCCGCATCCAGATGATTTTCCAGGACCCCTATGCGAGCCTCAACCCGCGGTTTCGGGTCGACAACATCGTCGCCGAACCGATCCGCGCCTTCGATCTGATCCAGGGCGAACGAAACATTGCGGCGCGCGTCGGCGAGTTGCTAAGTCTGGTCGGCCTACACGCCGACGACGGCTGGAAATATCCGCACGAATTTTCCGGCGGGCAGCGGCAAAGGATCGCGATCGCCCGCGCGCTGGCGTCCGAAGCCGAGTTCATCGTCTGCGATGAGCCGACGTCCGCGCTCGATGTCTCCGTGCAGGCGCAGATCCTCAATCTGATGCGCGATCTGCAGGACAAATTCGGCCTCACCTACCTCTTCATCAGCCACAATCTTGCCGTGGTCCGGCACATGGCGAACCGCATCGGCGTGATGTATCTCGGCCGCATTGTCGAGATCGCCGATGGCCGCGAACTGTTCAGCCGCCCGCGAATGCCCTACACCAAGATGCTGCTGGGCGCGGTGCCCGATCTCGCGATGTCCGGCCGCCAGCGGATTCCGGTAAAGGGCGAAATCCCCAATCCGATCGATCCGCCGCCCGGTTGCGCGTTCAACCCGCGTTGCCCGCTGGTGTTCGACCTCTGCCGCCGACAGGCGCCGGCGCTGATCGACGGCGTCGCCTGCCACGCCGTCAACAATCCCGCTCAGGCCACTGCTCCCGCATGATCACAATGATGGGAGGAACGTGCGTGGGGCCGGTTGGCAGGCAGCCTTGGCTGTGGTCAAGTGCGCCCGCCAAGCGGCATCAACGCAACGATGGATTCCAATGAGCAAAATCAATCCCGATCCGTTCACGACCAGGCCGGAAATCGAAGGCACTTTTGGTGTCGTGACCTCCACCCACTGGATCGCCACCGCGGTCGGGATGGCCACGTTGGAGAAAGGCGGCAATGCGTTCGACGCCGGGGTCGCCACGGCGTTTACGCTGCAGGTGGTCGAGCCGCATTTGAACGGTCCAGGCGGCGACGTGCCGATCATCGTGCACGATACCAGGCGCGGCCGCACCGAGGTGATTTGCGGCCAGGGCCCTGCTCCCCAAGGGGCAACCATCGCGCATTACCGCAGTGAAGGCCTGGACATGGTGCCTGGCACCGGGCTGCTGGCGGCTTGCGTCCCCGGCACCTTCGAATCCTGGATGCTGCTGCTGCGCGACTACGGCACGCTGCGGCTGCGCGACGTACTGGAACCGGCCATCGCCTACGCTCGCGACGGCTACCCGCTGGTCGAGCGTGCGTCCGCCACCATTGCCACCGTCGAGCAATTGTTCCGGAAGTACTGGACCACGTCGGCCGCTATCTATCTGCCGAACAATGAAGTGCCGAAACCAGGTACCCTCTTCACCAACAAGAGGCTTTCGGAAACCTACGCCCGCATCCTGCAGGAAGCGGAAAGCGCGGGCCCTGACCGCGTCGCGCAGATCGAACGCGCGCGCAACGCGTGGTCGCACGGGTTTGTGGCCGAAGCGATCGACCGCTTCTGCCGCACCCAAGAGGTCATGGACGTCAGCGGCTCGCCGCACCGCGGCGTGCTGACCGCCGACGACATGGCGCGCTGGCAGCCATCGGTCGAAGCGCCGCTGACCTATGATTATGGGCGCTACACCGTCTGCAAGCCCGGCGTCTGGAGCCAGGGTCCGGTCATGCTGCAGCAGCTCGCCTTGCTGAAGGGTTTTGCGCTCGACGGGCTCGATCCCGCGGGCCCGGACTTCATTCATCTGCAGGTCGAATGCGCCAAGCTCGCCTTTGCCGACCGCGAAAAATTCTATGGCGATCCGAAATTTGTCGACGTCCCGATTGCGACGCTGTTGTCGGATGCCTACAACGACGAGCGCCGCAAGCTGATCTCGGAAAAGGCATCGCTCGATTTCGTGCCCGGCTCGGTCGAAGGTTTTGGCTCGGTGGTGAAGCTGCGCCGGCAGGAAGGTCATCGCGAGGCGGTCGGCGCCATGGGCGCCGGCGAGCCTACCGTCGGCCGCCTCGGCGAAGTGCGCGGCGACACCGTGCATTTCGACATCATCGACCAGGCCGGCAACATGATCTCGGCGACCCCGTCCGGCGGCTGGCTGCAATCCTCGCCGGTGATTCCGGAAATCGGCTTCTGCCTCGGCAGCCGCGCACAAATATTCTGGCTTGAGGAAAATCACCCAGCAGCGCTGGCGCCTGGCAAGCGCCCGCGCACCACGCTCAGTCCGACCATGGCGCTGCGCGACGGCGAGCCGTATCTGGCATGGGGATCGCCCGGCGGCGATCAGCAGGACCAATGGACCACGCAATTCTTTTTGCGGCACGTTCACGCCGGGATGAACCTGCAGGAAGCGATCGACGCACCGGCGTGGCATTCGGAGCATTTCCCGATTTCGTTCTGGCCCCGCACCGCCCGCCCCGGCGTGCTCGTGGTCGAGAACCGGGTGCCGAAGGCGACCGTCGATCATTTGAAGAAACGCGGCCATATCGTGGAGACCGGTCCCGACTGGTCGGAAGGCCGCCTCACCGCGGCCTCGAAGGTCGGCCGCCGACGACGCGCCGGCGCCAATCCCCGCGGTATGCAGGGCTATGCGGCCGGACGGTAAGGGCTGGCTTGAAAGAACGTAGATGACTTGGTCGATCATCGCCCGAGACGACGCAACCGGCCAATTCGGGATCGCGGTCGCGACACGGTTCTTCGCGGTGGGGGCGCGCGTACCCCATATCGCCGCCGGTATCGGCGGCATCGCCACCCAGGCGCTGGTCAATCCCTATTACGGCATTGACGGTGTGAGGCTGCTGCGTGAAGGACGAACGCCGCGCGAGATCGTCGAAACCTTGATTGCCGCCGATGGCGGCCGTGAGAGCCGGCAACTGCACATCATGGACGCCGGCGGTCGCATCGCCGCTCATACCGGGAGCGAATGCGTCGACTGGTGCGGGCACATCGAAGGCAATCGGTTCTCGATTGCCGGCAACATGCTCGCCGGCGCCCGGGTGCTGGACGACACCGCGAAAGCCTACATCGCAAACGAAACACTGCCATTTGCCCGACGCCTGATCGCGGCGATGCGATCCGGCGAAGCCGCCGGTGGAGACAAGCGCGGCAAGCAATCGGCGGCGCTGTTGATCTATGGCGACGAGGAATGGTCTGATCTCGACCTGCGCGTCGACGACCACTTAGATCCGCTTGCCGAACTCGAACGCCTCGAACAAGTCAGCCGGGAGTGCTGGGTGCATTTCCGTCAATTCCTGCCGAGCCGCGGGAATCCGGCCGGGATTACCGATCGCGCGACCATCGACGCCGGTATCGAAGCGGCGATTGCGGCCGAGAAATGACCGCAAGTCCGCTGATCGAAATCGAGGGCTTGCGGGTCATCTTCCATGGCGACGACGGCCGCTCGACCCATGCGGTCGACCGCGTCGACCTCAGCGTGGCCAATGGCGCAACGCTCGGCCTCGTAGGCGAATCCGGCTGCGGCAAAAGCGTGACCTCGCTCGCCATCATGGGCCTGTTGTCGAAACAGACTGCTGAGGTCACCGGCTCGATCCGTTTCGACGGCTTCGACCTGCTTGACGTGCCCGACGAAACCCTGCGCGACCTGCGCGGCAACCGTCTGGCGATGATCTTCCAGGAGCCGATGACCTCGCTTAATCCGAGCTTCACCATCGGTGAGCAGATTATCGAGACCATCCTGCGCCACCGCGGCGGAACACGGCGCGGGGCGCGTGAGCGCGCCGTCGAATTGCTGCGCCGTGTCCATATTCCCTCGCCGGAGCGGCGCATCGACGAGTATCCGCACAAGCTGTCCGGCGGAATGCGCCAGCGCGTCATGATCGCGATGGCGCTGGCCTGCGATCCGATGCTGCTGATCGCGGACGAGCCCACCACCGCGCTCGACGTCACCTTGCAGGCCCAAATCCTCGATTTGATGCGGGAGCTCAAGGCGGCGAGCGGGGCTGCGATCATCCTGATCACCCACGATCTCGGCGTGGTCGCCGAGGTCTGCGATGAGGTCGCTGTGATGTACGCCGGCGAGATCGTCGAACGCGCAGCCGTCGACGAATTGTTCGCAAGCCCACAGCATCCCTACACCGTCGGCCTGCTGGGCTCGATCCCGCGGCTCGACCGGCGGGCTTCGCATCTTGCCACCATCGAGGGCATGGTGCCAAACATGACCAGGCCGCCCTCCGGCTGCCGGTTTGCGGCGCGTTGTCCGTTCGTCAGCGATATCTGCATCGAGGGGCCGCCGCCGATGGTGGAGGTCAATTCCGGTCACTGGTCGCGCTGCATCAAGGCGCCGCTGGAAAGGCTGGTGTCGTGACCGCGCTGCTCGAGGTCGAAAATCTCGTCAAACATTTCGTCGCCGACCGTTCGGTGTTCGGGCGGCCGACCGCGTTCATCAAGGCGGTCGACGGCGTCAGCTTCAGCGTCGATGCCGGCAAGACGCTGGCGCTGGTCGGCGAGTCAGGCTGCGGCAAATCCACCGTCAGCCGGCTGGTGCTGCGGCTGATCGAGCCGGATGCGGGCCACATCCGGTTCGAAGGCCGCGATCTGCTGGCGCTGGACGCCAACCAATTGCGCGCCTTCCGCCGCGATGCGCAGATCATCTTTCAGGATCCCTATGCCTCGCTTAACCCGCGCATGACCGTCAGCCAGATCCTGACCGAACCGCTGGCGCTGCATGACCTCGTGCCGGCCCCGGGCCGCCGCGAACGCGTCGAGCAGTTGTTGCGTCTGGTGGGACTGGAGCCGCGCTTTGCGCGCCGTTACCCGCACGAATTTTCCGGCGGCCAGCGCCAGCGCATCGCCATCGCCCGGGCGCTGGCGGTGGAACCGAAACTCATCATCTGCGATGAGCCGGTATCGGCGCTGGATGTGTCGATCCGTTCGCAAATCCTCAACCTGCTGCGCGACCTGCAGTACCGGCTTGGCCTCGCCTACATCTTCGTCTCCCACGACCTTGCAGTCGTGAAGCACATCGCTGACCGAGTCGCGGTAATGAATCTCGGCGTCATCGTCGAGACCGCGGACGCGCAGTCGCTGTTCGCCTCGCCGCGCCACCCTTACAGCCGCGCTTTGCTGTCTGCGATCCCGGTGCCCAAGCCGCAGGCAAAGCGCAGCCGTATTGTGCTGCAGGGGGAAATGCCGAGCGCGCTCAACCCGCCGTCGGGCTGCCGCTTTCATACCCGGTGCCCCTACGTGATCGAGCGCTGCCGCGTTGAACCGCCGCAACTCATCGCCGACGCGGCCGGGCACTTGACCGCCTGTCACCGCACGGCGGAACTGCCGGCGCCGGACGCCATCGTCCCTGCTGATGGGGGCTTTTCGCCGGCCCTGGAACGATTGGTGGCGGCTTTCAGTGGCCCCAGGGAAGTAGCCGGTTCCGCCGGGGTTGATATAGTCGGGACGATGCCGCCGGCAGTCCTGTGAATCGTGAATAGGAGACCAATCCGATGAAAATCCTGCGTTTGGCGGCCACCGCGGCGGCATTATTGCTGTCGCTTGGAGCGGGCGTTCAAGCCCAGACCACGCTGCGCATCGGTCTTGCCGAGGACCCGGATATTCTCGACCCGACGATGGCCCGCACCTATGTCGGACGCATCGTATTCGCAGCGTTCTGCGACAAGCTGTTCGACATCGACGAGAAGCTCAATATCGTGCCGCAGCTCGCGCTGTCCCACGAGACCTCGGCCGATGGCAAAGAGGTCACGATCAAGCTGCGGCCGGGCGTCAAATTCCACGATGGCGAACCGTTCGACGCGGAGGCTGCGAAATTCTCGCTGGAGCGCCACCTCAACCTGCAGGGATCGTTCCGCAAGCCGGAACTGGCCACGGTCGACCACGTCGACGTCGTCGATCCCCTCACCATCAAGCTGGTATTGAAGACGCCGTTCTCACCGCTGATCGCGCAACTCACCGATCGCGCCGGCATGATGGTCTCGCCCAAGGCGGCGAAAGAGGCCGGCGACAAGTTCGGACTGCATCCGGTTTGCGCCGGCCCCTACAAGTTCGTCGAACGCGTGCAGCAGGATCGCATCGTGTTCGAGAAATTCGCCGACTACTGGAACAAGGACAAGGTCTTCATCGACCGCGTGGTTTATCTTCCGATCGTCGATGCCACGGTGCGGCTCGCCAACCTGAAATCCGGCGGACTCGACCTGATCGAGCGGGTGCTGGCGACCGACATCAAGGACGTGCGCGCCGATTCACGGCTCAAGCTGTCGACCGCGCTGGAGCTCGGCTATCTCGGTCTCACCATCAATATCGCCAACGACAAGAACAAGGGTCCGCTCAGCCAGTCGGAAAAGGTGCGCCAGGCCCTCGACCTCTCGATCGATCGCGAGGCGATCAATCAGGTCGTGTTCAACGGCGAGTTCACGCCCGGCAATCAGTGGGTCAGCCCGGAGCATCCCTACTATCAAAAGGCGTTTCCGGTTCAAAAGCGCGATATCGCAAAAGCCAAGGCGCTGTTGAAGGAATCCGGCGCCACGCTGCCCATCGGCGTCGATCTCATGGTACCCAAAGGCGCGGAGAACGAAGCCGTCGCACAGGTCATTCAGTCGATGGCGGCGGAAGCAGGCTTCGACCTGAAAATTCGCCTCATCGAGTTCGCAACATCTTTCAAGCAAGCCCAGGCCGGTGAATTCCAGGCGTTCCTGATCGGCTGGAGCGGCCGGATCGATCCCGACGGCAATTCCTACGTCTTTCTGCACACCAAGGCGCCGCAGAACGATGGCGGCTATTCCAACCCGGAGGCCGACAAGGCCCTTGAAGAGGCGCGTCTCGTGACCGATCCGGCGCAGCGCAAGGCAATCTACGAAAAGCTGACCAAGACCGTGCTCAACGACGAGCCACTGATCTATCTATATCACCGCAAGCTATTGATTGCGCACACCACCAAGCTCGAAGGTTACAGGCAGATGCCGGACGGACTGGTGCGCGTGATCGGATTGAAGCTGAAGTGAGAAGGACTAGCCCAAGCACTTCTTCGTTTCCCGGATGCGGTGCAGCGCGTCAGCGGCGCGCCGCTAATCCGGGACCACCTGCTCAAGATGGGATCCCACGTCTGCAGCGCATCGTTGCACGTTGCACTGCGCCCGGGAAACGAGCTGACTCATGCTGAGTTTCCTCGCCAAGCGTATCCTGCAGCTGATCCCGACGCTGTTCTTCGTGTCGATCCTGATCTTTTCGCTGCAGCATTTATTGCCGGGCGATCCGGCACTGGTGATGGCCGGTGAGGAACGCGATCCCAATGTCATCGCTCATATCCGCGCGCAATACCGGCTCGATCAGCCTGTCCCCGTGCAATATGTCTATTGGGTCAAGGGCGTCCTGTCCGGCGACTTCGGCGAGTCGCTGCGCATCAAGGTGCCGGTGCGCGACCTGATCGCGCAAAAACTTCCGGTGACGATGCAGCTGGCGTCGATGGCGATCGTGATCGCGCTCCTGATCGGAATTCCCGCGGGCATCGTGTCGGCGGTGAAGAAGGGCACGATCTGGGATTATGGCGCCAACCTGTTCTCGCTGTGGGGCATCTCGACGCCGAACTTCTGGCTCGGGATCATGCTGATCTTCCTGTTCTCGATCGAACTTGGCTGGCTGCCTGCGTCGGGCTATGTGCCGCTCTCCGAGAACTGGCGCGCCAGCCTCGCATCCACCATCATGCCCGCCTTCGTGCTGGGCAACGCCATTGCGGCGATCCTGATGCGGCATACCCGCAGCGCCATGCTGCAGGTGCTCGAAAGCGACTATGTCCGCACCGCCCGCGCCAAGGGCCTTTCCGAACGCTCCGTCATCCTCAAGCACGCCATGCGCAACGCGCTGACGCCGGTCATCACGCTGGGCGCGCTCGAACTCGGCACGCTGTTGTCGGGCGCGGTGCTGACCGAGCAGATTTTTTCGATACCGGGGTTCGGCAAGCTGATTGTGGATGCGGTATTCAATCGCGATTATGCCGTCGTGCAGGGGGTCGTGCTGGTGACGGCAACCATCTACATCACGCTGAACCTGATCGCCGATATCGCCTATATCCTCGTCAACCCGCGTCTGAGGGCTTGAGCAGCATGACCGATGCCACCCTTGGCGCAATTCCCATTGCCTCCGACGAGTTGGAGAGCCCGGCGCGGCGCGCGCTGCGCCGGCTATTTCAGCGCAAGGGCGCCGTGGCAGGCCTGGTCGTCATCGCAACATTCATCCTGCTCGCGGTGTTTGCACCCTTGATCGTTCCGTATGACCCGATCGCGACCAGCTGGACGCTGGTGCGCAAGCCGCCGTCGGCACTGCACTGGTTCGGCACCGACGACCTCGGCCGCGACATCCTTGGGCGCGTGGTCTATGGCGCGCGGGCCTCGCTGGTGGCCGGTGCGATATCGGTCGGGATTGCGCTTCTGATCGGCGTGCCGTTCGGACTATTGTCGGGCTATCGCGGCGGGTTCATCGACGCGCTGATCAGCCGGATCACCGACGCCATGCTGGCCTGTCCGTTCCTGATCCTGGCCATCGCGCTGGCGGCGTTTCTCGGCCCCAGCCTCGGCAACGCCATGATCGCCATCGGTATCACCACCACGCCGATTTTCGTGCGGCTGACCCGCGGCCAGGTGATGAGCGTCAAGGTCGAGGATTACGTCGAGGCCGCGCGCGCCATGGGCAATCCGCGCTGGCGGATCGCGCTGTTCCACATCCTGCCGAATATCATGCCGGCGCTATTGGTACAGGCGACGCTTTCGATCGCCGCTGCGATCATCGCCGAGGCGGCACTGTCGTTCCTAGGGCTCGGCCAGCAGCCGCCCGCGCCATCCTGGGGCAGCATGCTGAATTCGGCACAACGTTTTCTGACCAACGCGCCATGGATGGCGCTGTGGCCGGGCTTGGCGATTTTTCTGGTGGTGCTGTCGTTCAACCTGGTCGGCGACGGCTTGCGCGACGCGCTCGATCCGCGCGAGCGGTAGACTAGTCTAGTCTCGGCAGGCTCCCCTCCTCACCTCTCCCGTTGGGAGAGGTCGGCGCGCAGCGCCGGGTGAGGGGTTTCGACCTATCGATAGACCGTACGCCCTCACCCCAACCCTCTCCCCACGGGAGAGGAAGCGCGCTTCCCTCGTGGCACCCGCGAGAAAAATCTAGATCACCGTCTCCCGCATCACGCGGCGGCAATCCATCTCGTATTCGAGATCGATCACCGGCGGGCGCGCAAAGTGCCAGGTCAGGCCGGATCGCGTGGCCCCGCGGCGGACCAGTTCATTGGTCATGGCCGGATGGAAATCGTGCACGGTGTAGGCCTGCACCGCCGTGGTGTCCTTCCAGCCAAATCCGAACGCGCCAAGACGGCTTTCCATCGATCCAACGGTGAACCGGACTTTTTCTCTCAAGCCATCCGGGCTGAGATCGCGGTAACGCACGGTACGCTCGGGATAGCTTCCGCTCCCCTCGCGCGATTCGGCGCCGCCGGCAATGACGAATGTCGGCGTCGTGCCCTGACTCGGCCGCGTGAAGGAGAACGCGTAAAATGACGGCTCGGCCGGCGGACCGATCTCGGGGCAGACGTTGCTGCGCGCCACCGGATTGGTAGTCCCGTCGAACAGGCCCCACTCTGCAAGCGTCTTGACGTAGTGCTGATTGAATTTCAGGAAACCGTCCTCGGTAAATGCTCCCGGTGAGCGCAGCTCGCAGGCGCAAAACGATGTCAGCGGCCGCCCGGCGGCCTGAATATATTTTGCGATCTGCGCAAAACCTTCGGCCAGTGACGGCAGCCTGTCGAAGCGCACGCGCTCGACCTCAAAGCCGGAATCGGCCGCGGCACCGCTCGAATACTGAAACACCGCCGGAATGAACCGGTAATTGCCGGCCGGAAAATCGCGCGTCATCTCTGGCGTCCCCTGGATGCTCATTCCAGCTGCATGCGCACGCCCTTGGCGCCGTTGAGCAGCCGTCTCAAGTGGAAGCCGGCCAGCGCATCGTCGGCATGCAACCCGACCAGCGCGGCAAAGGCCGGCATCGCCGCGGCGTCGCCGGCTTCGAGTTTCGCAAAAGCTTCGGAATATTGCTTGGTCGCCGGTTTCTGGAACGTGGCCGCCGGCAGCGGCTCGTAGGCGCGGAGCGGCTCGCTGCGCCCGCGCAGCATCAGGTCGCCGACCGGCCGCCCCTGAAAATTCTTGGTGGCATCGGCGACCGCGGCGCTGACGCAGATGCGGGTGCCGAGAAACTTGTTGGCGGCCTCAAGCCGCGCCGCGGTGTTGATGGTATCGCCATAGGCGGTGTAATCGAAGAAACGGCTGCCGCCGAAATTGCCGACCAGCGCCGGGCCGGCGTGAACGCCGATGCGGGTGGCGCCGAAACTGACACCTCTGGACTTCCAGCGCTCGCGAAACGCCTCGGCCCACACGTCCAGATCGTGCGCGCAGGCAATCGCGCGCGTCGCATAATCCGGCTGGTCACCGGGCGCGTTGAAGAGAATCTGGATCGCGTCGCCGATGATCTTGGCGACCGTCCCTTCATGCGCGAAGACAACGTCAGTCATGCCGCCGACATATTCGTTGAGCAGCTCACCCAGCACTTCGGGTGCCGCGGTTTCCACCAGCGACGTGAAGCTGGTGATGTCGGTGAAGATGGTCGCGATCTCGCGCCAATGCACCGCCATGCCTTCGGCTTCGCCATCGCAGGCGAGCCTGGTGGCGATCTGCGGCGAAAAATACCGCGAAAGCGAGGCGTGCGCGCGCTCAGCTTCGGCCTGGCGGCGGCGCGCCTCGCGCATCATCTCGACATGGCGGATGGTCTTGTCGATGGTCATTTCGAGATCGCCGAAATCGATCGGCTTGGTCAGGAAATCGAACGCACCGCGGTTCATCGCGGTGCGGATATTGCTCATGTCGCCGTAGGCGGAGACGATGATGGTCGATTTCTTGTCCTCGGCCTCCTGAAGTTTCTGCAGCAATGAAAGGCCGTCCATCCGCGGCATATTGATGTCGGACACCACCATGTCGACATGCGGATGGTCCTCGATCGACTGCAGCGCCTCGATGCCGTCGTGCGCGAATACAAACGCCACCGCGCCGTCGCGAATTTGCCTACGGAATTTTTGCAGGACCAGAGCCTCGAGATCGGGCTCGTCATCGACGACGAGGATGGTCGCGGTCATGCGGCTTGCCCGAGCCTTGTATCGATCTCGAGGCGCAACAGCGCGAAATCGATCGGCTTGGTCAAAAGCCCCACCGCGCCGCGCTCGATCGCCTTGCGCCGCGTTTCGGCGTCGCCGTAGGCGGTGATCATGATCACGGGAACGTCGGGCCGCTCCGCGCGGACCTTCGGCAGCATTTCGAGCCCGCTCATGCCGGGCATGTTGATGTCGGACAAAATCAAAATCAGCGATGGATCAGCGACCTTGGCGGCACGGACCAATGCCGCGGGCGCCGATGGAGCAAACTCCATCAGGAAGCGGCCGGACTTTATGTCTCGCCGGAACTGTTGACGGAAAAGGGCTTCGACGTCGGGCTCGTCATCGACGACGAGTATGTAAACGCTCAATTGGTGCCTCCAGCCTGTGCTTGTGCCGCCGCCGCGCGCGGCAGCGTAATAATGAATTCGGTAAATGATCCCGGCTCGGTAGCGACGTCGATCTTGCCGCCATGTTGTTTCACCACGATGTCGTGGCTCATCGACAGGCCAAGTCCGGTGCCCTCGCCGGCGGGTTTGGTGGTGAAAAACGGATTGAACATTTTCTCCTTTACTTCCAACGGGATTCCGGTGCCGTTATCGCGGATCCGGATTTCGACCTTGTTGCCGAGGCTTTTCGTGGTCGCGCTCAGCGTCGGCTCAAAGCCTCCCTCGCCCGCTTCCTTGCGCTTGGTGGCGGCATAAAAACCGTTTGAAATCAGATTGAGAAATACTCGGGTGATTTCCTGCGGGTAGAGGTCAATCATCCCGGCTTGCGGATCGAGGTCGCGCTGTAAGGTGATATTAAAGCCGGATTTCTCCGCGCGCGCGCCGTGATAGGCCAAATTAAGACTTTCCTCGACGATGGCATTGATATCCACCGGCCGGTGTTCGCCCGACCCTTCGCGCGAATGCAGCAGCATGTTTTTCACGATCGAATCGGCGCGCTTGCCGTGCTGCACTACCTTTTCGAGATTGCCTTTCAGCATAAGCGTGAGTTCGTCGATCTCCTCGCGAACCTTGTCGTCAAGCGCGGCGGTTTCGAGCGTCTCGTTAAGTTCGTCGATCAATTCTGCCGACAGAGCTGAGAAATTGTTGACGAAATTGAGCGGATTCTTGATTTCGTGCGCGATGCCGGCGGTGAGCTGGCCCAGCGAAGCGAGCTTCTCGGTCTGCACGAGGCGGTCCTGCGCGGTGCGCAACTCGTCGAGCGAGAGTGACAATTCCCGGGTTCGTTCCTGAACCTGCCCAAACAGTCGCGCGTTCTCGATGGCGATCACGGCCTGGTCGGCGAAGGTCTGGACAAGCTCGACCTGGCGGGAAGTGAACGCGCCCGGCTCCGTCCTTGCCAGCAATAGCACGCCTTCAACCGCACCATCGCGCGTCAGCGGCACCGCAAGGACCGCCCTGTATTCACCGATCACCGCCGCAGGACCAAAATTATACTCGGGGTCGAGTCTCACATCCGCAACGTGGGCGGGCTTTCCGTCCATAAAGACCCGGCCCGTGATCGTATTGCGGTTCGGCTTGATCGGATTGGCGTTCATAAATTCGATGAAGGCCGGTGTGGCGCCGGATTCGGCCTGCAGCCGCATGACATCGCCATCACGCAGGCAGATGATGCCCTGCGATGCACCACAGAGCGCCTTTGCCGATTCGGTCAGCGTGGTAAGCACGGACTTCAGGTCGAACGCCGAGCGGCTGATCACCTTTAGCACGTCGGAGGTCGCCGTCTGCTGTTCGAGCGATTCGCTCAGCTCGGCAGTCCGCTGTTCGACCTTATTCTCCAAATCGGCATAGGATTCCTGCAGCCGCGCGCCCATGTCGTTGAACTGGTTGGCGAGGCCTTCGAGTTCGTCGCCGGTCCGAATCGAGATGCGCTGGGCGAAATCGCCGCTGCCGATGCGCTCCGCGCCCGCACGCAAGGCCTGGATCGGGCCGACCATGCGCCGGGCCAGAAATATTCCCGCGAGCACCGCGAAGATCGAGGCACCCAGCAGCACGATGGCGAGGCGCTGTAAGGCTAGATACAGCGACGCATAAGCCTCCTTGACGGGAAGCTCGACGAACATGATCCAGCCTAGCGGCGCAATCGGCGCCGACGCGGTCAGCACCTCCTGCCCCTGGATATTCATCGTGCCTTGCAAGGAATCGGAGCCGGAATTCGTGATACCTGCCTGCGGTCCTGGTGGTGCCGGCGGCGCCGATGCCGGTGGTAGCGTTGGCCGCGCCCCAGGCGCCGCCTGCGCCGCTTGCGCTGCCTGCGCGGCCTGTTCTGCCAACGCAGCCTGTACTGCCAACGCGGCCTGCACCTGCAGCAGCTTCGACATGTCGGTGTTGCGCAGCACCAGGCTGATGTCGGGATGCGCGATCAGTCGCCCCTGTGCGCCGACGACATAGGCGTGACCGCGCTCGCCGACCTTGATCTGCGACACCACGTCCCAGATCAGCTTGAGGTTGACCTCGGCGATGCTGACGCCGGCGTCCTTGCGGGTGCCGGCCAGCGATAGCGTCATGTAGGGTTCCGATTCGCGGCGGAAATACACCGGCCCGTAATAGACCTTGCGGGCGACCGCTTCGGTGAATTTCGGATCCTTGGAGAGGTCGAGCCCGCTATCCACAACGTCCATGGCGAGACGCGATACCCGCAGCCGCTCCTTGCCGGTCGAATCGACCTGCGCCAGTTCGGTGATGGCCGGAACCTGGCGCAACAGCCGCAAGGCATCGAATCGGCGCTGCTCGATGGAACCCGCCGACCACGGCAACTGGGTGGTCCAGCCCAGCTGACTTTCGATTTCCTTGACGAATTGGCCGATTTTGGCGGCCGCCGCCTCGGCCTGCTCGTGCTGAATCCGGATCAGGGCCGCCTTGTGCTCGCGATAATAGAAGAAAACCTCGAAAATCCCGTTGGATAGCAGCGCAACAGCCACCACCGCGACGAACAGGGCGACGTATTTGGTGAACAGCCGGCTGCGGACCTTGGTCCCGGATGCCACCGTCGCCGGCGCTGCGTCCGGCACAGGCGATGCCGCCAGCGTCCGGCCTTCAGGCGTGTCGGGATGGAGAGAAATGCTCATCCCACCCAATTTAGCAAGAAGGAACGGGCTTGTCTCTTGCCGCAGTGCGGGAGGATCATTCGATGATCTCGTCGGCGGTTGCGAGCAGCGTCGGCGACACCCTGATATCAAGCGCTTTCGCGGCCCTCATACTAATCACGAGTTCGAACTTGATCGGCTGCTCGATCGGCAAATCGGCGGGCTTGGCGCCCTTGAAAATCTTGTCCACAAACGTCGCAGCGCGCGCGTGCATCTCGCCGTAATTGGGCCCGTAGGACATTAGACCACCCGCCTCGACCAGTTCCCGATAGGCGTACACGCCGGGCAAGCGCTGTTGCTGGGCGAAGTTCATAATGCGATCGCGGCCGTGAAGAAATACACGGTCCGCCAGCACGACCAAGGCTCCCGGCCGCTCGGCCACAATCGTAGCAAACGCGGGATCGAGGTCTTCCAGTGAGCGCACGCGAAGCGACAGCACCCTCATTCGCAGAATATCGGCGGCGTCTTGCACGCCCTTTACAGCCGCAACATGAAACGCATTGGCGGGATTCCACAGCACGGCGAAATGCGAAAGTCCCGGAATCATTTCGCGAAGCAGGGCCAGCCTTTTGCCCTCCAAATCCGGGGCGATCGAGGTCAGCCCGGTCAGATTACCGCCAGGGCGCGCCAAGCTTGCGACAAGCCCCGTGCCCACCGGATCGCCCACGGCAACCATGACGCAGGGAATGGTGCTGGTTGCATTTTTCACGGCGAAGGCGGCAGGCGTACCGGCGGTAACGATGACATCGACGCCCGCGGCGATCAACTCGGCGACAAGCGCCGCAAAACGATCGTAGTTTCCTTCGGCCCAACGGTATTCGATGACGACATCCCGGCCCTCGACATAGCCGAGACTGGCTAGCGCCTTTCGGAACGGCCCGACCAGATTGGCCTCCAGCACCGCGGTGGAATTTCCCAAAAAACCTATCCGATGGACCTTTCCCGCGGACTGCGCGCGCGCCGGGCTCGAGGCAATAATCGCCGCGCCACCGAGAAGCGTGATAAATTCACGCCGCTTCACTCGAATACCTCGTCGGCGAGGACGAGCACTCCGAGGGCCAAGAACCTGCGTCGCTTCATCGCGGCATCCTGCTTTTGGACGCCCTGCAAAATGAGCGCCTGTCAGGGCAGGATATCACGACAGACCATGCGAAAGCGACAACGGCGATCAACGCCGCCGCTATCGCATGAGGAGCATACGCCTTGCTCAGGTCGGCTTGAGCGCCTTCGGACCGAGATCGAAATCCGCGATCTCCTTGCTGCGCTCGGAATCAGCGGCCGCCCGGTGATCGGTCGCGATCGCCACATAGACCGCAGGTAGCACGAACAGCGTGAACAGGGTACCGATCGACATGCCCGCAACGACGACAAGTCCGATCGAGAACCGGCTTGCCGCGCCTGCCCCGCTCGCCGTCAGAAGCGGCAGCAACCCGGTGACCATCGCCGCAGTCGTCATCAGGATCGGTCGAAGCCGGACCCGCGCCGCCATCTCGATCGCCGAGCGCCTGTCGAGACCTTCCTTGAGCTGCAACTCGTTGGCGAACTCCACCATCAGGATGCCGTGCTTGCTGATCAGGCCGACCAGCGTCAGCAACCCGACCTGGGTGTAGATGTTCATCGTGGCGGCGCCGAAGAACAGTGGAATCAGCGCGCCGACGATCGCCATCGGAACGCTGATCATGATCACCAGCGGATCGCGCAGGCTCTCGAATTGTGCCGCCAGCACCAGGAAGATGATGATGAGCGCAAAGGCGAAGGTAATCGCGAGCTGGTTTCCTTCCTGCACGTATTGCCGGGAATCCGCCAGGTAATCGTGGGTAAATCCGGCCGGCAGGTTCTTGGCCGCGCCCTCGAGGAAGTCGACTGCCTGCCCCACCGTCACGCCGGGCATCGGCACCGCCTGGAAGGTGGCGGAGTTCAATTGATTATAATGCGTGAGCGCATTGGGATCGGTCCCGGTTTCGATCGATACCAGTGTCGACAGCGGCACCTGCTGGCCGGTCGCCGTCGGAACGTAATATCCGCCGAGCGCCTCGGGCGACAGCCGCCTGTCGCGCGGCACCTGCGGAATGACCTGATACGATCGTCCCTCGAGGTTGAACCGGTTGACGTAGTTGCCGCCGAGCAGTGTCGCCAGCGTATTGCCGATGCTCTGCATGGTGATGCCGAGATCGCTTGCCTTCGAGCGGTCGATCTTCACCCGCACCACCGGCTGGTTGAAATCGAGATCGCTGTCGGAAACGATGAACAGCCCGCTCTTTCGCGCAGCGTCCTTCACCTTCAGCATTTCCTCATAGACCGACTGATATCCGTTGGTTGAACTGATCACCATCTGCACCGGCAATCCGCCGGGACCACCGGGCAGGGGCGGCAGGTTGAATGCAAATGCATTGACGCCTTCGATCTTGCTGAGCTGCGCCTGCACCAGCGGTTTCAGCTTGATCGAGGAGCGCTTCCGCTCGTCCCATGGTTTGAGCAGCATGCCGGCGATTCCGTTTTGCGGACCGTTGATGCCGTTGAGGGCGAAGCGTAGGTCGGTCTCGGGAAAGCTGGCAAAAATCTTGTCGAGCTTCTCGCCGTAAAAGTCCAAATAATCGAGGTTGGCGTATTTTGGCCCCTTGATCACGGAGAATACGATGCCCTGATCTTCCTCGGGCGCGAGTTCCTTCGAAGTGTGCAGGTAGAGGAAGCCAACGAGACCGAGGATGGTCAGCGCGAACAACCCCGTGATCGGACGGTAGTCGAGCGAACGATCGAGCTGGCGGCCATACCAGCGCGTGACCGATCCAAAAACCCTGCTGACGAACTTTGCAAATCGTCCCTCATCGGCGCTTTTGAGGAAAACCGAGCACATCATCGGCGAGAGCGTCAGCGCGATCACGCCGGAAACGATGACCGAGCCGGCCAGCGTGAACGCGAATTCACGAAACAGCGAACCGGTTAGGCCGCCGAGGAAGCCGATCGGCGCGTACACCGCGGCCAGCGTGATGGTCATGGAGATGACGGGGCCTACGATCTCGCGCGCGCCCTGCATCGCAGCCTGCACCGGCGGTTTGCCTTCCTCCAGATGCCGATGGATGTTTTCCACCACCACGATGGCGTCGTCGACGACGAGACCGATTGCGAGCACCATCGCCAGCAACGTCAAGAGGTTGATGCTGAATCCCATCATCAGCATCAGGCTGCAGACGCCGATCAGCGACAGCGGAATGGTCACCACGGGGATGATCACCGACCGGAGCGATGCCAGGAACAGGAAGATCACCACGACCACGATGATGATCGACTCGCCCAGGGTTTTCTCGACCTCGTCGATCGACGATTGAATGAATTTGGTCGAATCGTAGGCCACTTTCATCTTCATCGACGGCGGCAGATTGCGTTCAAGCTCCGGAAACAGAGCGCGGACGCCCTTGACCAGCGTCAGCGGGTTGCCCTGCGGCGTCGCCTGCACGCCGATGAAGATCGCATGCTCGCCGTTGAAGGCGACGCTGGCGTCGGTGCTTTGCGCCGCCAATTCGACGGTCGCGATGTCCTCCATCCGCACAAAACCGCCGTCCTTGGATTTGACGATCATGCGCTTGAACTGATCGAGGTTTTTAAGATCGGTATTGGTCGACACGTTGGAGACGATGAAATAACTCTTGGCCTGCCCCGCCGCGGCCTGAAAGTTGTTCGCCCTGATCGCCGCGGCGACGTCGTCGGGCGAAACGTTGCGGCCTGCCATGCGGGCGGGATCGAGCCACAGCCGCATCGCGAAAGTCTGACCGCCCAGAATATCGGCGGAAGCAACGCCATCGACGGTCGAAAGCACCGGCTGAACCACCCGCGTCAGATAGTCCGAGATCGCTGATCCCGACAGCACTTCGCTGGAGAAGCCGAGATACATCACCGCCGTGGTCTGGCCGGTCGTCTTGGTCACGACCGGATCGTTCGATTCCTTTGGAATCAGATATTTGACTGAGTTCACCTTGGCGAGGACTTCGGTCAGCGCCTGGTTGGGGTCGAAATTCAGCTTGATGTAGACTTGGATGGTGCTAGTTCCCTGCACCGAAGACGAGGTCATGTAGTCGACGCCCTCGGCGGACGCGACGGCCTGCTCGATCGGCGTCGTGATGAATCCCTGAATCAGGTCCGCCGACGCACCGGGATAGACGGTGGTGACGTTGACGACCGTATTCGACAGCTTCGGGTACTGCCGAATCGGCAGGCTGGTCGCCGCGCGGAAGCCGATCAGAAGAATCAGCAGACTGACGACCACGGACAACACGGGTCGCTTGATGAAGATATCGGTCCAGACCATCGCGTTGCGCTCCGATTGTCAGTAACGCGGCGGGCTAGCCGGAACCGGCGGAGGCCCGTCGGACGAGATGGCCACTGCCGCTCCCGATTGCAGCTTGAGTTGGCCGACGGCGACCACGCGATCGCCGGCCTTCAGCCCGCTGACGATTTCGGCGCGACCCTCGATCCGGTTGCCGGTCCGTACGAAGGTGCGAACGGCGGTCAGGCTGGTCTTGCCGTCATCCTCTTTCTTCTCGGTAATGAGGAAAACGGAGTCGCCGTAAAGCGTATAATCGACAGCTGTTTCCGGGACGGTGACGACCGCCGGCTTGTCCGGAAGCACCACCGTCGTGGTTGCGAACATGCCCGGCTTGAGGATGTGGTCGGGGTTGGCGATCGTCGCCTGAACGCGGATGTTGCGGGTGTCGGTGGCAATCTGGGGTTCGATCGCGGTGATCTTTCCCTCAAAGGCACGGCCGGGATAGGCATCGACCGCGATGCGCACGGTCTGTCCGACCTTGAGCTGGGCGCTGTCCTTTTCCGTCACCGTGAAGTTGGCGTACAGCTCCGATAAATCGGTCAACGATACGATCTGCGTGCCCGCGGTGAGGAACTGGCCGACCTCGACGTGACGGACGCCGAGTTCGCCGTCGAACGGCGCGCGCACAAGCTTCTGCGAAATAATCGCCTGGGTCTTGGCGATGCCGGCGTTGGCCTGGTCATACGCGGCCTGCGCAGAATCGACCGTGGACTGCGGACCGAACTGACGCGCGGCGAGCTGCTTGGCGCGGTCCAGCGACAGCTGCGCCACCGTGGCCTGCGCCTTGAAGCTCGCCAGATCGCCTTGATCGGGGCCGTCGAACAACTGCACCAGCGGGCTTCCGGCCTGCACGGTGGACCCGGCGGTGAACATGATGTCGGTGATCCGACCGCTCACATCCGAGGTGACATTGACCTGATGCACGGCGGCGAGGTCGCCGACCGCCGTCAGCAAGTTGGGTATCACTTCGGTCTTCGCCTCGGCGACGCTCACAGAGGCCGGCGGCGGCTTGTTGTTGGCGAAGAACTGCGTGATCATCTTGGTGCGGAACGCATTAAAGCCAACCAGTCCGCCCACCAACACGGCAAGCAGCAGCCCGACGATAATGAACCAGCGCGTCATCCGAACCGGGCGCGCGTGCGGCTTCTCGGTGATCGCCCGGCCGGAGATATGGGCTTCGGTCACAATGTTCATCTCATGTACCTTCTGCAGTTACCGGCTGCCCCGGCGACAATGCGCCATCCAGATGAGAGGCAACTGCGGTTTCGTTTAATCCAATGCCGCGGAGAATGAATTCGCAAAGCTGCCGTTCGAGATCGGCGGCATTGCCGTAAGAGAGACAGCGCACGGCCGGAAGTCTCGCCAGAGCCGCCATCAGGACTGTGTGGTGCGCAAACCAGAACAGATTGAGCGGCTCGCTTCCGATACGTGAAGCATCGCCGGCTGCCACGGCGCGATCGAGCGACCCGGTAAAAACCGGCCCGATCAAATCGCCGACCTTGGCATAGAGCAGGCGTGCGAATTCGCCGTCATCGAGATGACTCGTGGCCATGAGCCGGAGACGTTGCGCTTCCTGCTCATCCTCCCTGATTTGCAAGAAGTGCCGGACCATTCCCCGGACCAGTTCGACAAGGGTCGCGGTCGACGGTTCCTGCCCGAGCAGATGCGCTAAATCCGGATCAGCCTCGCACTCCTCGGCGAGGATCTCGGCGTACAGGGCCGCCTTTGACGGAAAGTGCTTGAACAGCAGGCCTTCCGAAATAGAGGCGGCCGCCGCGACGCTTTTGGTCGTGGTTCCCGCAAAGCCGTGGCGGGCAAAGCAGCGCTTGGCGGCGCCCAAGATCAATTGCCGCCGCAAGTCCCCGGTCATGCGCAGAGTGCTCATGTTTGTGAGTAAGCACTCACCTTACCAAATGTCAAGGATTTGCTGCAGTGCACTCGACCCAATTCAAGTCTAGATCGGCCCAAACCCCAACGCACCGCGGATGCGCGTCACGGTAAACTGGCCGTCGCGGCTGGAGAGCACCCTCTCCAGATTAGCGCTATCGATCTTGATGCTGGCAAAGCGCGGCCCGCTCGAGACGTCCTGCATATCATGTGCATAAGCCTCGATATCGGCCATGGTCGCGATGGCGCGGGCGTCCGTGATCCCGCAAGCTTGGGCGACACCGACGAGATCGACGGTCGCCGCGGTGTGGCTCGCCTGCCCGCCGGTTTCGCCGTAGACCTCATTGTCGAGCACGACGATGGTCAGATTCGCAGGTTTTTGCAGGCCGACGGTCGCCAGGCTCCCCATCCCCATCAGCATCTCGCCATCGCCGGTTATCACGACGACAGGCAGCTTCGGCTGCGCCAGCGCAATGCCCAGTCCGATCATGACCGCGCCCCCCATAGCACCCCATAGATAGAAATTGCGGTCGTGATCGCCAGCGGCGGCGATATCGTAGGTCGAGGCACCGAGCCCGCCGACCACGATTGCGTCCTTGCGCTCCGCCAGCAGGCTGGCGACGACGCTGCGGCGTTCGAGAAGATTTGCTTTGCTCATTTGGTGAAAACCTTGGCGCCGATCAGCCGCTGCGACAGCAGAACGGCGGTCGGCGTGCACGCGTTGTAGGCCTGCCCGGCCGCAGCCTCGACGACCTCGCGCACCTCCGCCGGATGAGTGGCACGCAACACCTTGATTCCCGACAATTCGAACACGCCCGCCGTGCTCGACCCCATCGGCACCTGCCAGGGATTGAATTCGCCCCATTCGCCACGCATCGTCACCAGCGTCAGGAACGGAAAGCGGAAAATCTGGGTCAGCGATAGCATGTTCACGCAATTGCCGACGCCGCTGGATTGCATCAGGAGCACGCCGCGCTGGCCGCCGGCCCAGGCGCCGGCCAAAAGCGCCACGCCTTCCTCCTCCGTCGTCAACGGCACCGCGCGCATCGAGGAGGCGCCGAGAACGCGCTCGATCAGCTGCGAATGCCCGGCATCCGGCACGTAGGGCACCTGACGGACGTCGAAGCGCTGCAGAATCGCAAAAATATCCTCCGGCCAGGAGGGAGCGGTTTCGGCCCCAGTTTCAGAAGGAGCTTCAGTGCGGGCGTGCATTTTCATTTCCAGTCGACCAGCCGAGACTGTATTCCGTTGCGGGACTGTAGATGGAGCCGCAGTTTCGGGAAGAGCGAAAACGGCATATCGGTCTCCGCCAATGAGTATGGCTGCATGAATGCGAACGCGCGAGAGCTGGCGGCAAGTTTCGACATCGAGAAACTGACCCCGGAGTTCTATGTCAACCCTTATCCGACTTATCGTGCACTGCGGGAGCACGAACCGGTCAAGCGGCTGCCCAACGGTTCCTGGTTTCTGACCCGCTATGACGATCTGGTCACCGCCTATAAGAGCACAAAACTCTTCAGCTCCGACAAGAGACGCGAGTTCGCGCCAAAATACGGCGACTCGCTGCTCTACGAGCACCACACCACCAGCCTCGTCTTCAATGACCCTCCCGCGCATACAAGGGTGCGGCGGCTGATCATGGGCGCGCTGTCGCCGCGCGCGATCGCGGAGATGGAGCCCGACCTGATCGCGCTGGTGGATCGGCTGCTCGACGCGCTTGCCGCGAAAGGCAGCGTCGAGCTGATCGGGGATTTTGCCTCCGCGATCCCCGTTCAGGTGATCGGCAATCTGCTCGATATGCCCATGGAGGAGCGTGAACCCTTGCGCGACTGGTCGCTGGCGATATTGGGCGCATTGGAGCCGGTGATATCAGCGGAAGCGTTTGCCCGCGGCAACAAGGCGGTGAAGGATTTTCTGAGCTACCTGGAAATACTGGTCACGCGCCGGCGGGCAAAGCCCGGCAACCCTGATCGAGACGTGCTGACGCGTCTCATTCAGGGCGAGGACAATGGCGAGCGATTGACGTCCAAGGAATTGCTGCACAACTGCATCTTCCTGCTCAATGCCGGGCATGAGACCACCACCAATCTGATCGGCAACGGACTGGTGGCGTTATCGGGCAATCCCGCGCAGAAAAAGCGGCTGATCGAAAAGCCGGACCTGATCAAGACCGCGGTCGAGGAAATCTTGCGGTTTGAAAGTTCGAACCAGCTCGGCAACCGCATGACGACCGAGCACGTCGAGCTCGGCGGCATTTCGCTGGCCGCCGGTACGCCGGTGACGCTGTGCATCGGCGCCGCCAACCGCGATCCCCTGCAATTCACCGACCCGGAAAATCTCGACATCGGCCGCACGCCCAATCGGCATCTCGCGTTCGGCACCGGCGCGCATCAATGCGCCGGGATGGCGCTGGCGCGGCTGGAAGGCGCGATCGCGATTTCGCGGTTCCTGGCGCGGTTTCCGGACTACACGCTGAGCGGCGCGCTGGTGCGCGGCGGCCGCGTTCGCTTCCGTGGGTTTTTGAGCGTGCCGTGCGTGGTCGGCTAGGGCGCGTGTGGCGGATGCGCGGAGATCGCAGCACTTTGAGGGCAATCTCTATCACGCGGCGATCAATCGCCGCGCCGATAGACGTCACTTGCTGGATGATTCCCTCAACAAGTCGGCCGAAGCCTGTTGATTCAAATTCGCGTATTATATCTTGGTCTGCGATGCGGCAGCGTTGTCCAATTTCTATATCAATACAGGCGATGCAGGCAGGCTGATGCCCAAGGTCAGGATCAGCGCGATGGAGAACCCGGTTGGTGCCAGCTCGCCGCAACGGGAGTGACAAAGATGAATTCAACGGTAAATGATTTCATTGCGAGGGAAGCGCGCTTTGGCACCTATAATTACGAGCCGATCGGCGTCGTTCTGTCGCGCGGCGAAGGCGTCTGGGTGTGGGATACCGACGGCAACCGTTATCTCGACTGCCTCTCCGCCTATTCGGCTGTCAATCAGGGCCACTGCCATCCGAAAATCATGGCCGCCATGGTGGAACAGGCGGGCAAACTGACGTTGACTTCCCGCGCCTTCCACAACGACCAACTGGCCCCCTTCTACGAAGAGATCGCGGAGCTGACCGGCTCCCACAAGGTGCTGCCGATGAACAGCGGTGCCGAGGCTGTGGAGAGCGCGATCAAGTCGGTACGCAAATGGGGCTACGAGGTGAAGGGCGTGCCGGATGGGCAAGCCGAGATCATCGTCTGCGCCGACAATTTTCACGGACGTACCCTCGGGATCGTCGGCTTCAGCACCGACCCGGCGGCACGCGATCATTTTGGGCCGTTCGCGCCGGGTTTTACGATCATCCCGTTCGGCAACGTCAGGGCGCTGGAGCAGGCGATCACGCCGAACACGGTTGCCTTCCTGGTCGAGCCAATCCAGGGGGAGGCCGGCGTCATTATTCCACCGTCAGGCTATTTCGCTGATGTACGCGAGCTCTGTACCGCGCATGACGTGATGCTGATCCTCGACGAGATCCAGACCGGGCTCGGCCGCACCGGAAAACTGCTCGCCGAGCAGCACGATGGCATTGAGGCAGATGTGACATTGCTCGGCAAAGCGTTGTCCGGCGGCTTCTATCCGGTGTCGGCTGTCTTATCGAACAACGCAGTGCTCGGTACCCTGAAACCCGGCCAGCACGGCTCGACCTTTGGCGGCAACCCGCTCGCCTGTGCGGTGGCGCGGGCAGCGCTGCGCGTGCTTGTCGAGGAAGGGATGATCGAGAACGCCGCCGTCCAGGGCGCCCGCTTCCTCGACGGCCTAAAGAGCATCCGCGCCAACATGATCCGCGAGGTGCGCGGACGCGGGCTGATGCTGGCGGTCGAGCTTCACCCGGAAGCAGGCGGTGCGCGCCGCTACTGTGAGACACTGCAGAAGAGGGGTATCCTTGCCAAGGATACCCATGAACATACGATCCGCATTGCCCCACCGCTGGTGATCACCAGCGATCAGGTCGACTGGGCGCTGGAGAGGATCGGAGCCACCCTGAGGCAGGATTTCTCGTGACGGCGGTGCGCAGCAATTGAAGTCAGAGCTTTGCCGCAGGCCTTCGCGACTTCGGTCGCGGTCATAACAATGCATCTGTCAGCAGCCAAACACCCCATGCGAAAAATCCCAGGCCTGCGATGCGCGAGATCGCACGGCCAGCCGGAACGACCTTCTCGGCCAGCACGTAGATCGTAATCGCGGCGATCCACATCACGTTCATCACTCCGCCTACGAACAACAACGCCATCAGTGCCCAGCAGCAGCCGACGCAATAGGCGCCGTGCCGGGCACCAAGCAAAAGCGAGCCGAGTGCGTCAGCGCGAAAGCCGCCATGGCGCCGAATGAACAACCACGGCGCCTTGCATTGCCGAAGGCAGGCGTCCTTGAGCGGCATCCACTGATAAAGGCCGGTTGCGATCATGACGATGCCGCCGAACACCCCGCTTGAGCCGGCCATCTCCGGGGTGAGCAGGCTCTCCCGTTCCAGCGCCCATTGCGCCAACGTGGCGGCGAATGCAAACGCGGTCCAGACCAGAAGATAGCCGGACGCGAACCACCAAGTCGCGGCCAGCGTCCTGGCCGTGCTGGCCGCCTGTCCGCCGACGCGCGCATAGAGCAAGATCATGGGCGTCGCCGACGTCGTCATCATGCCGACCATCATCACCGCCCACATGGCGAACACAAACTCGAACTCGATTGCGCTCC
>Ga0207707_10000714_pt1 | contig 32936 bp, 27 predicted proteins | sample KBSC83BmetaG_FD_184336 | JGI IMG/M metagenome (GOLD analysis project Ga0207707, IMG submission 184336) | Corn rhizosphere microbial communities from Kellogg Biological Station, Michigan, USA - KBS C8-3B metaG (SPAdes) (version 2) | ecosystem: Host-associated > Plants > Roots > Rhizosphere ... | reverse complement strand
GCCGCGAAGCGGATTCACAATAAAGAGATGCGCGGTCGCAGGGCCCGCGTATTCGTACGGTTGCCTGGCGCTTCCCGCCTCCAGCCGCTCGAGCGCGTCGGCGAGGCCACCGGGATCTCCCGTGAGCCGCGCGCCGGACGCGTCGGCCCCATACTCCCGCGCTCGGCTGATCGCGAGCCGAAGCAGCATCGCGATGATCGGCGCGAGGATGATCCAGGCGAGCGCGGCGAGAGGCGACGCGCGCCGCTGCCGGCCAGCACCGCCGGCAAGCATTCCCCACTGCATGACGAACCCGAGCGAGGAGATCACTCCAGCGATTCCCGCCGCGATGGTGCCGACGAGCACGTCTCGATTGCGTACGTGCGAGAGCTCGTGCGCGAGCACGCCCTCGATCTCGCGAGCGTCGAGCTGCTGGATCAATCCGCGCGTAACAGCGACGGCCGAGTGCTTCGGCCCGCGGCCGGTGGCGAAGGCGTTCGGACTGTCCGACGGAATGAAGTAGATCGGCGGATCGGGGATGCCGGCCTCGTGTGAAAGCCGGCCGACGATCTCGTAAATCTCCGGCGCCTGCTCCCGACCGATCGGCTGCGCCCGGCTGGACCTGAGCGCGATCTTATCAGAGAACCAATATGAAAAAAAATTCATCACGAGCCCGATGCCCGCGAAAATCAATAGGCCTTCGCGGCCAGCGAAAGCCCAGCCGCCGATTCCGAGAATGGCGACGAGCGCGGCCATGAGCAGCGTGGTTCGAGCAATCGGATGAGATGATTCGTTTGGCATCATTGGGCACTTTCGCCGCAATTGTGCCAACACAGGCAGTCACGACCCAATGTCCGATACGTCGTCTGCGGACGACAAACGTTCAGCTGCGACTCTCGCGATCGCTCAGCGGCGTTGGATTGTCGTCCGGGTTCGCCACTTCTCGCGCGATCTCCTCCATTTGACGCCGGCGCACACGCGCCCAGTTCGGCAACGGCAGAAGGCTCGACGCCAAGCGCCAATTCCGATGAGCGCTATGAAGACCGGGCGACACCGTTCGCTCGACGCCGATCGGCAGGCCGAGGTAGCGCCGCACGCGCCCGGCCGGACGCGCATCCAGCGAACGCGCCGCGCGCGCGACGGCGTCGGGAGCGATTCCAGTCTCGCGGCCAATCGCCTGCAATTCAGCGAGGGTGAGGCCGTCTTCGCGCGACGCTCGGACTGCGGGCAGCTGAGGCTCTTCCTTCGCTGCCTTCGAGAAAATGGCTGCGATCTCGTCGTCGCCGTACCGTCGCTCCGTCATCTACGCACCTCGGCGATCACTTCGGCGAGCTTCATGGACGAATTGAGGATGACGAAATATCGCGACGAAACCAAGACCGTGGGTCGAGAAGCTCCGCGAGCGAAGCGCCCGGCGGGACGACGCCTGCCGCACCGAACAACGTTCCGTTACCTTCGCCCCGCATGCCCACCACCGGTCGCGCGGCGGGATATCGCGGTCGCGTCGCGCCGACGCCGACCGGCGACATGCACGTCGGTCACGCTCGGACCTTCGTGGAAGCCTGGCATCGCGCCGAGGCGACGCACGGTGGCCTGGTGCTTCGTATCGAAGACCTCGATCCGCTCCGCTGTCGCGACGAGTGGACGGAACGCGCGATCGAGGATCTTGCTTGGCTGGGTGTGCGCTGGACTGAAGGACCGATTTATCAGTCGCAGCGACGCTCGGTGTACGAAGACGCCTGGCGTACACTGCGGGATGCCGGCCACATCTACCCGTCTGCCGTATCGCGCCGCGAGATGCGCGACGCCGCCCACGCGCCGCACGACGACGAGGAAGGCGCCGAGCCGATCTTTCCGCCCGACCTTCGACCGCCGCTCGAGGCTGGCCGCGACGTCGCGCATCCGGCCGGTGTCGTCTGGCGCTTTCGCGTGCCCGACGGCGAGATCCTTCGCTTCACCGACGCGGTGTATGGCGACCAGGCCTTCACGGCAGGCGTAGACTTCGGCGATTTCGTCGTCTGGCGTAAAGACGACGTTCCCGCGTACGAGCTCGCCGTCGTCGCCGATGACATCGACATGAGAATCACCGAAGTGGTGCGCGGCGAAGATCTGCTCCGCTCGACCGCACGTCAGCTGCTCGTGTACCGCGCCCTCGGCGCAGCGCCACCGAATTGGCGTCATCTGCCACTCGTGCGCGATACCGCGGGACGTCGTCTCGCCAAGCGTCATCAATCGCTGTCGATCCGCGAGCTGCGCGATCGCGGGCTCTCGCCCGCCGAAGTGCTCACGCTCGCGGACTTACCAATAAAGAACTCTCAATGAATTCCTCGATCGAGATGGGTTTGGACACGTTCGGCGACGTCATGCGCGACGCCGATGGGAATCTGGTGTCGCACGCGCAAGCGATTCGCAACGTGATCGATGAAGCGGTGCTCGCCGACGACGTCGGCGTGGACTTCATCGGCGTCGGCGAACATCATCGCGACGACTTTGCGATCTCGGCGCCGGAGGTTGCGCTCGCGGCCATCGCGGGACGGACACGCCGAATTCGACTCGGATCGGCGGTGACGGTATTGAGCTCCGACGATCCGGTGCGCGTCTTCGAGCGGTTCGCGACGCTCGACGCCGCATCGAACGGGCGGGCCGAAGTCATCCTCGGCCGCGGGTCGTTCACGGAATCGTTTCCGCTCTTTGGATATCCACTCTCGAAGTATGAGGTCCTCTTCGAGGAGAAAGTCGATCTCTTCGCCAGGTTGCTGGAGTACGATCGCACCGGCGATCCTGTGAGCTGGGAAGGCACCACGCGATCGTCGCTCGACAAGACGCGCGTGTTTCCAACGACCGAGCATGGCCTCAAAGTCTGGATCGGAGTGGGCGGAAGCCCGGAGTCGGTGGTTCGCGCCGCGCGGTATCAGTTTCCGCTCACGCTCGCGATCATCGGCGGCGATCCGCGCCGCTTCAAGCCGTACGTCGCGCTGTACAAGCAAGCGCTTTCGCAGATGGGGGCGGCCGAGCTGCCGATCGGCGTGCATTCACCGGGACACATCGCCGACACCGACGAGCAAGCGCGCGAAGAGATGTGGCCGGCGTTCAAGGCGATGCACGATCGTATCGGCAGAGAGCGTGGCTGGCCGCCAATGGGCCGCGATCATTTCGATAGCGAAGTCGAACGCGGCTCACTGTACGTTGGCTCGCCGGAAACCGTCGCGAACAAGATCGTGAACACCGTGCGCGCGCTCGAGGTCGTTCGATTCGACATGAAGTACAGCGCGGGTGCGTTGTCGCACGAGAAGATGATGCACAGCATCGAGCTCTACGGACGCACGGTGATCCCGCGCGTCCGTGAGCTGCTGCGGGAACTCTCGCGTCTACAAAAACTCTAGCGCGCTTGCTCGACGAGTGTTCGTTGCACCGGCTGTACGTTCGGCTTGGCCGCGATAGCCGGGTGCCGCATTCCCTTCGCAGCTCCAAGTGCCGCGCCGACCACCAACACGCCAAGTGCCGCGGGAATGCTGGCCGGTTTCGTCACCATGTCGAATACGACGGCCAGCGCGATGCCGGTGTTGATGAGCGGAAGCGCGACGACCATCCGAGGCGGAACGAGCTTTGGCGCGGGAAGATCAGCACCCTTTGATGCGATCTGCTCGAGCGCCGTTTTGAGCGCATTGCCCTTGATGCCCAGGAATGTGCCGCTCGCGAAGAGCGACACGACGCCCGCGAGACCGGCGATGACGAAGCCGTTCGACCAGACCGCGATGTGGCCGGCGATCAGCATGTAGAAACCGGTGATGACGAAGGCGGCGAGGCAGATCGGGAAAGCCTTGGATGCGGAGGCTAACACGTTGTGCCATTCGAGAACCTCGCCGACGGTCCTGGCGCGCGCGCGTCGGCCTGCGGCGAGCTTGGTGACTGCCGTCGCACTCGCGGCGGCCATGACGGCGAGAATGTGAATGAACAGGGCGATATGATAGCGGTCCATGGAAAGCTCGGACGTTCGGGTTGATGAATGCGTGCCCTTGAATAGGCCGCGACGCCAATGTCGCGTAGGGGTGCTTACAGGCCGCTTAATGAACGCTGACAGCGTTTTTCGTATCTGTGCATGGCTTCTTCGCACTATGACGGCCCGCCCGGAAACGGAACACCGAACGGCATCGGATCGTTCTGAGCCCGCGACTTCGCGCCGAGCTCTCCCGCAGAGCGATCGGCAAGCGAGTCATCTGACGTCAGAGGGACCGTTCTATGCGTTCTGACGTGGCCAGCCCGGCCACGTCAGAACGCGACGGGGCCCGTGCACGACGATTGACGGAGCCGGGCGGGATCGGGCTGACGTCGCCTGAGTCGCGAGGTGGTCGTGCCCGCCAATGTGAGTCCGTCCGCCACGACGATCGTCGTCATCGTCATCGTGGCCATCCTTGTTCTCATATTCCTGTCCCGCTGCATCAACATTCTTCGGCAGTACGAGCGGGCTGTCGTGTTTCGCCTTGGACGGTTGAAGGACGAACGCGGCCCCGGGTTGGTCTTCATCATCTGGCCGATCGACACGCTGGTGCGGGTGTCGCTCCGCGTCGTCACCTGGGACGTCCCGACGCAAGACGTCATCACGCGTGACAACGTCTCGCTGCGAGTGAACGCGGTCGTCTACTATCACGTCACTGACGCGAGCAAAGCGATCATCGCCGTCGAGGACTATCGGTACGCCGTGGAGCAGGCCGGGCAGACTGGTCTGCGCTCGGTACTCGGCGAGGTCGAGCTCGACGATCTGCTCGCCGAGCGAGCCAAGCTGAACGCCCGGCTACAGTCGATTCTCGACGATCAGACTGAGACGTGGGGCGTGAAGGTGGCGCAGGTCCAAGTCAAACAGGTCGAGCTGCCGCAAGAAATGCAGCGCGCGATCGCCGCGCAGGCCGAGGCGGAGCGAACGCGACGCGCGAAGGTCATCGCCGCACAAGGCGAGTACCAGGCAGCAACGAAATTGTCCGAAGCAGCCGCCGTGCTGAACCGCGAGCCGATCTCCGTGACGTTGCGCTATTTACAAACACTCATCGAGATCGGCTCGGAGCAGAACACCACGATCGTGTTCCCGCTGCCGCTGGACTTGCTCGGACCGAAGGGACAGAAGGCGTTTGCGGAAGGACGAACCTCCGCGACCGCGCCCGCCGGCATCAAACTGCGCCGGTGGGGCGACGGCGATGGGGACGGCGGAGGGGACCACGAATCGCGGTGAGTGCGTTGCTAGGAGGCAGGCGCTTCCTCGACCGCAGGTGCGGGGCGGCGCATGCCGAGCACGGCGCCTAACACGATGCCCGCGACAATCGCGCTGACCGCGATCGGAATGCTCACGGGCTTCGTGACCATATCGAACGCGACGCCGAGCGCGATGCCGCTATTGATGAAGGGCATCGCCGCGATGAACGGAGGCGGGACCAGCTTGGGCGCTGGTTGGTTCGCGCCGTTTTTCGCCATACCCTCGAGCACCTGCTTCAGCGCTTTGCCCTTGGTTCCGAGAAACACTCCACTGACGAGGAGCAACAGCACACCAAGTAGTCCACCGACGACGAAGCCCGTCGACCAGGGAAGATGCGTCACGCTCAGCATATAGCCGCCGGTGACTACGAACGCGACGAGGCACAGGGGAAACGCCTTGGACCCCGCGACTAATACATTGTGCCAGTCCAGCGCGTCACCGACGGTGCGTGCTCTCGCGCGGCGACCAACCGCAAGCTTCACGACGGCGGTGGCGCCCGCAGCAACGAGCAGCGTGACAATGTGGAGGTACAACACGATGTGGTAGAGATCCATTTCTCTTCCCCGGTCAAAAGCGAAACTGATGATTCGTGTGAGCGCTCTATTTTCGCTTCTGGACCGCGTCTGCGTTAGGTCTGGGCAGCCGCATCAATCCTTGTACGGATCAAACTCGTCGGCGCCCGCCATCACGACGATCAGCGGCTTGAGCGTGTGCAGCACCTCCACCGTTCCCTCCTGCGCAGACAGCACGTCGGGCAGACGACGATAGACGTGCGGACTCTCGTCGAGACCGCCGCCGCGCAGAATCACACCTTTCGCGTTCACCCACGCGTCCATCATCTCGCGCGTGACGCGACCCGGCGCCAACACCTTGCCTGTTCGGCGATTCCGCTTGCCGGCCGCCTGCGTGCGCGACATCACCCGCCCCGCGCCGTGTACAGTGCTGTACAACGACTCCTGCTGCGCGGCGCGCACCGCCGCCGTCCCATGCTCGGGCGGCGTTCCACGCACGATCACGGCATCGTCGCCCATCGAACCGCCGATGAATCCCTTCTGCCCAGGGAACGCCGGCGTTGCTCCCTTTCGAATCACGATGACATCGTCGCCATGGTGCGTTTCGCGCCACGCGAAGTTGTGGTGGTTGTGCACCATCTCCACCTCGTTCGCACCGATGATCGACACCACCTTCCGCGCAACCCACTCGCGGCCGGCATACGCGTACTGTCCGGCAAGATTCATCAGCTGCCAATAGTCGTGGCCGGCCGGCTCGTCGAGGTCCAGCAGCACTTCACGCTCCGGCACCTTTTCTCCCCACGACTTGCCCTGACCAACGGCGAGAAACGCCGACGCAACGGTGTGGCCGAACCCACGCGATCCGAAGTGCACGCCAACCCAGATCGCGCCAGTCTCGTCGACGAAAACGTCGACATAATGGTTGCCGCTGCCGACGGTGCCGAGTTGCTGGCGCGCCTTGGTTTGCAGCGCTTGCCGGTGCTTCGGCGGGACCGCGCTCCATGCCGGATCTGTGAACAGCGGATGGTCCACCGGTGCATCGTCGGCCCGGTTCTTCCGGCCCATGCCGAAGCTCACCGTATTTGCGATGGCATCCGCAATCTTGTCGAGCAGCGCATGCGCCTTGTCCGGATTGCGACCGAGCTCGTTGAAGGTGAGATCGGTGCGGATCGCGGCGTTGCCGCAGGCGATGTCGAAGCCGACGCCCACGACCGAGACCTGGTTGTGGTACGCGGCGACACCGCCGATGGGCATGATGTAGCCCACGTGGCCGTCAGCCATGAGGGCCGCGTCGACCGCGTGGTCGCGGACATGTTGGAACTGCGCGATGGTTTGTTCGTCATGCTGGCCAAAGATCTTCACAAGGTGCTCATAGTCGAGTAATGGTCGATCACTGCTCACGCCGGTTCATGATTCGTGCATCGAGCGCGCCTCCGGAGCGAGGTGTGTGGAGACACCGCGAGCGCTCCGGAGACAGCGGACGATCTCCGTTCGGTTAAAGCGTTCGTTGTTGCATCACGCGCTCGATGAACGCAAATCGCCCCACCTCGCGCTCGGCGCAGGTGGGGCGTTGTTCCGTCCCGAACCAGTTTCACAACCGCACTCTAGGGCATGCGCGTTTGCCTCACGGTCCCTGCGCCGTCTGCTTCTGTTGCTCTCCAAGGCGCGCCGTCACACTGTCGTCGACGGTTGTCGCGCCTTGGCGCGAACAGACTCCCACCAGGCCGGAGCATGGCGGTGGGTCGAATGGTTTTGCGATGACGGCAAGAGGACATTTCGAGCAGGCGTTGATCGTACACAAAAGCAAAATCGCGTCGCCGATGATCAATCGATGCGCTTTCTGCATCCGTGAGCCGGCAACACGCTGATGCGTGCAACGACTCATGAACACCGGGACGCGACTCCCAAAGGGCGCCATTCGCGCGAGCGGTGGTCATGCTCGTTCCCGTGATAGCAAGCTCACGCACTGCGTGTTGTGATTGCACTGCGCTTCGGGAGAACTGCCACTGGCCTGCGCAGTGATACCGTCGCGCGTTCTCACATGTGCGTGTGACATCAATCACTGACAGCGATCTCAAAGACGATCACTGTGCCGCGCGAGTGACTCGCCCGCCATCCCAATCCCCACGTGATGGCGACACGCGCCCTCGAACGTGTCAGTCGCTGCCCGCTCGGCGTTGACGCTGTGCGCAGTCGTGCCCTCCCTCGACGCGGGAGATCCCCTATGCGTCGCCCCACTGTGTTCGGCGCCCTCGGCCTCACGCTCGCCGTCGCCACGGCGTGTAGTGAGCCAATCCAGCCACCCAAACCCATCGTTCCATCCGACAGCGCCACCCCCGCGACCCTTAGCTCGACGAGCGGATCTCGAATCAATCCGGATGCGCTGTCGGGCGGCGCGACCACCGTGTTCGACGCCGGGCCTGGCGCGTTCGGACACCCAGCACCCAACCTCGATCAGGCCGCGCTCGCGCGACACGATGCCGGCGACGACGCGTTCGGCAACATCTTCGACGCGAGCACAGGACTCGGACCGCTGTTCAACAACAACGCATGCGAGGCGTGTCACGTCGGCGATGGACGCGGTCAGCCGCCGGCGGATGGATCCACATTCAACACGATGCTCTTCCGCGCGAGCATCCCGGGGCGGGATCCACATGGAGGACCCAACCCGGCTCCGTTGTTCGGTGGACAGCTGCAAACGTTCGCGATCGCGGGATTCGGACCCGAAGCGTCCGCGCAAGTCACGTACACGGATTCGACAGGACGGTTCGGCGATGGTTCGACGTACACCCTTCGTGTACCGCACTATTCCTTCCAGGGTCTCGTCGGTCCGCTGCCGGGCAATCTGTTGACGTCACCTCGGGTCGCGCCGGTCAACTTTGGACTCGGATTGCTCGAGGCAATTCCCGCGTCGACGATCGCGTCTCATGCCGATCCGAACGACAACAATCACGATGGGATCTCGGGCCGCATCAACATCGTGTACGACGTCACGGTGCAGAACTACATCATCGGCCGCTTCGGTTGGAAGGCGAACGTCGGCACGCTCTTACACCAAGCGGCAGGCGCGTTCAACGGCGACATGGGGATCACGACGTCGTTTTTCGCGAGTGAGAACTGCGACGGCGAATACCCCGGCTGCGCGTCGCACCCGGCGGAGCTCAGCGACCAGACTGTCTCCGACGTCGCATTCTACACGGAGACGCTGGGCGTGCCGGCGCGACGGAATCTCAACGATCCGCAGACGAACTTCGGCGAGGTGGTCTTCAGGAACATTGGCTGCGACGGATGTCACCTTCAGACGCTGAGAACCGGAGTTCTTCCTGGTGTGCCGTCGGTGTCGAATCAGGTGATTCACCCATACACGGATCTGCTGTTGCACGACATGGGCGCGTCGCTCGCGGACAATCGGCCTGACTTCCTCGCATCGGGTCGTGACTTCCGCACGCCGCCGCTCTGGGGCATCGGGCTCGTACAGATCGTGAACGGGCACACGTACTTCATGCACGATGGACGTGCGCGCAATCTCCAGGAAGCCGTGCTGTGGCACGGCGGTGAGGCGCGGAATGCGCGCGAACGCTTCAAATCACTTCCGGCGCAAGCGCGAAATGCGTTGATCGCGTTCTTGAATTCGTTGTGAAGTGCGGAAGTGCAGGAATACGGAAGTGCAGATCCCTCGCCTTTGGCTCGGGATGACGAGAAGAAAGGCTCGGGATGACGAGAAGAAAGGCTCGGGATGACGAGAAGAAAGGCTCGGGATGACGAGAAGAAAGGCTCGGGATGACGAGAAGAAAGGCTCGGGATGACGGCCCCGGCACAGTCGCTCAGCGGCTGTGCCGGTACATGAGATCGACAAGTTCGTCGTACATCGCTTCGGCGTTCTCGCCCTCCGCGCGAATCGCGGACGATGCGCAGTACTTGAGGTGGTTGCGCATCAGCTCGCGACCCACGGCGCGGAGGGCCTCATGGACTGACGCGATCTGCGTCATGATGTCGGCGCAATAGCGATCGTCGTCGACCATTTTCTGCAGGCCGCGCACCTGGCCTTCGATCCGGCGGAGTCGCTTTTGATTGCGATCCTTCGCCGCCGGATCGACACCGACGGCTTTGCGGTCCGCGCCGTCGTGCGCACCACATCCGCACGCTGCCGGATGTGCGTCGCCCTCCACAACGCGCATCTGCGTCTTCTTCGTCGTCGCCATTGATCACTCCTCGATGTTCGTCGATCACTTCGGCGTAAAGCCGCGCAACCGAAGGCTGTTCGACACGACGCTCACAGAACTGAACGCCATCGCCGCGCTCGCGAGCACTGGACTCAGCAGAATTCCGAACGCTGGATAGAGAACGCCCGCGGCAATCGGAATCCCGATCACGTTGTAGATGAACGCCCAGAACAGATTCTCTTTCATCGTTCGCGTCGTACGACGCGAGAGTTGGATCGCGTCCGCAACGCCAGCGAGATCGCCTCGCATGAGTGCAACGTCCGCGGCTTCGACGGCGACGTCCGTGCCCGTGCCGATCGCGATGCCAACGTCTGCCTGTGCGAGTGCCGGCGCGTCGTTGACGCCGTCGCCGACCATTGCAACCACCTTCGCATCATCCTGCAGCCGGCGAACCTCCGCAACTTTGCCGTCCGGCATCACGCCGGCGATGACGTGATCGACGTTCGCGGCGCGCGCGACGGCATTCGCGGTGCGCGGGTGATCTCCGCTCAGCATTACCACATCGAGTCCCATCCTGCGAAGCCGGGCGATTGCGTCGCGCGACGTCGGCTTGATGGGATCAGCGATCGCGATGAGCGCGGCGAGCCGACCATCGATCGACACATACACCGGCGTTTTTCCCGACTCGGCAAAGCGCTCGGCATCTGTGTGCATCGTATCGACGGCAATGCCGTGAGCGAGCAAGAACGATTCATTGCCGACAATCACCGAGCGGCCGCCAACGCTGCCGCGCACGCCGCCACCGGGCGACGACTCGAACTGCTCCGCATCGCCGGGCGCGAGGCCGCGATCCGCGGCATATCGCACGACGGCGTCGGCGAGAGCGTGCTCGCTCGAACGCTCGACTGATGCCGCGGCGGCGATCACCTGATCGTGTTCGAATCCCGGCGCGAAGGAGATGTCCATCACCGACGGGCGTCCCTCCGTGATCGTTCCCGTCTTGTCGAGCACGATCGTGTCGACGTCACCCGCGCGTTGCAGCGCGCGGCCGCCTTTGATCAGAACACCGAGCTCCGCGCCTTTGCCCGTGGAGACCATCACCGCCGTCGGAACCGCGAGGCCCATCGCGCACGGACACGCGATGATCAGCACTGCCACGCTCGTCGCGAACGCGCGGACCGTTGCGACGCCGGCGGTCGCACCCGAAACGTGCACGCTCACGAACCAGGTCACGAACGTCGCAATCGCTAGCGAGATGACGACCGGAACGAAGACGCCGCTGACTCGATCCGCAAGCTGCTGCATGGGTGCGCGAGACGCCTGTGCGTCGCGCATGAGCTGTACGATGCGCGCGAGCACGCTATCGGCGCCGAGTGTGGTTGCGCGGTATCGAAAGGCGCCGGCGGTGTTGAGCGTGCCGCCGATGACGCGATCGCCGGGCCCACGCTCCACCGGCAGCGATTCCCCGGTCAGCATGGATTCATCGATCGCACTACGTCCGCCGACAATGTCGCCGTCTACCGGAACGCGCTCACCGGGACGAACGAAGACGACATCACCACTTCGCACCTCATCGATCGGCACGTCGACGTCTGCGCCATCGCGGCTCACACGCGCGGTCTTCGGCTGCAGCTTGGCCAGCGCTCTGAGCGCGGACGACGTTTGCCGCTTCGCGCGCGCCTCGAATACGCGGCCAGTGAGCACGAGCGCGATGATGATGATGACCGCTTCGTAGTACACGTCCGGCGCAACGCCGCGAGCGGTGAAGAGCCCGGGCGCAACCGTCGCGACCACCGAACAGACGAACGCCGCGCCCGTTCCGACCGCGACGAGCGTGTTCATGTCCGCCGCATTGTGGCGAAACGCCAACCACGCGCGCTGATAAAACGCGCGTCCCGCCCACGCCATGACAAGACTGGTCACGACGAGAAGGACATAGTTCAGCGCGATGCTGCCCATCAGCGACATCGATGCGATCATCGTGATCGCGCCGACGGCGCCGCTCGCGACAGCCTTTCGCCGCAGCTCGACGAATTCGCGGTCCTGCGTTTCGTCGAGCGTCTCCTGTTCGTCGATCGCGGAACGCTCCGCGACGGGGAGCTCGGCGCCGTATCCAGTGTCCCGAACCGCGCTGACGAGTTGGTCGACGTTCGTCGCTCCAGGATCGAACGACACCGCGGCGTTTCCGAGCAGGAGATTGACCGTCGCATCGGCGACGCCGGGCACGCGCGCGAGCGTTCGTTGCACACGGCTCTGACATGCTGCGCACGTCATGCCGGTGACCGGAATGACGACTCGCTCCAGCGATTGCGATTCCGCGGCGCGCGTCTCAGCCATTCGTCGACTCCCGCTCTCGATGCGCGCGTCGATCAGCGAACAGGAAATACCAATTCACCAGCGAGATCGCCGCGATTCCCGCGGCGACGATGATCCAATCGATCGCCATCATACTGATACCCTCCATGGGTATATAGTCTATATACCCCCGCCCCCTATGTCAACGCCGGCTCCTTTCCGACTGATGACGAACCCGACCGCTAGACATCGCCAAAGCGCGGCGCAAGTTATGACGAACGCACGATTTGGCCCTCACCTCGGATCCCCCACCATGCCGCACCTGTCGCGTCGGGATTTTCTCGCGATTGCCGGTACTGGCGTCGCATCGGTCTGGCTCACCGCGAGCACGGACGACGTGATCGCCGCCGCACGACACGCGCAGACCGCGCAGAAGTTCGAGTATCTCACCGCCGCCGATGCCGCCGAGCTCGAGGCATTCGCGGAGCAGATCGTGCCGACTGACGAGACTCCGGGAGCGCGAGAAGGACGCGTCGTCTACTTCATGGACAAGGCGCTCGCGACCTTCGCTAAAGATGACCGCGATAACGTCGCGAAAGGCATCAAGGAGCTTCGCGCTCGCGCCGCCAAGATGCAGCCGGGCGCGAAATCGTTCGCCGAGCTTCCGAGCGAGAAGCAGATCGCGATCATGAAAGCCATGGAGAAGGCTCGTCATCCGTTCTTCGAGGACGCGCGCCAGGCCACGATCACCGGCCTGCTCGCATTGCCCGAGTACGGCGGCAACTACAACAAAATCGGCTGGAAGTGGATCGGCTTCGACGACCGCTTCTCGTGGGCCGCCCCCTTCGGCTGGTACGATCGCGATGTCTGATCACACACATCCGCGACTCGCGCCGCTGCAGCAGGCCACCGTGCAATATCGGCCAGACGACGAAGTGGACTTCGTCATCGTGGGATCCGGTGCCGCGGGCGGTGTCGTCGCGAAGGAGTTGTCGACGGCTGGCTTCCGCGTCGTCGTGCTCGAACAGGGTCCGTGGCGCACCGAAGCCGATTTCGTGCACGACGAGCTCAAGGTGTTCCGCGAAAGTCTGCTGACGAATGATTGGAACGTCTCGCCGAACACGTTCAGAAAGACGGCGAAGGAAAAAGCGAAGCAGCAGCCATGCCTGGCGTACGGCCGCGGCGTGGGCGGCACGAGCGTTCACTTCTCGGCGAATTTCTGGCGCTTCAAGGAAATCGATTTCAAGGAAGCGAGCGTGAAGGGCACGATCGCCGGCACAGGATTCACTGACTGGCCGATCACATACCAGGACCTCGAGCCCTATTACACGAAAGTCGATTGGGAAATCGGCGTTGCCGGCGCGCCTGGTCCGTACGACCCGCCCCGCTCGCGGCCGTACCCGATGCCTCCGCATCCGCCCAAGTCCATGGGTGTGTTGTTGGAAGCGGGCGCGAAGAAAATGGGATGGAAGGCGTTTCCGGCTCCGATGGCGATCGCGTCGCGACCGTATCAAGGCCGCTCAGCGTGTGTGCAGTGCGGCTTCTGCCTCGGGTTTGGCTGCGAGGTTCGCGGCAAATCGAGCTCGCTCGTTACGGTGATTCCCGTCGCAGTTGCGACGAAAAAGTGCGAGATCCGACCGAACTCCTATGTTCGGAAGATCGAAACGAATGACAAGGGACGCGTGACCGGCGTCAAATATTTCGACGCCGAGAAGAAGGAGATCTTTCAGCGCGCGAAAGCAGTTGTCGTTTGCGCGAACGGCGCTGAAACACCGCGGTTGCTGCTGAACTCGAAGTCGAACTTGTTCCCGCAGGGGCTCGCGAACGCGAGCGGTCTGGTTGGCACGCACCTCATGTTCAACGGCGCTGGCAACAGCGTCGGCGTCTTCGAGCACGAGGTGAATGGTTACAAGGGCATCGTCGCCACACGAATCGTGTGGGACTTGTACGAGGTCGACAACAAGCTGGGACTCGTCGGCGGCGGCGGTTTCGACTATCGCTTCGACCCGACGCCGGCGCAGTCTGCTGGGAATTTGCCGCCGAAGTCGCCGACGTGGGGTCGCGAGTTCAAGAAGCTGATGGCGCACAACTACAATCGCACCGTCAACTGCTTCGGGCACACGTCGTCACTGCCGGTGCCGACGAACACGATCTCACTGGACCCGACGGTCAAGGATGCCTGGGGCATTCCCGCGATTCGCATGACGTTCGAGGATCATCCGCAGGACCTCAAGCTGTACAAGCATTTCGCCGAGAAGGGTGAGGAGTTGCTCAAAGCGTCCGGCGCCGTGCAGGCATGGCAGCAGCCAGTCGAGAGCACGAACTTCAGCGTTCATCTGCTCGGCACGTGCCGCATGGGCAACGATCCCAGAACATCGGTCGTGGACAAGTACAATCGCGCGCACGACGTGAAGAATCTCTTCGTCGTCGATGGCTCGAGTCTCGTCACGTGCGGCCGCGGCCAGCCGACGATGACGATTCAGGCGCTCGCGTTCCGGGCGGGCGAGAACATCGCGAAGTTCGCCAAGCAACACGACATCTGAGTGCGGCCTGGCGAGATCGCTGGGCTGCAGATTAGCGAACAATCTTCTGCAATAATCTAACTCGAGGCCCTGCCGTCCCGTCACGACGGCGGGCGCCAAGTGGGTTGAGTCGCGATGCGTGCCTCGGTCGACGGCGGCCTGCTGACGGCCCGCGAAGCCATTATCGACAAACTCCATTTTCGCACCGACAGTTCGCGGCCTATTGGTCGGAAAAAAAGTCAAGAAAAATCAGGAGAAATTTTGGTGTTGGACGGATATTCGGCATGCGGTCTTGGCGAGGGACTTCCCTCGCCTCTCCCGCTCGCTTCCAACACCAACGTGGAGAATCTGCAAATGAGAGTTGCATGGCTCGGCCTCGCGGGCACCGTACTCCTCGGCGCGTGCACCAGCGATCGTCCGACCGCGGCGGAGTCACCGCCGGCGGACGCGCTGTTCAGTGAGGGCCCGCAGGACCCCGGATCCATTGCGGCCGGAATGGCGATCTTTCGCAACGAGACGTACGGCGATGAGACGTTTTGGACCGACACGTTGCACTTGCACGAGGTGATTCGCTCGTCGGTCAGTCCCGCCACGGCGCTCGCCGTCGGGCTCAAGGTGGACGTCGACGCGCTTCCGGAAGCCGTACGGTCGGCGATCAAGGCACACACCGTCGATCTGAACGATCCGGCGACCACCGTCACCCTGCTCAAGCTCAACGCGGTGCTCGGCGTGATCGGCAAGGTCGACGACAAGAACACGCTGACTCGCGTCGGCATCACGTGCGCGTTCTGTCATTCCACGGTCGACAACTCGTTCGCTCCGGGCATCGGACACCGGCTCGACGGCTGGCCCAACCGCAACTTGAACGTTGGAGCGATCGTCGCGCTGTCACCGGCCGTCACGCCCGCGCAGCGAGCGGTGTTCAACTCGTGGGGCCCGGGACGCTATGATCCGCGGTTCAACATCGACGGCAAGAACATGCCGGTCGTGATTCCGCCGGCGTTCGGACTTCGCCACGTCAAGCGCGAGATCTTTACCGGCGACGACACGATCTCGTACTGGAATGCGTACGTCGCGATCACACAGATGCACGGACACGGGCATTTCGTTGATCGGCGGATCGGCGTCGACGTGAACAACCCGCCGGATCTCGTATCATCGAAGCTCGCGGCGTTGCGGGCGTATCAGTTCAGTCTGGAGGCGCCCAATGCGATTCCAGGCACCGTCGACGCGGAGGCGGCAAAGCGCGGCCATATGGTGTTCAACAGCGTCGCGAAATGCTCGACCTGCCACGTCGGCTCGGTCTTCACCGACGTGAACCAAGGCGTACTGCACACGCCCGCCGAAGATGGACAGGATCCGGCATACGCACAGCGCAGTGTCACGAAGCTGTACCGCACTACGCCGCTTCGCGCACTCTGGCATCCACCGCAGCTCACGGGCCCGTACTTCCATGACGGAAGCGCCGCAACACTCGCCGATGTCGTCGATCACTACGTCAAGCTTCAGGGCATCAAGCTGACGGATCGTCAACGCGCGGATCTGATCGAATATCTGAAGACACTGTAAGCGGGTTCGCAAGGCAACTGGCGTCTCGCCGCTCTGGCTCCGTCGAACTTGAAGCAGTCAACGATTTAGAAGATCAGACCAAACAATTCCACTCGAACCGATTTCACGAGAGTGGCGTCACGCCGCGACGACAATGTGAGCTCATTGGTTGGATGTCATTGCTTTGGTTTGATGAATCGATTGTGTTTCCACTCGACTTTGCCGGGATTGTCGGCGGCGCGATTCCAGCCAGAAATGGAGGTCATTCCGATGGTAGGCCGCTCGGCCGCCTGACCGAGAACGCGAACACATCCGGCCGGTGATAGTGGCCGGTCACGTCGAGCGTCATGCGCTCTTCGCGCACGCGATTCAGGTCGAGATCTGCGTAGAGCGTCGTCGACTGTTCGTGGACGGGACCCGCGACGTATGAGCCATCCGGCGCGATGATCGCACTGCCGCCACGCATCACCCATGCATCCGGGCTCGGGGCCTTCGCTGGATGTGCCTCGAGCTCCGGCGGCAGCGACGACGCACGCATCACCGAACCGACGGCGAGCACGTAACAGCGTCCCTCGAACGCGTACTGGCGGCTCGCGATTTGATGCATCTCGTGCACCGTCGGCCACAGTGCGACGTGCACATCCTCGCCCGACTCGTGCAGCGCCTGCCGCGCGAGCGGCATCCAATGTTCCCAGCACACCAGCGCGCCGACCCGACCGAACGGCGCGGCCGCCGACTTGAGACCGCGTGCATCGCCCAAGCCCCACACCATCCGCTCGGTGTACGTAGGAACGAGCTTGCGATGACGATTGAGCAGCGTGCCGTCTGGGCCGAACGTGAGGATTCCGTTATAAAGCGTGCCCTGCCCTGCGCCTTCGGCGATACGCTCCGTGATTCCAATGACGATCGTGACGTGGTTGTCACGCGCGATCGATGCGAGCGCCGCGGTCGAATCGCTGCCGACGACCACGCTGTTCTCCGCCATGCGGCGATACAGGGCCTTCACCGGGGCGTGATCCCACAGCGCGACATCTCGCGAGACGTCGAGCCAGATCGGATATCCGGGCAGCCACGTCTCGGGAAAAGCGACTAGCTGCGCGCCGTTCGTTGCGGCGTCGCGAACCTTCGACGCGACGCGCTCGAGCCCCTCGTTCAGACTCGATGGTGGCTCAGCTTGGACGACCGCGACGCGAACGGATGTCATCGACGGTCGAGCTCACAGTCGATGCGATGGTGGGAGATCGTCAAGCCAATCATCAGCGCAAAGCTGGCGGCGGAGCACCGGGAAAGCCAGACTGGTGTACGCGCGGCGCTTCGCTTCCGTTCGCGACGGGATTTGCTCAGACTTCGGCCCATGACGAACGCTCCCTTCCACGCGGTCGTGCACATCGAGTATCCCGACTGGGTGAACTCGGTGGTCGATTGGACGAAATCGTACGGAGCGGATGAAGACCGCATGCGGGTCGCGATCAGTGTCGCGCGCGCGAACGTCGAGAATGGAACGGGCGGTCCATTTGGCGCGGCGATCTTCGAATCCAACTCGGGACGATTGATCGCGGTCGGCATGAACAGCGTCGTGCGGCTGAACAACTGCACGCTCCACGGCGAGATGGTCGCGTTCATGATGGCGCAGCGCCGACTCCAATCGTTCACGTTGAACACGCCGGAGCTTCCGCCGCACGAGATCTTCACGTCCTGCGAGCCATGCGCGATGTGCCTCGGCGCTACGCTCTGGAGCGGGATACGCCGAATGGTGATCGGCGCCGGGCGTGAAGACGCCTCACTGCTGCTCTTCGATGAAGGCCCGGTATTCCCCGAATCGTATCGCTATCTCGAAGAACGCGGCATTCAGATCGTGCGCGACGTTTTGCGCGACGAAGCTCGCGCCATCCTCGAGCTGTACCGCGCAGCCAGCGGCACGATCTACAACGGTTGACTCGCCTCGACACCAAGTCGTGCGGCACCCGGGCCTGATTCGCTGAACACCTCGGCTGTCCGCCCCGTCGCTGCCGCGTAGCGCTCGGCGATCTCGCGTATCACCGGCTCGGCGGATTCCACGCCGAGAATCGCAACGGTGCCGCCGCTGCCACCACCCGTGATCTTCGCGCCGAAGAGTCCCGAGTCTGTCCCGGCCGATGCAACAAGGTCGACGAGATGATCAGTGCCATCACTGCCGAGCCCGCACGCCGAATAGCTCGCGTGCGATGCGTACATGAGTTGCCCGAGCTCCGTCGCGAGAGCAGAATCGGACGAGAGCGCATCGAGCAGCTCGGCGAATCGCGTTACGCGCGCCTGCTCGTGAATCGGATGCGATGTCGCGTTGCGCACGGGATACACGCGATTGGGCTCGACGCGAGTCACTGTGTCGGTGATGCCGCCGAAGCGCCCGAGAAAGTCGTCGCCGCGCACCCGTTCGGGCAGAAGGTCGCGATATCGATCTTCGAATTCACTCGGACCGATATTGGCGAGATAGCCGTTCCACTTTGGATCGTCCACAACGACGCGGTCGCCGTCGCGCCGAGCGGTCAAACCCGCCGCGTCCGCAATCAGTCGATAGCCGATGAACGCCGCCGTTCTGACGGTGCCATAGTCAGCGCCGGTGACGGCGTGTCGAAGACCGGAATCGATTCCGAAAAACCGATACCCGCGCGGAATCTCCGAAAATCCTTCGATCGTTCCCGGCTGGCATCGAAGGCGAAGCAGCCGATCGCGCTCACCGCACGCGGACGCCATCTGATCCATGATGCCGCACGGCGCGCCGACGACGTGGTTTTCCACCCATTGGCAGGCGATTGCAACGTCGCGTGGATCCAGAGTGATATCGTTCGCAGCGCACGTTGCCATCATCGTCGCGACTTCGAGTGCCGCCGACGAGCTGACGCCTTTTCCTTCCGGGACAGTGGACTCGACGCTGACGCGTAGCCCGCCGGCGCTCGTAGCTCTCTGCAAACAGTATTGAACGACGCCAACCACGTACGCTGCCCATCGATCGGCCCGTCGCTCGGCGAACCATGACGCCAACGCGTGTGGATCGCTCAGCGGACCGGTCGTGAGCTCGTCGATGTCGATCGCAAACTCGGCCCATCCGTCGCCGCGATGACTTCTCACATCACAGCGCCGCTCAGGCTGCCGTTGCACGGAGACGGTCGTCTGCCTTCCAAGCGGCAACTGCAGCACGAGTGCTCCGCTGTAGTCGGCGATACCACCCATCACGTCGAGACGGCCGGGCGCCCGGCCGACGAACACTGTCTCCCGAGGCGAGAACCAGTCGATCGTCAACTGCGTGCCGCGAGAGCGGAGAGGAGCCCGCGCCGAGCGAGCGCCGCGTTGAGCGCGGGTTCGACACGGTGACGGATGCTCTCGTTTGCATATCCGATCCACGCGACATCTGCATCGACATTGAACGGAGCGTCGATGTGATCTCCATTCGGCGCGGTGAGAATGATGCCGCACTCCTGCGCGATGAGCGCGGTGCAGATGTCGTACGGATGACAGCAGAGCGACGGCGGCAGTCCGCGTGATGCGACGATCGACGCGAGCAGCGGACGAATGTCGGCGATGAAACGATCGCGCCCGGCCATTAGTTCGTAAAATTGTCCGCCAGTCGAGAGATACTGATCCTCGAAACACGCCGCTTTGTGTGGATCGGGCGGACCGAGCACCTCGAGCACGACTTCATCGTCGATCGCGGCGAGCACGTCGCGCACGCCTGGAAAAAATCGGCTCACGCTCGAGAATCCATGAGCCAGCGTCGGCGCTCGCGACGCACGCAACGCGAGCGGCGTTCGAGTCCCTCTCACGCGATCATAGCGAATCGCACGCGCACCGTTGCCGCGTTCGGCCCAGAGTTGATCGCAGAGGTGCTGCTTGAGCACCGGGATCTCGGTTTGGACGGCGAGCTCGATGTGCCGAATGCGCGTCTCATCGCCGAGGTTCGGAGCGACGCCGGTGAGCACCCATGCACTGCGTTTTTGATACATGATCTCGCGTGTGCCATCGATCGGGTCGACGATGATCTGCCAACGGCAATCCGCCTCCGCGGCTCCATCGGGCAAAACCCGCTTGCCATCTCCGATACCTTCGGCCACCAGCACGAGCGGATCGTTTTGCGCGACGATCTCGAGACCATCCACGAGCACCTGTTCGCTGATGCGATCGATCTTGTAGATCGTGTCGCTCGATTCCTCCGCGGCCACCGCGGCGAGCTGCTCTGTCGACTGGCGTTCGCACGCCTCGATGACGGAGTCGCGGATGCGCTCGTGCAGCGCGACGATCGGCTCGAGCAGATGCCGCGCGTCAGACATTCGCCGTCGCGTGCTTGTAGTGGACGATCGATGCCGCCCGAAGCTCGGCGGCTTTTTCTTCCGGCGACGTGTCGTTCAAGAAATTGCCACCGCCGACTTCCGGGCCGGCCAGATACTTGAGCAGCCCCGGTTTTCGGAGCGGTGGATGAATCTGTATATGGAAGTGGAATCCATCCGCGGACGCGCCAACCGGCAGCTGGTGAAGCACCATCACGTATGGGAACGGCATTCGCCACAAGTTGTCGAACCGCACGAGCGTCTCGCGAAGCACCTCTGCGAAATCCACGAGCTCAGCGCGCGACAACTCGGCGATATGCGGATGTGGTTCGCGCGGCGCGATGTACGTCTCGTAAGCATAGCGCGCGAAGTACGGAACGAACGACAGCGCCTGGCTTCGCGACGAGAGCACGCGCCGACCATCGGCTTCTTCGGCGTCGATGATGTCGCCGAGCAGCGTGCGTCCGGCCACTCTGAAATGCTCGGCAGCTGCGGCGGCTTCGATCTCCAACGTGCGGAAGAGAAAGTTCGTCGCGTAGATCTGACAGTGCGGATGCGGATTGCTGACGCCGACAACCTCGCCTTTGTTCTCGAACATCAGAACGCCGCGCACGTCCGGCCGCGCCGAGAGATCCCGATGCTGGTCCTGCAGCACCGAGAGGAGATTCACGATCTCGTCGCAAGACAGCTCCGCGAGCGTGAGATCGTGGCGAGGTGTGAAGCAGACGACGCGCGACAATCCTGTAGCCGGGCGCGATCGATAAATGCCAAGCGGTGGCTCGGCGGCGGCCGGCGCCGCGGGCCCGACGCATGGGTGATCGTTGTCGAACACGAAGACGCCGGTGTACGCGTCGTTGCGATGGCTCGACACGCGTTCGTTACCCGGACACAAATAGCAGGTGGGATCGTAGGCCGGCAGCTCGCGTCGCGCGCCGTCGATCATCTCACCTCGCCAGGGTCGGTTATTGCGGTGCGCCGCGATGACGACCCATTCCCGCCGCAGCGGATGCCAGCGTTCTTCCCAGACCATTTCGTAAGCTATCGGCGGTGGCGGCGGGTCTGAAGTAACGAATCGTCGCGGTGAATGATAGGTTTTGCAATCGACGTGCGTGAGGATCGCGTGACACCACCGCCCCGATGACAACCAACGCTCCCGTAAATCCCAAGGCCGTTCGCTGGGGCGTTCTCGGCGCCGCGGACATCGCCGTCAAGAAGGTGATCCCGGCCATGCGCGGCTGCGATCGATCCACTGTCGTGGCAATCGCCTCGCGCGACAAGCAGAAGGCCGACGCCGCGGCGAAAGCGCTCGGCATTCCGCGAGCCTACGGCTCGTACGAGGAGCTCATCGCCGATCCGGACGTCGAGGCGATCTACAATCCGCTCCCGAATTACCTGCACGTCCCGTGGTCGGTGCGCGCCGCCGCGGCTGGAAAGCACGTTTTGTGTGAGAAACCGATCGCGTTGTCGGCGACCGAGGCACGCGAGCTGCGCGACGCGCGCGACCGCGCCGGCGTTCTCATTGGCGAGGCGTTCATGGTTCGCACGCATCCGCAGTGGCTTGGCGTGCGAGACCTGATCGCGAGTGGCCGAATCGGCGATCTGAGACTCGTCGTCGGTCACTTCAGCTACTTTCGTCGCGACGCCACCGACATTCGAAGCCGCGCCGAGTGGGGCGGTGGTGCGTTGATGGACATCGGCTGTTATCCGATCACCCTTTCGCGCTGGCTGTTCAACGCCGAGCCGCTCGAGGTGACGGGTCAGCTCGAGCACGATCCCGACATGGGCATCGACCGGCTCGGCGCAGCGTTGCTCCGCTTTCCCGCCGGCCAAGCCAGCTTCACCTGCGCTGGACAGCTGTCTCCGCATCAGCGCATGCAGATCCTTGGCACCAAGGCGCGCATCGAGGTGGAGATTCCGTTCAACGCGCCTCCAGATCGTGCCTGCCGGATTTATGTCGACGATGGCTCGCAGTTCGCGGGCGCAAGCGCCGAGATGATCGAGTTTCCGGCGGTCGATCAATATGCACTGCAGGCCGATCGGTTCTCCGACGCGATTCGTGGCGTTGGCACGGTGCCGGTGTCGCTCGACGATGCGATCGCGAACATGTCGGTGATCGACGCGGTCTTTCGCTCAGCGAAGAGTCGTCGCTGGGAGAAGCCTGAGTAGCGGTTCAATCACGGACGGAACGGACACTGACAGATCGGAACGGAAACAGACTGATTTCTTTTAAACAGACGCTCGGGACGCGTGTAGCCGCGATCCCAAGCGTTATCGTTAAGAAAAAGATCACGCTCCGTTCCGATCCGTCTATGCCAGTACTGTCCGTGATTCGCCGTTGTCGTTACAGCGGAGCGCCAAGATACGACGCAAGCCGCAGCAAATCAGCAAAGACTCCGGCCGCAGTGACCTCTCGACCAGCGCCCGGCCCCTGCACCACGAGCGGATTGTCGCTGTACCGTGCCGTCCGGAACAAGACGATGTTGTCGGTCAGTTGAATGCGGGCGAACGGATGCGATCCCGGATACGCTCTGAGAGCCACGCTCGCTTGCCCATCACGACCCACGCGGCCAACGAAGCGCAACACGTGTCCTTTCGCCACCGCGTCACGCCGGAGCGCTTCCATGTCCGCGTCGTACTTCGGAAGCGCGGCGAGGAAATCGTCGGCGGATCCATCCTGCAGCGCCTCGGGCACGAGACTCCGCACATCCACGTCGCTCAGCTCGAGCGGCATCCCGATCTCTCGTGCGAGAATCACGATCTTCCGCGCCACGTCCATGCCCGAGAGATCGTCTCGCGGATCCGGTTCCGTGTAGCCGAGTGCTTTCGCTTTCACCACGAGCGACGAGAACGAGGTCGTGCCGTCGAAGATGTTGAAGAGATAGGAGAGCGTGCCCGAGAGAATGCCCTCGATCTCGATGATCTCGTCGCCCGTCTGCACGAGATCGCGCACCGTCTGCACGATCGGCAGTGCAGCGCCGACGGTTGTCTCATAGAGATAGTGTGCGCCAACGGCGCGATTCGCTTGACGCAGCCGCCGGTAGAACTCGAGCGGCCCGGTGTTCGCGCGTTTGTTCGGCGTGATGACGTGGATGCGACGCTCCAACCACGTGCCGTACAATCGGGCAACGTCGTCACTCGCGGTGCAATCGATCACAACCGCGTGCGGCAGGTGATCGGTGCGCACGTGGATCGCGAGTCGTCCGAGGTCCACCGGCTCGCCACTCTTGTCAAACTGCTCGCGCCAGTTCGTGAGATCGATCGGCCGATCGGAAAGCAGCATGCGGCGTGATGTCGCGATCGCTCGGACGCGAAGATCGATGTCGAAGTCCTCCTTCAGCCGGCGCGCCTGTCGCGCAAGTTGGCCGAGGAATGTCGTGCCGACGTTGCCGGCGCCGACGAGGCCGATCGAGATCGTCTGATCGGAGAGATAGAAGCCCGCATGCGCTGCGCGGAGCGCACGCGCGGTGTCGGTCTCATCGATCACCACGGAGATGTTGCGCTCCGACGATCCCTGCGCGATTGCGCGCAGATTTACTCCCGCCTTGCCGAGCGAGCTGAAAAACCGCGCGGCGATGCCGGGCCGTCCAGCCATGCCGTCGCCGACGACCGCGAGAATGCTGCAACCCATCGTGACATCGACATGCTGGATCTGTCCGTGATGCCGCTCTGTAAAAAACGCGCGCTCGACCGCGAGCCGCGCGCGTTCGGCAACCTCGCCGGGCACCGCGAAGCAGATCGAGTGCTCCGAGCTTCCCTGCGAGATCATCACGACGGAGATGTCTTCTTCGCGCAGCGCACCGAACAATCGGTTCGCCGTCCCCGGCACGCCGATCATGCCCGTGCCTTCGAGATTGAGCAGCGCGATCGACTCCACCGTCGCCAAGCCTTTGACCGGCTGCGCGGGCGACGACAGCGCATGAATGCGCGTGCCGGGATGCTCCGGACGGAACGTGTTGCGAATGAAGATCGGCAGACCGCGTTCGATCACAGGCGACATCGTGCGCGGATGAATCACCTTCGCGCCGAAGTACGCGAGCTCCATCGCCTCATCGTACGACAGGGCGTTGAGCGTCACCGCTTCCCCGACGAGGCGCGGATTCGCGCTCATCACGCCATCGACGTCGGTCCAGATGTGAATCTCTTCCGCATCGAGCAGCGCGCCGAAGATCGACGCGCTGAAGTCGCTGCCGTTGCGGCCGAGCGTTGCGGCAATTCCCGCTTCCGTCGAAGCGACGAATCCGGTGACCACCAGTGTCTGCGGCATCGCTCCGGCGCGCGCACACCACGCGGTCATGCGCTCGCGCGACGCCGCCCAATCCACATCGGCGCCGGCCTCAGTGCGCGAGACGATGAGCACGTCGCGCGCATCCAGCCACGCGACATCGCTGCCGGATGCGCGAAGCACCGCGTTGAGAATTTGCGCCGACCACACTTCGCCGTAGCCGCTCACGAGGTCGAGCGTCTCGCGAGAGTAGTCGCGGAGCAGCGTCGCCGCGCGGAGCACATCCGCGACGTCGCCCAGGTCGCGCTCGATCGCCGCGGAAATGGCTCGATGTCCCTCGGCGCCGAACAGCTCGTGGATTGTCTCGAAATGACGTCCTCGAATGGTCTCGAGCACATCGGGATATGTGCCGTCGCCCGATGCCGCGAGACGCGTGATGCCGACGAGCGAATCCGTCACGCCGCTCATCGCCGAGACGACGACGATGCGACGCTCTTCCGGACGGGCAGCGACGATCTCGGCGACGCGACGAAAGCACGACGCGTCGGCGAGACTCGACCCGCCGAATTTGTGGACGACTGTAGTCGGTTGGCTTTCGCTCACGGCGTCGACTGGGCGGCAGCCTTGCGCGGAATCGGTGCATCGCGCATTGCGGCATCGTAGGCCAGCGTTGCGAAGACGACCGAGCTTTGCTTGAGGTCGTCCGGCTTCATGCGCTCCATCGTGTCCATGTTCGTGTGATGAATGCGCACGTCGTAGTTCGAATACTCCTGCACCGGATTGAAGGCAGGAATTCCCTGCGCGATGAAGCTCAGGTGATCCGTGTTGCCGATGCCTGAGATGACGTTCTTGCGGACGCTGAGATCCTTGAAGGGCTCGAGCCAGCTGTCGAAGATGGCCTTCGCCGCATCGTTGCCTTCCATGAAAAAGCCGTATACCGGGCCGTAGCCTGGATCGATGTTGAGGTAGACCGAGAGCTTGTCGCGCGCCGCCTTGTTCTCGTCGCCCGCGAGATGGCTGGCGACCCACGCCTTCGATCCAAACAGCCCTTCTTCTTCGCCGCCCCAGAGCGCAAAGCGGATCGTCCGGCGCGGCTGTGCGCCCACAGCCTTGAGAATGCGCGCTGCTTCGAGGATCGTGGCCGCGCCGTCGGCATTGTCGGCCGCGCCCGTCGCTGCGTGCCACGAGTCGAGATGCGCGCCGATCATCACGACCTCGTCCTTCAACCGTGGATCGGTGCCGGGAATCTCGGCGAGGATGTTGTAGCCGCTCGTATCGTTCGTGAAATACCGGCCCTGCACGTTGACACGCACTTTCACCGGCACGTGATCTTCGAGAAGTCGAATGAGATTATTGTATGGTTCACCGGCGACGACGACGGTTGGCACGCCGTTCGCGCCCGCATCGCGCGTCTGCACGAAAATCGTACCATGCTCACCTCGGCTCGGCTTGAGGACGGCGGCGACGCCGGCGTCGTGCAGCAGCGCCGCAATCCGTTGCGCTTCGCTCTGACCTCCGCGTCCGCCGCCTCGGCCTGCTCCGCGCCCCGTCGCCGGTTGTGGCGCGACCGCGGGCGGTGCGTCGGGCGCCGTCGGATTGACGCGATCCTCGCGAATGAAGCTCGTCATCAGCGGCTGGCTCAGCACGATCGCTCCCTTGAGCTTCGCGCGCATCTTCTCGAGCGAATCGAATGAGAGCCCGGCGATCATGAGCGGCGTGCCGACGACGTCGCCGTTCGTCGACGGCGACCACGCGTCAGGATAGCCGATCATCGGCGCGAACCGCGGCTCCGTCATCTCGAGCGTGTACTTCTGGAGCTCCCAGCCGCGTCCAAACGGCCACGTCTCGAAGTGCACGTCCTTGAGTCCCCATGCCGTGAAGCGATCGCGAGCCCACGTCGCCGCACGCATGTACGCGGGCGAGGCCGTGAGTCGCGGTCCGATGACCGTCGCGAGCGTGTCGACCATGGCCCATGCGTGCGAACGATTCAGTCCTTCGTCGCGAATCTTCGCGACCATCGCGCGATCGAATGGTTCCTGGGCGCCGAGCGATGAGGCGAAGGCGATGGCGGCGGCAGCGAGTAGGCGACGTGACATTGGCGGTCGGGACGGAGTGGACGGCGGATGCATGACGTTATCGATCCACCCTGGCGTCCGTCTACCGGTACTGCCGGCGACGGGCGACGGGCGAATAACTGCCGGGGACGGGCGGCGGGCGACGGACGACGACAGCAGGAGGACTTGGCCAGCGCGATAGAGTGAGGTACCAGCGTAGTTCGCTCGCAGCTGTCAGCTTCAAAGCTGGCAGCTATCCGCCTCGTCAGTTCTCCGTTCCGTCGTTCTCCCTTCCGTCGTTCTCCCTTCCGTAGTTCTCTCCTCCGAACAAAGTGCCCTACGCCGATTTCGTCGCCTTCCGCCGTTCGCTCCCCCGCACGCCACAGCTGATTCGCCAAACCGTCCGAGCGCGCGGAGTCGACTTCGCGGTTTTCTCCAGCCCGCCCGTCGCCGGAGCGCCGCCGATCATCTGCATCAACGGCGGCATGCTCTACGATCATTCCATGCTGTGGCCCGCACTGTCACCGCTCGCCGAAAAGCGGCAGGTGATTCTCTATGATCAGCGCGGCCGCGGCGCGTCGAGTACTCCGCCCAATCCCGAGGACGCATCGATCGACGACGATGCCGCGGACGTTGGCGCGCTGCGCCGCGCGCTCGGCATTCGGCAGTGGGATGTGCTCGGTCACTCGTGGGGCGGCGGCATCGCGATGCTCGCGACCGCTGGCGACCGCGGCGGCGTGCGCAGGCTCGCCCTCGTCGATCCGGTGTGGACGACGAGCGCGTGGATGGTGCCGCTCCGCGCCGCCGTGCTCGCGTCGCTTCACGGCCCGGAGCGTGACACCGTGAATCACATTTCTGAAGAAATGCTCGGCGACCCTGACCCGGCGATGCACAGCCGATATAGTCGCGCGGTCTATCCCGCCTGGTTCGCCGATCCCGAGATGGCAAGCCGCTTTACGCCGCCTTCCGCCGAGAGCCAAACTGGCGCGGCGATCCTCGCAAGGTTGCGCCGCGAGGGTTACGACTGGCGCGAGCGAGTGCGTGCCCTTTCCGCGCCGACACTCGTCATTCACGGTGAAATGGATCCGCTGCCTCTAGCGGATCCGGTGCACGAATTCTATATACGCCACGCCCAGGTCGCGCTGGTTCCCGCCGCCGGCCACATGCCGTTTTGGGAAGCGCCCCAACGCTTCTTCGCACTGCTCGATTCGTTCTTGTAGTTCCCGCCGTTCGTTCCCCAGTCAAGCCTACCCCGCACCCGCGGGCATCGACACGAGATAATGACGCGAGCCGTCATCAGCATTCTCTCGCTCTCGGTTTGCGCGCTTGTCATCGGCGCGAGTCGCACGACGCACATCGCGCGTAGCGCGCCGGCCGTGCCACGACTCGCGGAACAACATACGGTCGTGTCGAGCGGATCCATCGCTCGCGCGCTCGCGGGGATCGTCCCGAGTCTTCCAGGCGGCGGAGACGAAAAAGCGGAGACGCGTCGTCGCATTCGCAACGCGCAGGCGGGAACCTACATTAACGATATTCTCAACGCGCGCGATTCGTCGCTCTCGCGTTGGCCCGATCGCAACGGCGTTCCGCTCACGGTCTGGATCCAACCGACGGCGCGCTACGAAGACTTCACGACGAATTTCGTCGCGCGCGTGCGCCAGGCCTTCATGGAATGGGGCCAGTTGAATCTCCCGGTGCGCTTCGCGTTCGTGGACGATTCAGCCGACGCCGACGTGCACGTGACGTGGATCGATCGCTTCAAGGAGCCGATCAGCGGACGCACGCGCTGGTCGCGCGACGATGATTGGTGGATCACGGACGCGAACATTGTGCTCGCCGTCCATCACAACCAGGGCGAGGTGCTCGACGAAGACTCGATGCGAGCGATGGCGCTCCACGAGATCGGTCATCTCCTTGGCCTGGATCACACACGCGACAGCATGGCCGTGATGGCGCCGAAGGTGCGCGTCCGGCAACTGTCCGACGCCGACCGTGCAACTGCAAGACTCATCTACGCCCTCCCGGCCGGCCCGCTCCGCTAGAAACCGGATCGGAGCACTACGCGGCTCCGATGTACTCCTGATCCTCCTCGTGGGCGCGATCGGAGTGTTCGTCGCGTATCAGGTGGTCTCGCGAGCCCTCCGTCCGCGGATCCGATACGCTGCGCTTCCAGTCAAGCACGCAAAGCACGCCCCAGCACCGGCGGTTCAGCCAGACGCACCCGACTCCACTCGCCCGCAGGGCACGATGGTCAGCGCCGACATGGCGGTTTCGACGATCAAGTCGGAGGAGCCGGCACCGCAGCACGATCTCGCGCAGATCAAAGAGCTCATCGCCGTGACGCCCGGCACGTACATGAACGACATGATCGCGGATCTCGGCGGACGTCTCGTGCGCTGGCCTGACAAGCGACAAGACGGCCTTCGGATCTGGGTGCAGTCGTCGAGCGAAGTTGCAAACTGGGATCAGCGCTACGCGCAAATGGCGCGCGACGCGTTCGACGATTGGGGCCGCGATTCCGAGCTGCCGATTCGATTCGATTTCGTGCTCGATTCCGCGAGCTCCGACATTCACGTCGTGTGGCTCGACAAGTTCGCGCCGTCATTCGGCTTGCGCGTCGGCGTGACGCGACGGACCACCGATCAACACGGCTGGCTGGTCAACGCGGACATTCAAGTCGCGATTCACGACAGCACGGGTCGAACGATTCCGCCTGAAGCGTTGGCCGGCATCGTTCGCCACGAGGCCGGGCACGCGCTGGGCCTGGGCCATTCGAAAGACCCGCGAACGAAGATGTTCCCGACCGAGATGATGGACGTGCTCGCGTCGGCCGACCGCTCCACGTTGCGGTTACTCTATCGGCTGCCCCCCGGCCTCGCACGGTAGCGCACTCGGGAATCGTTCTTGCTTTTGGCCCGCGGCATGAGCGCGAGCGGGCATGAAACGAATGTCGACATCGCCATCGTCGGCGGCGGCCCCGCCGGACTGAGCGCAGCAGTCTGGTGCGCGCGCTATCTGCATTCCGTGGCAGTCGTCGACAGCGGCGACGCGCGCAATGCCGAAACCCTCAAGATCAGCGGATATCTCGGGCTCGATCCCGTGACACCGGCCGATCTGCGATGCCGGGGCCGAGAGACCGGTCGTCGCCTCGGAGTGGAGCTGATCGACGGCATCGTGCTGCGCGCCGAAAAGCACGACGACGAACATTTTCTGCTGTGTCTCGAGGGCGGCAGCCGCGTTCATTCACGACGACTGCTGCTCGCCATCGGACTACGAGACGTCTGGCCCGATGTGCCGGGCGTGGAGACCATCTACGGCGCGAACGCCCACGTGTGTCCCGATTGCGACGGCTACGATTCGCGCGGCAAGAAAGTCGTCGTGATCGGCAACGGACGTCGAGCCGTCGCGATGGCGCTGAACCTCTCGACGTGGACGCGCGACATCATCATCTGCACGAACGGCCGGCCGCCGGAGCTCGACGAGCCCGAGTACGCACAGAAGCTCGACGCGCTCAACATTCCTGTGATCACTGAGCGCGTCGCACAGGTGTGCGATGAGGATTCGCGCATCAGGTGTCTGCGGTTCGACGGCGGCATGGAGCTCGACGCCGACAAGGTGTTCTTCGCCATCGGCCAGTACCCTGCCGACGATCTCGGCGTGCAACTCGGCTGCGAGCGCGACGACGAAGGCCACATCGCCGTCGACGCGCATGGACACACGTCAGTGCGGAATGTGTTCGCGGCCGGCGACGTCACGCCTGGACCGCAGTTGGCCATCGTCGCCGCGGCGAAAGGCGCCACCGCGGCGTTGGCCATGCACAAGTCGCTCGTTCCGGCGGAGCGAAAGCTCACACCGCGAGAGTCGCTCGCTACTTCACGCTGAGCATTCGCGCCTTCTTGTCGCGAATGATCTTGAGCTCGAGCGGCCGACCGTCACCGCGCAGCGCGGCGAGCTTTCGAACTTCCTCGACTCTCGTCACTCGCTGGCCAGCGACTGCCACGATCACGTCGCCGACCTTGAGACCTATGCGAGATGCAGGGCTGTCCTCAGGAACCTCGTTGACGAGGATGCCCTCTTCGATCTGCAGCTTGCTCGCAAGGTCAGGCCCGACGTTCGACACGTCCGCGCCAAAGACACCAGTCGCGAACAAGAAGACTTGATTCGGCGCTCCAGGCCCGCCGAAAAATTCGATTCGCTTCGTGCCCGGCGGAGCAGCTCTGACGATTGCCCCCTCAGGCAGCGGCGGCGCGTCTCCTTCCCACGACCGTCTCAACACGACTGAACCAGGCGCGCGCGCGACCGTGAGCGTAAACGCCTTGTCTTCGCCGTCGCGACGCACGGTCACCGCGATGCGCTTTTCCGGCGTGAGCAACTGCGCCACGTTGATCGGATGCGCGACGACATCCTGGCCGTCGTACGCGACGAGCGTGTCGCCAGGAACGATGCCGGCGAGCTGCGCGGGCGATTGGCGCTCGACCGAGAGGATCGGCGGATAGTCGAGATACTGCCGGAACTGACCGCGATCGTTGTGCACACCCCCGGTGGTGATCCCGATCCAGCCCCTGCTCATTCCCGGACCAAACTGTCGAAATCCTTCCGGACCGGCCGCGATGACGATCCCGGATCCGGCTTCCCCGAAATTCGCGCGGATCTTCGATGCCAACGCATCGAGCTCGCGTGACATCAGTACACTTTGGCGCGAGAAGAACGGCTCCATTTCCCACGCGCGCAGCAGATCGCGGATCGAATCCGTGGAGATATGCAGAACGCGCACGGAGTCGCCACGCGTCGTGATCATCTTCACGACGACGGTGTCCTTGCTGGGTCGCGCGGGCAGTGGCACAGCCTGCGCGCCACCCGGCTGCGCCGCTCCGGTGAGGAGCAGCGCGGCGAAGCTTCCGCGCACCACGAGTGTGTCGATCGACGTTGGTCGCATCAGTAGCTCGTCATCTTCATGCTCGCCGGCAAAACCGTGTTCAACCGTCGCATGGTGGCTTCGCGCTGGCCGATCGTGCTGAGATAGTAGTTATTGATCACCGGATCGTACGGCGCCTCGTTCAACGCCTCACCCATCGCGTCGCGCGCACGGTCAAGCGCCGCGAGACGCGCCCGCATCGCGGACGGGCTCTCGATGGCTCGGCCGCTCGTGTCCTGCTGCGCGAGATATGCAGTGGCGGTTTGGTACATCGATTGAGCTCGCGCCTGCGCGTCGCGCGCATCCTGAACCGTGGAGAACGTCGGAAGCGAATCTGGCTTCTCGGCAACCGTGGACGTTGTCGCTGGAGTCGTCGTGCGAACTGACCACCGGCCAGCGACGACTCCACCGGAGAGCAACAGCACCGCCGCGGCGGCCTGGAGCCACGGCCGTTTCGCCGACCGCGTTCGAAGCCGCAGCCCGCGGCCGTCGTCGATCACGCCGTCGGCGACGAGCGATGGCGCCAGCGCCTCCCACGTGGTCAGCGGCGTGCCAATCCGGTTCGCTTCCGTGCCGGCGAGATCCGCGACGGCCTGGTACGCGGCCCGCTCACGCGCGCATTCGGGACAGCTCGTGAGATGCGCGAGCTCCGCCGCCGTCGGCGCTTCGTCCACCAATGCCGCCAGTCGTTCAGTAGGCAGGTGCGACATGTTCCGTGTCCTTGCGTGATAGTCCCACATGCTTCACATCGACCAGGTGCGCGAGGAGCGATCGGAGCTTCGCGCGCGCTTTAAAGAGTTGTGATTTCGACCCGCCAGTGGTGATGCCGAGTGCATCGGCGATCTCCTCGTGGGTGTAGCCTTCCACATCGTGCAGCATGAAGACGGCTCGAGCCCCTGGCGACAGCTTCGCGGCCGCCGCTTCGATCGACTCGGCGACGAACGACCGGTCGTGGTCCGGTTCTACCGCGGCGCTGTCCTCGTGCACTTCCGTTTCGACGCTCGCGAGGCGCCGGGTTCGGCGCAGCGCGTTCAGGGTACGGTTGACCGCAATCCGATGCGCCCACGTGCTGAACTGAGAGTCACCCCGGTAGCTCGGGAGCGCGCGGAAGATCTGGATCCAGACTTCCTGCGCGATATCGGCAGCCGCGTCCACGTCTCCGCCCACCAGGCGGCGCACA
>Ga0207707_10000712_pt1 | contig 33048 bp, 31 predicted proteins | sample KBSC83BmetaG_FD_184336 | JGI IMG/M metagenome (GOLD analysis project Ga0207707, IMG submission 184336) | Corn rhizosphere microbial communities from Kellogg Biological Station, Michigan, USA - KBS C8-3B metaG (SPAdes) (version 2) | ecosystem: Host-associated > Plants > Roots > Rhizosphere ... | reverse complement strand
AGAAGCCGACGTGGTCCTGATCAACCCGCAATACAGTCCGCGCACCGAGACCATGATTTCGGTGCCGCCCTATCTGGATAATATGCGCGCGGTCGCGCAGCAGCATGACGTCCCGCTGTTCGACCGGTTCGCCATCATGCATCAGTGGAACGACCAGGGAGATTTCGACCTGTTCAGCGCGCATCACGGCCCGGAGCTGGCCAAGCGCGTTCACGATTGCCTCGGCAAGGCGCTGGCGGCGTTTGTCGTCAACACCGCGCATGTCGGTCCGGCACAGCAAAATTAGGGCTTTTGGTTAATGATGTTCGGGAGTTCTCACCGTTCTTCGCGCGCATTCGCGTTGCTCGTCATTCTGGCCTTGGCGCTGCTTCCGCCGGTCTGCGCGCATGCGCAGGGCGCTCCGCAAATCGCGCTGAGCCAGGCCACGCAGGCGGCCCCTCAGGCGGCACAGACCGCGGCGGCGCCCGCAGCGGGCTCCACCACCGGCAATGCGGCCGGCCCCGAACAGATCAGTCCGCCGGCACAGAAGACGCTGACCGCGAAAGCGATCGACAAGGTGAAGCAGGTCGCGAAGTCGGCAAGCGATGTTTTCAGCCGCGTGCCCTGCCTGCCGCCGAAGGCCGGCGCGCAGTCGCTGGGCTCGCTGCCGCATGTCGCCAACAAGCTCATCGCGGGTCAGCCGCTCGTGATCATCGCCTTCGGTTCGTCCTCGACCGAGGGGTACGGATCGAGCGCGCCCGAGTTCACCTATCCGAACCGGCTCGCCGCGCAATTGAAGCGGCGCTATCCGACCGCCGACATCACCGTCGTCAATGCCGGCCGCGGCGGCGAGGACGCGGCGGAAATGATGAAGCGACTGCAGACCGCCGTGATCGACCAGAAGCCCGATCTCGTGATCTGGCAGGTCGGCACCAACGCCGTGCTGCGCAACCTCGATCCCGCCGAGACCGCAAAACTCGTCGAGGACGGCGTGGCGCGCATCCAGGCTGGGGGCTCCGACATCGTGCTGGTCGATCCCCAATATTCGCCGCGGGTGATCGAGCGCGCCGAGAGCGCAGGGCGGATGGTGCGGCTGCTCAACAGGGTTGCGAGCCTGCGCCATGTCGGTCTCTTTCCACGCTTCGAGGTGATGCGCGAATGGCATGAAGGCCAGGCGCTGCCGGTCGACAGCTTCGTCATCGCCGACGGCCTGCACATGAACGATTGGGGCTATGCCTGCTTCGCACAGCTTCTCGGCGACGACATCGTCAGGTCGGTCGGCCAGATCAAGCTCGGCGTCAACGTGCCCGCCGACGTGCGCACCTATCGGCCGATGTGACGCTGCGTTGGCGGCATCCGGCTTGGTCCGCATCCGCCAGGCTGACGCTTCCTCACGTCCTGGCGCCCGCCTGCTTCATCACGATCTCGAAGCCCTGCGCTTCCAGCTCCTGCAATATCGTTTTGGTCAGGTGCGCGCATTCGTCCGGCATGATCCAGCTCGGGCTTCTCCAGTCCGGATCGCCTTCTTTCGGGTAGGTTTCGAAGGCTGCTCGAATGGCGGTTGCGATGGCGTCAGCGGGGTTCGGCATATGGTTCTCCCGTGCCGGTAACAAAGGCGTCGCCACGACCATTAGGCTTGATCTAGGTCAACGTAACAGCGACGACGAAGGCGGGTCACGCCCCCTACGTTCTTCGCCCGCGATGACGAGAAATCCCGTAGCCCGCTCATGCCCTACGATCATTTGCGTGGAAGCCTCACACCTTCTCCAGCGCCGCCGCGAGATCCTCGATCAGATCGTCCGCGTGCTCCAGCCCCGTCGAGAAGCGGATGAAGCCGTCGCTGATGCCGAGCTCGGCGCGCGCGTCGGGCTTCAGCCGCTGATGCGTGGTGGTCGCCGGATGGGTGACGATGCTCTTGGCGTCGCCGAGATTGTTGGAGATCCTTGCGAGCTTCAGCGCGTTGAGGCAGCGGAAGGCGCCGGCCTTGCCGCCCTTCACTTCAAACCCGACAAGCGTCGATCCGGCGCGCATCTGCTTCTTGACCAGTGCAGCCTGAGGATGATCGGCCCGGCCGGGATAGACCAGGCGCGAAATCTTGGGGTGCGTCGCCAGCGCGTCCGCGATCTTCGCCGCGCTTTCGGTCTGCGCCCGCACCCGCAGCGCCAGCGTCTCCAGTCCCTTCAGCAGCACCCAGGCGTTGAACGGCGACAGTGATGGTCCGGTCTGGCGCATGAAATTATGGATGTGCTCGGCGATGAACGCCTCCGAGGAGAGGATGACGCCGCCGAGACAGCGGCCCTGGCCGTCAATGTGTTTTGTCGCCGAATAGACCACGACGTCGGCGCCGAGCTCGAGCGGGCTTTGCCAGATCGGCGTCGCGAACACGTTATCGACGATCAGCCGCGCGCCGGCCTGGTGGGCAATGTCGGCGATGGCGGGAATGTCGAGCACGTCGAGCGTCGGATTGGTCGGGCTTTCGAGGAAGCAGCTCCTGGTGTTCGGCCGCATCGCTTTTTTCCAGGCGTCGAGGTCGAGGCCGTTCACCAGCGTCGCCTCGATGCCGTAGCGCGGCAGCAGGTCCTCGACGACATAGCGGCAGGAGCCGAACAACTGCTTCGAGGCCACCACATGGTCGCCGGCTTTCAGCGGCGCGAGCACGGCGGTCGTCACCGCGGCCATGCCGGTCGCGGTCGAGCGGCAGGCCTCGGCGCCCTCGAGCTCGATCATGCGGCGCTCGAACATCGCGATCGTCGGATTGGAGTAGCGCGAATAGATGAAGCCGGGGTCTTCGCCCTTGAAACGCGCCTCGCACAATTCGGCGGTCTCGTAGACATACCCCTGGGTCAGGAACAGGCCCTCGGAGGTTTCGCCGAATTCCGAGCGAAGGGTGCCGGAATGGACGAGGCGGGTTTCGGGACGGTAGCGGGCCGCAGACGTTGCGGCGGTGGAGTTGAGGGCGGTAGATTTGGACATGTGACCTCCATCGTGGCCACATGGAAATGGCCACAAAAAAACCGGCCTGGGAAAACTCCTCAAGGCCGGGATCACACGTGTCCCCGGCCTGTTTAGCGATTTTTTTAACGTGGCTGCAAGCCGGCCGGCTCAAATCACCACGGGATAAGTCATGCTCTTATTCGCCGCCGAGCTTCCCGTCAAGGCGGCCATCGGATAACCCGTAAAATGCCCTATTATGGGGGTTTCAGGGGACTTCTTGCAGGATCTGGACTTGCCATTTTCGCTGCCCAGGCACGCCAACGGCATTCTGCCCGACCGCATGATCGCGGCGATGGCGGATTCCGGCCTGATTCTGCCGGCATATCCCTTTGTCGAAAGCCAGATTCAGCCCGCGAGCCTCGATCTCAGGCTCGGCGACATCGCCTACCGGGTGCGCGCGAGCTTTCTGCCGGGACCGGGCGCCACCGTCGCCGAGCGCATCGACGAGCTGAAGCTGCATGAGATTTCGCTCGCCGACGGCGCGGTGCTGGAGACCAATTGCGTCTACATCGTGCCATTGATCGAGAGCCTCGCGTTGCCGAAGGAGATCGTCGCGGCGGCGAACCCGAAAAGCTCGACGGGCCGGCTCGACGTCTTCACCCGCGTGATCGCCGACGGCACCCGCCGTTTCGACATGATCGGCGCCGGCTATCATGGCCCGCTCTATGCCGAGATCAGCCCGAAGACGTTTCCGGTGCTGCTGCGCGAGGGCTCGCGGTTGTCGCAGGTGCGCTTTCGCACGGGTGACGCGATCCTCAAGGCCGAGGAGCTCCATGCGCTGCATGAGGCAGAGCGTCTCGTCGATGTCGAGGATGCCGATCTCAAGGGCGGCGTTGCGCTCTCGGTCGATCTCTCCGGCAAGAACGCAAACGGCTTTGTCGGCTATCGCGCCAAGCGCCACACCGGCGTGGTCGACGTCGATCGCCGCAGCGGCTATGCCGCCGATGAGTTCTGGGAGCCGATCCGCGCCCGCGAGGATGGCAGCCTCATCCTCGATCCCGGCGAATTTTACATCCTCGCTTCGAAGGAAGCGGTGCAGGTGCCGCCGGACTACGCAGCCGAGATGGTGCCATTCGATCCGCTGGTCGGCGAATTCCGCGTGCATTATGCCGGCTTCTTCGATCCCGGCTTCGGTTACGCCGGTGCGGGCGGCGAGGGGGCGCGCGCGGTGCTCGAAGTGCGCTCGCGCGAGGTCCCGTTCATCCTCGAGCACGGCCAGATCGTCGGCCGGCTCGTCTACGAGAAGATGCTGTCCCGGCCGAGCGCGATGTACGGCCAGCGCATCGGCTCGAACTACCAGGCGCAGGGCCTGAAGCTTAGCAAGCATTTCCGGGTGTGAGCGGCATGCGGTGGGCGTCCCTCGCTCTCGTTTCCCTGCTTGCCGCGATACCGGCGCCGGCCGTGTGCGCGCGGACAACGGCCACGCCGGCACAGATGGCGGAATATCTCGTCAGGCTCGCCGAATATGACGCGGCGCGGGCGGCCTATCAGGTGCGCGCCGCGCCCTATTGGGCGGCGGTCAAGGCCAAACGCGCGTCACGGATATCCAAGCAGCGAGCGCATCGCGAGATCACGCTCGATGATTACGTATTGACGCAGCCGCCGGAATACACGGGGCCGAAGAAGCCGGTCAATCCGGCGTCAAGCGCCCGCGAGGTGCCCGTTGTCACCGATTACCTGCAGCACGCCGCACAACAATTCGACTTCGCGCCGGAGAAACCGACGAGCGAGATCGAGTTCAAAAAGGCCTATGCGCGCGTCGCCGCCGCAGCCGGGCTGAGCAGGGATCAGGCCGTGCGGGTCTATGCGTTCGAGGCCACCGGCAACGGCAAATACGACCTCGTTGCCGGACAGGAGTTCGACCCCAACGCGCCGGCAATCACGACCGCGCTCGGCTACAACCAGTTGCTTTCGACCAATAGCGTCGAGCTCCTGGCCGAGCAGGGGCGGCAGTTCGTCGAGACGCTGAAGAGCCGTGCGGCCGAGGCATCCGGCGTGAGGAAGGCCGCACTGGAGAGGAAGATCGCGGTCCTGCAGAAGATGGTGACCATTGCGCGCTCGGTGCGCGACGACTGGAATGTGCATGAGCGGCTCGGCCGCACGCCGAAGGGGCTCGGCATCCACGCCCTCAATCTCGACATCGATATCGGCCCGCTCCTGCAGACGCAGAAGCTGATCAACTCGGTCAATTTCGCGAAGCGAAGCGGATATTCCGCAAGCCTGACCGCGGCCGAGCTCGAGATGATGAACCTCACCGGGGACGGCAGCGGGTTCGACATGGTCACGATGCCGCAGGCGATGCGGAGCAAGGTGCCGACCTCGAATTTCTTCACGCAGTTGGGTTATGAGCACAACCCGGTGGCGCGAAAGAACAACACGGTCGCGGCGCTGCTGTCGGCGACCGACGCGGTGATGGACCGCGAGCAGCAATTGCCGGGCGCAAAGGATCTGGCGGCGGCGTTTTAGGATATCGCCACGTCATTGCGAGGAGCTAAGCGACGAAGCAATCCAGAGTCCTCGCGGCGCTAATGGATTGCTTCGCTTCGCTCGCAATGACAATCTAAGTCGCGAGAGGCGATCGGCAGCGAAAATGACCGGCGGAAACGATAACGTACAAACAGCACTATGGGCGAAATGGCGCAGCGTCGCCGAGCTCTATCACGCGCTCTTCACGGGGTTGACGCTCACCGTGGTGACGCGGCGCGGCACGCGCGAGGCCGCCGAGTTCATGTTCCGGGTGTTTCGCCGCCAGCAGCAGGAGCGCTTCCTGCCGGGATTGAAGAAACTCGGCCTCGATCATCTGCCGCCGGCGGTTGCAGCTGCGCAATACCATTATCTCTCGAACTGGATCGGCGGCGTGCATGTCGAGACCATGTATGAGAGCGACCGCAAGGCCTGGATCCGCTATCCGCCGCCGCGCTGGGCGTGGAAGGGCACCGCGATCTGCGGCATTCCCGGCGAGGTGTCGCAGGCGATGCTGCGCGGCTGGCACGCCAACAACGGCGTGGCGCTCGGCAACTTGAAACTCGGCTTCGTCTGCACCAAGCAGACCGTCGACGGCCAGGATGGTCTCGAAGGCTATTACTACGAGTATGACCATCCGCTCGAGCCCGACGCGCGGCTTGTCTTCGCGCGCCATCTCGAGGCGCCGCTGTTCGACCCCGCGAAAGCGCCGGCGCTGCCGGTCGATAGCTGGCCGAGGCCGCGGCTGGAGAAAGCCCATCGCAATTACGCGATGGAATATGTGAAGACGGCCGCGCCCGTCATCGTGCAGTTGTTCGGGCCCGAGGATGGCGGCTATCTGCTGCACCTCACCGGCAAGCTGATCGGCATGCAATATTTCGACGAGGTGGCCCACGCGCTCGGCCAGGGCAGGGGCGGTGCAAAGGAATTTGCCGCGTTCCTGTGTGCGTTGTTCGAGATGCAGGACGATGTTACCGAGATCAGCCAGTCCGAAGGCGCGCTCGAGATCAGGCAGCAGAGCTGGAAGCTGATGGCCGATGTGGCCGATTATCATCCGGCCTGCGCGCGGGTATTGGAGGGTCTGTTTGAGGGCCTCGCCGCCGGTTGCGGCCGGCATATCCCGGTACGCCTGCGACCCGCTGCGAGCGGCAAACCGCCATTCATCTGGACGATCGGATAGGAAGAGCGCGCCTGCGTTCTCGGTAGCCCCCCAATGCATCCCCGGCACGTGGAATCAGAGCCGGGCGTGCTAGGGAACCCGATGGGACGACAAGAATGGTCCCTGGGGGAAACCATGTCCGATCTCGGCGTCGCCGAAATCCCGGTCGATGAGGACGAACGTCCGCTGCCGCCGCCGGCTCCGCCGGTGCGGAATGCGATGTTCGACGGCCCCATCGTGCCGACGCTGTTGCATCTCGCCTGGCCGAATGCGCTCGCGTTTTCCGCCGGCACCTGCGTGGTGATCGCCGAGACCTCCTATATCGGCCGGCTCGGCGTCGAGTCGCTGGCGGCCATGGCGCTGGTGTTTCCCTTCGTGATGCTGACCATGACCATGTCGGGCGGCGCCATGGGTGGCGGCGTGGCGTCGTCGATCGCGCGCGCGCTCGGCGCCGGCGATCGCGAGCGCGCCTCGACCCTCGCCACGCATGCGCTGCTGAATGCGGTCGGCTTCGGCGTCGTGTTCATGCTGCTGATGCTGACCTTCGGGCCGCATCTGCTCGAGGTGATGGGCGGCCGCGGAAATGTGCTGGCGCAGGCGGTCGGCTATGTGCAGATATTCTTCGGCGGCGCCGTCCTGCCCTGGCTGATGAACTCGATGGCCGGCATCTTGCGCGGCACCGGCAACATGAAGCTGCCGTCGGCGCTGTTCCTCAATTCGGCGCTGTGCCAGATCGTCCTGGGCGGCACGCTGGGGCTCGGCCTCGGCCCGATCCCGCAATTTGGCATGCGCGGCGTCGCGGCGGGCTCGCTGACCGCCTACACGATCAGCATTTGCGTGATGGCCTGGTACATGTTCTCGGGCCGCGCGCGCGTCACCCCGAAGATCAGGGGCCTGCGCCTTCAGTCCGCGATGTTCTTCGACATTCTGAAAGTCGGCGCGGTGTCCTGCTTCTCGCCGCTGCAATCGGTGCTGACGATCTCGATCTTCACCCACATGCTGGCGGTTTACGGCACCGCGGTGCTGGCCGGCTACGGTATCGGCGCGCGGCTCGAATTCCTGCTGACGTCGCTGTCGTTCGCGTTCGGGATCGCGTCGGTGCCGATGATCGGCATGGCGATCGGCGCCGGCAACGTGGCGCGTGCGCGCCGGATCGCCTGGACCGCGGGATCGATGTCCTTCATCGCGCTCGGCGCCATCGCCTGCATCATCGCGGTCTTCCCCGATCTCTGGGTCAATATCTTCACCCGGGACGAGGGCGTGCTGGTCGCAAGCCGGCAATATCTGTCGATGGCGGCGCCCTGTTACGCGTTTCTCGGCCTGGCCAGCTCGATGTATTTTTCATCGCAAGGCGCGGCCAGGATGATCGGCCCCGTGCTGGCGCAGACCGCGCGGCTGGCGTTCATCGCGGTGGGCGGTTGGTGGTTGTCGACGCATGGTGCGTCCGCGCAGGGCTTCTTCGGGCTCGCGGCTTCGTCGATGGTGGTGCTCGGCGTGTTGTCCTGCTCCGGCGTCATCCTGACGCGCTGGGGACCGCGCGCGACAGCCGCACGCGTTCGTCCGGCGCTCTCCGCGGCCGCCGAGTGATAGTTTCGGGCCGAGCCATCCTTCCTAGAAGTTTACTTGGAGTGCTGGTGGCCAGCGAACGGGTCAAACACCTTGCGCAAGTAAGGTGCTGGATCGAATTTGAAGCAGGCCGCTAGCTCAGGCGTGTACTCATAAAGCCCAGATGTCGGCTTTTGGGGGTTAAGCAGAAATCTTATGCTTGATCAGCGTTGCCGGTTCTGACCCTAAGCGGACATGCCGAGCGCTATGACGATGTCTGTTTTTGAGGGTAAAGCGGACTGAGCCCGGTCGTGGTCCGAGGTGCGAGTTTGACGCATGGCTGACATTGTTTCTTTTGAGCTATGCTTGCTCAGGAAACATAGTCCTGTGGCGATTATCCGATGAGTCAGCAGGGACAGTGGCAGGTCGCCGGTAGCGCACCCGAGGTGTACGAACGGGAGTTGGTCCCGGCTGTATTTGGGCCATGGGCTCCAATACTGATAGAACTTGCCGATCTCAAGCAGGGCGACCGCGTCATCGATATCGCTTGCGGCACTGGAATAGTGGCGCGCATCGCAGCGGCAAGGGTGAAACCAAGCGGTGCAGTCGCCGGTGTGGACCTTAATCCCGGCATGCTAAACGTTGCGCGATCTCTCAGGACCATAGACGACGCCGCTCCGGTGCATTGGCAGGAAGCCAGTGCCGACAAGCTGCCGTTTCCTGATGGCTCGTTCGATGTCGCGTACTGCCAGCTGGGACTTCAGTTCTTCGCTGACCGACCGGCTGCTTTGCGCGAAATGCGCAGGGTTCTGTCTGCAAAGGGCCGGCTCGCAGTGATGGTGTGGTGCGGCATTCAAGAAAGTCCAGGATTTGAAACATTTGCAGAGATACTGGAACGACGTGTTAGTTCAGCAGCCGCCACTATCATGCGTGCCCCATTTGGATTGTCCGATGCCGACGAGCTGAGTCGTCTCGTTGCAGCCGCAGGCTTCCGAAATATCACAGTTCAGCGCAAGCTCGGCGCCGTAGAATTTCCTTCGATTGAACGATTTGTACTGAGCTACGTTGCGGGTTCGCCACTGGCCGGCCACGTGTCGCAAGCCAGCGATATGGCGCGCGAAAACCTAACATCCGACAGTAAGGTGGCATTGGCTCAATACATCGGCGATCGCGGGTTATCGTTCCCGATAGCTGCTCATCTACTCACGGCAAAGGTTTAGGGCATATCCGCCTTCGGCCCGTAGCGGAAGTTTGGCCCGGCGACGTCCACGGTTCGCCTTTAGCGTAGAGCGGACATGAGACAGGGTAGGCGGGCATTTCCGCTCATGGCCCTTTTCGGGAGTGACGCTGGCGCTCAGCGATGTCGGTTCGCGGGGCCAAAACGGACATCGCGACCGACTGCGTCCAGGCCCGAGTGTGACACAGTGCGGACATCTCGCGGCTCTCTGTGCCGCATTGGATATCCCGCGAACCATCGCGTCCGATGAAGCAATGGTGGCTTCGGTGTTATCAAGCCGCACGGTGATCTGCATCACGTAAGTCGGCGCGGAGGCGGTCTACGGTCGGGCCAAGGCATAAGTGCAAGGGGAGCAGTTCACATGCGAAAGATCATCTTGATCGCGGCGATGGCGCTGACGTCCGCCGCTGCCCAGGCCGGCGAGACGCGCAATCTGTCGAGCGCCTCAGCCGCGAGCGATGCGCCAGCCACAATCCAAACCAAGCAACTCCAGGGGCAGAACGACGCGCCCGTCGCTACTCCGGCCAAGCCGGTGGATACGCCGCGCTACACCGCCCGGCCTGACAACGCGCCGCCAACCACCGCGTCGACTGCGCCTTCAACGGTGACGCCGTCGACCGCGCGGCGCTATGACGACAGGGGCTATTATGACGATGCTGGCTATCATCCGTTTCCGCGCCGCCACGCCTATGCCGATCGTTATGCCAAGCGGCCGCATGGCTATACCGACCGGCCGTACCACCGCGCTCAGTGGAACGCGCGCCGCATCATCGTCGAGCTGCATCGCTACGGGATTTATTGGTAAGCGGTTTCCACGCGAGGGTTATCGCCGCACAACTTGAAGCATATTGGCAAAACGCCTTGTTCGGGGCACTTATCGTGGCCGCGGTTACCGCGCTTCGTAGAGAATGAAGCTCCTCACCATGAAGCTGTATGCCGGCAGCTATTGACAGGCTAAGCCAATGTCAGTTGTTGGCACCTCTGAGACATCGCGGATCGGCCTCTCGATGTCCGTTGATTGGGAATAGCGGGCCGGACGCCAAATCGACGCGATTGACCCAAACCGGACTTCCTTCTCAATGCAGCTAGCCGCAATCAGTCCCTCGTGGTTTGAGTGTGAATAAGCCTCGAACATTGACCCCTCTATCGTTCGTGGGATCAATACTTTAACGCGTAGATCGACCTTGAGACCCCGCGCCGATCACCGTAGAGTTGAAGACCTTCAAACCAGCGACGAGTTGCGAGACGGATGGAGAGCATCGGCCGTATAGGGCCGTTACGTCAGGCCAAGTGCTGAGGCGATTTGCTTGTCTTCACGCCCGTAGTTGATGGCCCCTTGAATAGGTGACATCATCATGAGCATGGGTTTAGACCGCAAACCGCAGGTACGCCGGACGCCGCCGCCGTCGGAAAGTGTCGTTGCGAGCTGGTACGAGAACGCCAGTTTACTCGATAGCTACAGCATTGACTTGAGTGCATCGGAACAGTCGAGCATGCGCGAGCTGGCGACGCGGACACTCGTCAATCCACCCGCGTGGCAAAAGGCGTTGATCGCGCTGCGCGACGCCATGGTTACGCCCTTTGGCATCAAAACCTCCGATACGGTCAGGACGTCCCGGGACAGCCATGAACGGGTGGACTTCTTCCCGGTGCACTGGGAGAGCAAGGACGAAATTGTGCTCGGTACGGATGACCGACACCTGGACTTCCGGCTATCTCTGCTCCGACGCCATTCTCCAATAGGCACGTTGCTCATCGCGACAACCGTTGTGCATACCCACAATGCCTTGGGCTTCACCTATCTCAACGCGATCAGGCCTTTTCATCACCTCGTGGTCAGGGCCAACCTGGCGCGATGTGCACAAACACAGTTGCAGTAGAGCTGCAGAAACCTCGAATTTTCGAACGATAAAACACGGCGGGGCGAACCCGCCCCGTGCTTCTTCTCACGTGCAGGGCTTCTTCGCGCTCGCGGCTTCGTCGATGGTGGTGCTCGGCGTCCTGTCCTGCTCCGGCGTCATCCTGACGCGCTGGGGACCGCGCGCGACAGCCGCACGCGCTCGCCCGGCGCTCTCCGCGGCCGCCGAGTAGGCCATCGCTCCGGTCGTATCGAAGCGATTTCACTTGTGCCGGCGGTGACGCCGATGGCCGCCGCCGAAATTCGCCATCTGCATCATTGGACCGGCCATCTGCATCATCGGGCCGATCATGCCCATGATGTCGCCGCCGCCGCTGAAGCCGCCGGGGATTCCCATGCCGCCGAAGCCGCCACCGCCGCCCGGGATCATGCCGCCGAAGCCACCGCCGCCACTACCGCCGCCTTCCATCATCTGACCCATCATCGGGCCCATGGTCTGCATCAGCGCGGCGAAGCGGCGCTTGCCCATCCTGGCCTTCATCATCTCCAGCATCGGCGCCATCTGGGTCATCATGTCCTGACCGCCGGCGCTGCCGCCCGCGCCGCCACCGCCAAAGCCGAACTGGGCGTTGGCGGGTGCCGAGCCCAGCGCGAACAGCAGGAATATCGCGGCGGCCTGGCAAACAAGTTTGTCAGCACCCTTCATAATCTCTCTCCTCACGTGCGCTGCGCCGCGAAGCGGTGCCAACCGGACGCACAGGGAGAGGCCTAAGGCGATCGCCCGGGAGCTTCTGTGAGAAAGATCACGGTTGTGGGTAAGGGAAGGCGACCGCTCTACGCCGGCACCTTGTCGAACGCCTTCCGCATCGCAGCCGCGGCCAGATCCATTTGCCCGTTCATGTAGGGCGCGATCTCATGCGGCAGCACGTCGACGGTCCAGAGCAGCCGGCAGCGCTCAGTGCCATCGGCGACCACCTGCACCGAGGCGGAATGCTGTGTCAGCCGCTCGCTGATCACGGCATAGACGAGCCGCCGCCTCGCGTCGTCGCAATCGACCAATAGCTCGCGCGCCACCGTGCCGTTGGCGAAGCTGACGATGCGAGCGTCGCCCTCGAGCCTGGTGTCGAGCACGAAGCCCGGCACCAGCCGCGTATGCAGCGCGCCGAAATCGCGCACCGCGTCCCAGACGTCATCGGCGGATGCGGCGAGGGGAATGTCCTTGTGGATGGAAGCCATGGCCGTGCCTTTCATGATTTGTGTAGGGTGGGCAAAGACGCGCCAGCGTCGTGCCCACCGTCTATCCGATCGTCTCGTTGCAAGTTGGTGGGCACGCTTCGCTTTGCCCACCCTACGATCATCACTCACGTGCATACCGCTTCGACATTGTTGCCGTCGGGGTCGAGCAGGAACGCGGCGTAATAGGTCGGGCTGTAATCGTGCCGGTGGCCCGCCGCGCCGTTGTCGCGGCCGCCGGCCTTCAGCCCCTCGGCATGGAATTTTGCGATCGCAGCATGGTCCGGCGCGCGGAAGGCGACATGGGCGCCGCTGTTCTTCAACCCCTTGTGAAGATAAAGCCACAGCGCAGGCTCGTCCTTCGGCCCGAAGCCCGCGCCATTCCCGTCCTTGGAGCACAGCACGAAGCCGAGCGGCGCCAGTGCCGCGGTATAGAAGCGCACGGCGGCATCGAGGTTGCCGACTTTCAATCCGATATGGTCGTACATGATGATCTCCGATTGCGGGCGCGATAGCCGCGCGACATGGAGATCAGTTACTCAATTCAGCGCGAGGCGTTCTTGGAAAATCTTGCGCATCCCGCGCGAGGCCTGCCGGAATTTCAGCGGCGACACGCCGGCCGCGCGGTGGAACGTGCGGACGAAATTGGAGAGATCGTTGAAGCCGACGTCATAGGCGATGTCGGTCACGGGCTTGTCGTCGTCGGCGAGGGAGCGCGCCGCGCGCCGCAGCCGGGAGCGCACCAGATATTGATGCGGGGTGACGCCGAGGCTTGCGGAAAACAGCCGCAGGAAATGGAACGGGCTGACGCCGGCCTGCCGCGCGATATCCTCCAGCTCGATCCCCTCGTGCGAATGGGCGTCGATCCAGAGCGCCGCCTCCACCGCGCGGCGGCGGTCGCGCGCGGTGACGCGCGGAGGTTTCTTCGCGTTCCCCGAGACCACCTCGACCAGCCGGCTCGCGATGAGATGTCCGGCCTCGTCAAGGCCGATGTCGCCTTGTCCGTCGGCCGCGGCCTGTGCCAGCTCGCCCAGCACCATCAATTCCGCCAGCGGCGGGGTGGCGCCGACCTGCCAGGCCTCGGCGCGCTCGCCGATGGTCTCGATCAATTCGGGCTCGAAGAAGAACGACAGGCACTCGTCGCCGCAGACATGGTCGTGGGTGCAGACGAACTCGGTGCCGGGCCTGCCGATCAGCAGCGACCCCGCCACGAGGTCATGCGAGCGCCCGCGGCAGTGATAGCCGAAACTGCCCTTGCGGACGAAGGAGATGGAGTGACAGCGGTGCAGCTCGGCAAACGGCTTCTCGCCTGGCTGCGCCGTGCAGCGGAAATCGGACACCGTCATGGTCGGCCGCTGCAGCAGCGTCGTGGAGCTCATGCACCCTTATCTAGGTAAGCGGGCGCGGCGGGGCAACCGGCAGCAGCACGTCGAACAGCGTCTTGCTGGCGATCGGCCGCGTGCCCTCGAGCGACAGCAGATGGCGCTTGGAGATGGTGCCGCCGAAGGGCGAGTTCTTGTCGGCGTAGTGACCCGTTTCCAGCACGCGGTGGCAGGGCACGATGATCATGAAGGGATTTCGGCCGATCGCCTGCGCTACCGAATACTGGCCGCCGCGGCGGCGGACAAGGTCGGCGATCTCGTCATAGGTGCGGGTTTCGCCGCGCGGAATGGTGCGGGCGGATGCATAGACGCGCTGGTCGAACACCGGGATCCCGGTCATGTCGAGCGGCACATCGGAGAGGTCGGCGGTGCCGCCGCGCAACTGCGTACAGATGCCCTCGATCGCGATCTCCACCATCACTGGCGGACGCTGTTCGCGCGCCTCCGGATAGAGCCGGTAAAGACGCCGCCGGGTCTCGATCTCCCGCGTTTCCGGCAATTGCACGCTGACGATGCCGGCCTCGCTCCACGCGATGCCGCAACGGCCGATGCCGGTGTCAAAGATTGCGTAGTTTCGCCCCATCAACGCACCCCAACCCCAAGTGGCATCATAACACTGTCATGAACCGGCGCACCTGGAATCTTTGGGGCCGGTCAAATGCCATGGGGAAAGCCGGGCTTGCCATCCGGTGCCCGGCCGCAAGCTGCCCACAGGCCAATCTGCGGACTCGCCGGTCTGAAAGAATGAGCGCCTTCCGGTCTCCCGGAGGACGCTCTCGGCTTTATCCCACGTTCCGGATTTGCCGACCTATCCACAGGTCGACCGCGCGATAAACGCGCCAACACAGAGCGGAACGATGAATCCACCCGAGGCATCATCCAACTCGTCGAGCATCAGCTCACGCGGCTCCATGTTCAGCTCTTCCACTTTCATGGCCATTTCCATTTCGCTCACCGCTGTTTCCGGAGACGTGACCATTTCGCGCCATCCTGCCGCACCTGCGTGCCGCACCATCATGCTCTTGATCCGCTCGCGCCGGACGCTATGGTGCGTAGGTGTGCGGGCGTAGTTCAATGGTAGAACGGCAGCTTCCCAAGCTGCATACGAGGGTTCGATTCCCTTCGCCCGCTCCAACCCGCACTGCGCAAACCTTCATGGCTTGATGTTTAAGAAGCCTCGAAGCAGCTCACGGACACGCTGACATCAGTCGTAACCTCAGCGATGTCCGCCCTCGGGGCATGAGCGGACCAAGATCGGAAGGTTTTGGATGTCTGCAAGTGACCGGCTGTGTGAGAATCGTTTTGTCAGTTGCCGAGGCCCAATCGAAAGAGCGGCGCGACAGAGTAAGAGTGTACGGTTCACCGCCGGTAGCCGTCACGCCGTCACGTCGACATGCACCGCCGCCAACAAGCAGCGCACCAATGCCAACGGATGGGCAGCGGATTGTGATGGCGAGGGCTCGATCGCGACGTGACGCCCCTCACAGAGTGCGCCAGCCCGAAATCGTAAAAGCACAATGAAGCGACTTTCACCCGATGAAAGTCAGCAATTCAGGAAACAGAAATGACCGAGATCACGCCGCGGTTCGCCCTGCCGCTGGACTTCCCGGGAGGAAAAGGGGACCTGGAAGCGCCGCAGTTCCATCTCGCACTGGAAGAAAGCGAGCTTTCGGGCCCAGCCCCCGGTACGCACTTGAACCCGACGGCCAGCGGCAAGGCCCTGTTCGGCGGGCTGCCGCAGTCGCAATTCTTCTACGCGGATGCGAATGGCACGGGGGGCACCGGGACGCCGGGCGTCCGTCATGGACAGACATCGGGGAGCCCGCTTGGCGGTGCGCCCGTCGCAGGCCCGAAACAAGTGGTGCAAACCGACAACAAATTGGGCGGGAAGACCGTCAAGCTCCAGGACTTCGCGCCACCGGGCTGGGAGGACGCCGGCGGCGATCCCGCCGCTTGTTACCGCCTCGCCTGCGCCGGGGCATCCAAAACCGCGCCGACTGGAGAGAGCCCGACTGGCGGCGGCGGTATCATCCTCTACGAAGCCACCGCGCAGCGGATCAAGACCGACAAGGCGGCCAGCAATGTCGCTCTCGAACAGATCAAGCGCCACATTGACGCCGGGAGGGCTGTCGTCGCCGGCGTCAGCGAGCCCGCCAGCAGCAGCGTCGTCGACGCGAAAACACAACCGGTGACCGATCACTTCGTCGACATCAACGGGTATGAGACGGGCGCTGATGGCAAGATCGTGGGCTTGTACGCCAAAGACAACGCTGTCGCAAACACCGCCGAAATTCACTTCGTGGTCGGTGCCGATGGATCGATCACCAAGCCAAAGGACACGAGCCGCACTGATTATATCAGGAGCGAGTACCAGCTCTCCGAAGTCAGGTTCCACAAGGGGTTTGAGTACACCGGCAATCTCCGGCCGACCGACGACGCCGGCAAGAGCATGGTCTGGCCGTTGCCAGCTGAACCATCGGACCCACATCCGCTCAAGCATCACGTCACTGAAAAGATTTAGTCGCCAGAAGCCATTTCAGGAAACAGAAATGATCGAGATCACGCCGCGGTTCGCCCTACCGCTGGACCTCCCGAGGGAAAAAGGGGACCTGGAAGCGCCGGAGTTCCATCTCGCACTGGAAGAAAGCGAGCTTTCGGGTCCAGCCCCCGGTACGCACTTGAACCCGACGGCCAGCGGCAAGGCCCTGTTCGGCGGGCTGCCGCAGTCGCAATTCTTCTACGCGGATGCGAATGGCACGGGGGGCACCGGGACACCGGGCGTCCGTCATGGACAGGCATCGAGCGGCTCGATCGGCGGGAGCAACCCTCCCGCCCTCCGGCTGGGGAGCACCGGTCCGGCGGTGCGCACGTTGCAGCAGGAGCTGAATAAATGGCGCGCCGAGCAGTGGCCGAAGCAGCCGCCAATCGCCGCGGAGGGACGATTCACGCCGGAAACGAAAAGCGCCGTCGAGGACTTCCAGAAGGCGAACAAGATTCAGACGGGCACGCTCAAGCTCGATCTCACACCCAATGGCATCGCCGACGTGCGGGTGCAGAATCGCCTGCGGCTCGAGAACGATCCCGCATTCCAGAAGCTCAGCCCCGACAGCAAGGATCTCGCGCGCAACGTTCTTATCTCGGCCGACCGGGATGGCGCGTCCTCGGTGCCGCTCCTCACGCTTCTGGCCGACCCTTCTTTCCAGAAAACCGGGGACCCGGCGAAGTACCGCATGCTCGAGGCTTTGGCCAACCGTCCTGCCGACCTCGAGAGCAAGGAGCTGAGGCGGCCGGACACGGAACTCGTCGCCCAGTACACCAAGCTTGCCGGCCGGCCGGAGTTCCAGAAGCTCGATCCCTCCATCCAGGCCGCAGTGGTCAATCAATTCACCGTGGCCGCGCGCCCGCTCGCGGCCGTGCGGGGCACCGATCCGGAGCGACTCTTCCAGACCAAGGTCGACAACCTCACGCGCCTTGCGACCGATGCGTCCTTCGGCAAGCTCGCACCGGACGATCAGCGCCTCGCGCTGCGCGCCGTGGCGGTCGATGCGTCCGACGCGAAGCTTGGCGGTGCGATCCGTTCGCTTTTGCGCTCTCCGGATTTCGACAGCCTCAAGCCCGCAGAGAAGACCGCAGCTTTGAGCCAGGTCGCGAACTACCCGGATGACCGCGCGATCAACAACATCGAACGGATGCTGGCCAAGGACTGGTTTCGTGGCCAGGACCTGGATGACAAGCAACGGTCGCTCAAGACCATTGCGAACCTGTCATCGCACCAGCAAGGCAACCGGACCATCATCGACAACACCCTGGAGAATCTCCTCGGCGACAACTCCGATATCAGCCTCAAATGGGCGAAGCTCACCCCGGACCGGACCTTCGGCGAAGGCGATGCGAGCACGCGTACCATTACCCTCAATCCGCAGTACGTGCCGCAAGGCAACGACAGGGTACCGGACAACTACGAGGGCAAGCACCTGGTCCTTCACACCGTCGCACATGAGGTGAACCACATTCTCAACAACGACGTGCCGAGGCCGTCGAGCTTCCAGCATTTCGAGATCGAATACCGTGCGTGGTCCGTCGGCTTCAAGGCCGAGCACGGCCACTGGCCGACCAATAAGGAGGCGATGGAACGTGTTCGCCACGAGCTCACCGCCCAGGACGGAGGCTACCAGGACATCAAGGGCGCCAGCGGCAAGTTCCACGACGCCATGGCGATCTTCCATTTCCTCAGCCAGGTCACGGGTCGCGAAGTCAACGCGGGCAATATGGATGACATCCTCAAATCGAATCCAGACAACTGGGTAAACTGGAGCCGGGATCCCGACGAGCGCGGCATGAAGCAAGGCGATCGCCCGGCGCCGCACGCCGACGGCAACATCGACAACAGCCAGGCCGATCGAGAGTAACCGCCAGGTCGATGCGCCGGGCGCTACACGGATGGCAGCGCCGCCACGAATGCGATAGCGAGGCTCGATCCCAAACGTGAGGGCCCTCGCAGCGTGCGTCGGCCCGATATCGTAAAACGCACAGGGTTTCGTCTATCGCGATATGAGGTCGCGATAAACAGCAACGCTACCTGCCGCAACACGGCCATCAGGCTTTCGATCGCGTTGGTGCCAAGATTCACATGACTAGCTTCGGCTGGAGCAATTCTGATTATCGGAAAATCAAAGCTTACCAAGCTGCAAGGCGTTGTGAAGAAGGCCCTGTGAAGGTCGAAGCAGCTTCCTCTCGCGAATAGTCGGACCGGCGCTCACCGAAGCCTCGGTTGCCGCCTGGGCGTCGCGACACTTGAACCCGACGCGACTTCGCGCAAGATAACTCCTCGCGATCCAGAGCCGTCACCGCCCATATCGGCGGTGGGTTGCACAAAAAGAGGGGGATCGATTGGGGGGAGTTCTCGAAGGCGTCCGTGTGCTCGATTTCGGGCGCTATATCGCGGGGCCGTATTGCGCGACATTGCTGGCGGAATTTGGCGCGGACGTGATCCGCGTCGAGAAGCGCGACGGCAGCGAGGACCGCTTCGTCGCACCCGTCGGCGCGGACGGCGAGGGCGCGCTGTTCCTGCAGGTCAACCGCAACAAGAAATCGATCACGCTCGATCCGATGAAGGCGGAAGGGCAGGAGGTGATGCGACGGCTGGTTCTGACCGCCGACGTGGTCGTCGCCAATCTGCCGCCGCAGACCTTGCAGGCGATGAAGCTCGACTATGAATCGCTGAAGGCGATCAAGCCCGACATTATTCTAACGACCGCGACCGCGTTCGGCGGGCCGGGCCCGTGGTCGGACCGGGTCGGCTTCGATGGCGTCGGCCAGGTGATGTCGGGTGCGGTCTATATGACTGGCAAGGGCGATCCGCCGTACCGCGCCGGAGTGGCATGGGTCGACTTTGGCACGGCGCTGCATTGCGCCTTCGGCACGCTGATGGCGCTGATCGAGCGCAGCAAGTCCGGGCGCGGCCAGGTGGTCGAGGGCGCGCTGCTGGCGACCGCGCTCACCTTCACCAATGCGACCTTGATCGAGCAGGCCGTGATCGCGGCCAACCGCGTGCCGACGGGCAATCTCGGCCAGACCGCCGCGCCATCAGACATCTACCGCACCAAAGACGGCTGGATGCTGTGCCAGGTCACGGGACAGCCGCTGTTCGTGCGCTGGGCAAAATTGATGGGTGAGGACCACTGGCTGAAAGACCCGCGGTTTTCCGACGACATCAAGCGCGGCGACAACGGCCCCGTCATCAGCGAGCGGATGGCGCGCTGGTGCGCGGAGCGCACCACGCAGGAGGCACTCGATACGCTGGGCGCTGCGAAGATTCCGGCAGGCCCGGTGCTGAGCCCGCAGCAGGCGCTCGACCATCCGCACATCCGCGCCACCGGCTTCCTGAAGGACGTGGATTACCCCGGCCTGCCGAACGCAGCTCCGGTCGCGCGCGCCGCGGTGCGGCTGTCGCAGACGCCGGGCGAGATCGCCACCCGTCCGCCGCAGCTCGGCGAGCACACCGATCTCGTGCTGAAGGAACTCGGCTACGATGCCTCCGCCATCGCGGCGCTGCGCGAGAAGGGCGTGGTGTAGGGACCGTTCGTCGATGGCCGGGATGCGCTCAGGATGACGGTCCCGGGGGCCAACACTTGTCAGGTCCTGCGATCCCGCAGGGTTGCCAGTCCTCCAGCTGCTGCGAAGGCCAGCAGGGCCGCAAGCTGAAAGGTCTTCTGGAAGCCTGCAACGAAACCGTATTTCGTGTTCAGGATTCCGAACGCCAACAGGACGACCGAAGCGGCGGTCACCGTGCCGAGCGTTCGCGTCAGCAGGACGAGGCTGCCCGCAACGCCGCGATCCCTGAGTGGAAGTGCTGCCGTGACGATATCCGAATAGGCAAGCTGGAACAGGCCGAGGCCGATGCCCTGCACGGCGAGCCCCGCAATCAGCAGGATCGTCGGCGTCTGCTCCGTCCAGATGCCGATGAGCAGCAGGCCGCCACCGACCGCGGCGGCGCCCATGACCGCCAATCGTTCGGCGCGGATATGCCGTCCGGCGATGCGCCCGCCGATCGGCGCGGCCAGCACGGCTCCCGCCGCAGCGGTCGCCAGGATGACGCCGCTCTCGGTCAGGGTAGTGCCGGGCACGCGCGCCAGGAAATAAGGCACCAGCAGCCACACCGAGAACGCTGCGAGATTGGTCAGCACGCTGGCGAGATTGAGCAACGCGAAACCCGGTTCTTTAAGGATTTCGACAGCGATGATGGGACGTGTCGCGCGTGACTCGCGGAAGATGAAGGCCGCTAGGGAGACGACGGACAACAGGGCGAACCAGATGGCGGAGAATTCGCGAACGCGATTGATGGCCAGCAGCATGGTGACCAGTCCGAGGACCAGTGCAACGCCACCCGGGATGTCGAAGCGATCGGTCGCCTCGCGCCGTGGCGAGACCGGCATGCCGCGCAACAGGAGCAGCGCGGCGAGCGCGATCGGAGCGCGGAACCAGAACACCGCGGGCCAATCCCAGGCCGCCGTCAGGGCGCCGCCAAGCAGAGGACCCATCATCAGGCCGAGCGAGAACATCATGGTGTAGATGCCAAGCGCCCGGCTGCGCCGTTCCTCGCCATAGAGCCCTGTCACCAGCGCGGCCCCGCCGCTCAGCACCAGCGCAGCGCCGACACCCTGCAGGCAGCGAAACAGCAGCATCGCGCCGAAGCTCGGCGAATAACCGACGAGCAGGAGCGCGGCCGTGCTCCAGACCAGGCCGATCCGGAACACGAGGGCATGGCCGACCGTGTCGCCAATGCGCCCCAGCGCCAGAAGCAGGCTGGCATAGGTCAGCACGTAGGAGATCACGACCCACTGGATATCGCCGATCGAAAGGTCGAATCCCCGGGTGATGGCGGGGAAGGCAATGTTGACCGACGTGTCGAGCTGCGTCGCGGCCGTGCCCAGCCCGATCATGGCGACCTGCCAGGGCTTGGCGTGGAGCAGGCCCGCCGGCGGTTGGGGTGAGGGGCGTTTGGAAATCGAAGTCACGCTGAATTCTAAGGCATGATCCGGAAAAGTGTGAAGCGGTTTTCCCTCGCGACGAGCACGGAACGGCAGCGCGAGGGTGCTTTTTTCCGGCGCCGGTGATTTGATGGGCGAGCACACGAAACAGATAAAGGGAGGCATCCATGACCGACGCGGAGGCTGGACGGACGCGGGACTTCGTGGGCTACGGCCGAACGCCGCCGGATCCCCGCTGGCCAAATGGCGCGCATGTCGCCGTCAACTTCGTCATCAACTACGAGGAAGGCGGCGAGTATTCCGTGCCGGATGGAGACAAGGTTTCCGAGGCTGCGCTGACGGAAGGGGCGACCGCCGCCGTCGCCGGCCGCGACCTCGCGGCCGAAAGCATGTTCCAGTACGGGAGCCGGGCCGGCTTCTGGCGCCTGCACCGGATGTTCACCCGGCGAAACCTTCCCTGCACCGTGTTCGCCATCGCGCGTGCGCTGGAGCGCAACGCGGAAGCCTGCGCGGCGATGCGCGAGGCGGGCTGGGATGTCGCCGGCCACGGCTTGCGGTGGGAGATGCATGCCAACCTCGCCCCCGAAACCGAGCGCGAGCATATTCGTCTGGCCACCGAGATCATAACCCGCTGCGTGGGGACGCGCCCGGAAGGCTGGTACACGCGCTATGCTCCGTCGCTTTCCACGCGAACGATCCTGCTCGACGCGGGATATTCCTACGACAGCGACGCCTATGACGATGAGCTTCCCTACTGGGTGAAGGTCGGCGCGCGCGACCAGCTGGTCGTTCCCTATTCGCTCGTCCACAACGACGTGCGCTTCAGCCGGCAAGGCATCACCACCGGCAGCGACTATTTCGACTACATCCAGAATGCCGTCCAGTGCGTGATCGACGAGGATCCGCCCCGGATGCTCAGCTTCGGACTTCATAACCGCATCATCGCGCATCCGGGCCGCGCCTTCGGCCTCGCCAAGGCGCTCGACTGGCTCGCCCATCATCCCAGGGTGTGGGTCACGCGGCGCGTCGACATCGCCGCGCATTGGCGCAAATGGCACCCGGCGCGCGGGGCTTAGCGGCTGGAAGTGGCGCAGGGCTGCAAGCTCGCTGTCATGACGTGACCGGATTCTCGGCACGCATCTCCGCAAAGGTCTCCTTCGCGACCAGCAGCGCCTCGCGCACCAGGGGCGCGCCGACATAGCCGAGCAGGTGCAAAATCGCCTCGACGAGCTCGTCCTCGGCCCAGCCGTGGTTGCGCGCAAAGCGGATATGCAGTTTCAGCTCCGGGGTCCGCCCTGTCGCGGTGTCGGAGACGACGCAGATCAGCGTCCTGGTCTTGAGGTCGAGCTCGGGCCTCGTCCACAGCGAGCCGAACACCGTCTCCTGCGTCAGTGCCGCAAATTTCTCCATGATCGGATCGGTATAGAGCTGCCGATCGAGCTTATCGGCGTAGGCCGCGCCCATGAGATTGCGGCGCATCGCGCGGCCTTTGGCGCGCAAGGGGCTGTCGGTCATTGCGGCGTTCCTCCTGAGTCAGTTTCCATTTTCCGTTGGGGTCTCGAACGGCGCGTTACGCCGGTTGAGATCGCAGCCGATCGTAGCCGATCAATTGTCGTAGTCGAATCCCAAAAGCGCTGGTCGTGGCCGTCGCGGCGCCGCCGAGTGCCCCGATGAACTCCCGCCGTTTCATGTCCGTCCCCCTAAACGACTGGCTTGATGAATTGACCGCAAACAGACGCGCGGGATGCTCAGCCTTGGACTGCACAACCACATTGTCGCGCATCCGCGCCGCGCCTTCGGCCTGGCAAAAGCGCTCGACTGGCTCGCCAATCATCCCAAAATGTGGATCGCGCGGCGCGTCGACATCGCCGCGCATTGGCGCAAATCACACCCGGTGCGCGGCGCTTGATGCGCGCCGGCACAAACCCACTCTGCAGTCAGGCAGATTCGAGGTCCGTTGTGAGCCTGATAGCGGCGCAATAGCTGACCTCACCAGAGGTCTGAGTTGGGCCAAAAGCCGACACATCACCGACCAATCAAACCCAGCTTCCAAATGCATCCCGCCCCAGCCCACACTTCAAGGCTCCGCCGGGGCCGGCACGGCACCGTTAGTGTTCTAGCCTACGCGATCAATCGCTGGACCAGCGCGGACTCACTCGAGTAGGTCAGGAGCGCCTCGTGGGTTGCCCGGGTAACTCCGACATACGTCAGTCGAACACATTCCTCGATCGCCTCGCCGTGGCGGCCGAGAAACCCCAAACCTGCGATGGCGACGCACGGAAACTCGAGGCCTTTCGCGGTGTGCATGCTCAAGAACCGCACGGCCAACCGCTTCGTCGAAACCCTGTTCCTGTTGTTCTTCGCCATATCGATCGGCACTTCATGCTTGGCGAGTAGCTGAGCGACCCGCTCCCCGATCCAATGCTCCGGATAAAGGCAGGCCATCTGCGGCCACTCGTACCCCGCCTTTTTCCGTCCAAGAAACCACTCGGCGATGCAGTGGGCTTCTGCATCGATGCTCACACACTGCCGCACTTCTGGCTCCAGCCCTTGGCGACCCGCATCTTCCGGCAACAAGATGGCGTGCTCGTCATCGGCTATCGTTCCCGGAGCGCCGATCACGTCCGAAGCGAAGCGTCTTGCAAAGGCGACGATTTGCGAGGTGTTGCGGTAGTTGACCTTCAGCACGGTCGTCCTGCCCTGCGCCTCGATGCCGAGTTGCTTCCACACCGGGCGTTCTCGCCCTTTATAGATAGCCTGTATATCGTCGTAGACGACCATCAGCGCCTTGGTGCGCGGGTTTACCATCTTGGCCGCCAGCGCAAGCCATTGCGGCTCGAAGTCGTGGGCCTCGTCGATCAGGACAGCGTCGTACTGCTCCGCCGGGATATGCCCCTGATCGACAGCTTTCATGACCTCCGAAACGCTGGCAGCCAGCCGTTCTTCGTAGTCGGGATACTCTCGCTCGGATGGGGCGGGAATCCCATAGGTCCGAAGCATCCAGTAACACCATGAATGAAAGGTGCGAACCTGAACGCGATCCTCGACGCCACGACTCTGCATCGTATCTTCAAGCCGCCCGGCGATGCCATTGGCGTAGCACAGGATGAGCACCGGCTTCGTCGCCGCACGCGCCAAATATCCGCTCGAAAGGCAAGGATCAGTGTCTTGCCGGATCCAGCGACGCCGCGAATGATTCGATGCCCTTCTCCCAGGCTGCGCGCCATCTGCTCCTGATGCAGGTCCATCACAGCGAGCGTCCGGTCTGACGGATCGGGCGCCATCGGTTCGTCCAGTGGCAGGGCAATCTGTCGGATGCGAATTTCGGGAAACAGCAGCGCACGCAGCCGGTCGAACTGCGGCATCGACAGCGGCTCTCCGACACGCGTATAAACCATGCGCCACAATCTGGACCGGAATTCTTCAGGGTCTGTGCCCTCAGTCATTTCATCCTTGAATACACATAGATGTTCGGCGAGCACCTCCTTGAGATTGGTCTGGTCGAACTGCTTGCGCGTGATATTGGTGAATACCGCCCCGAAGCCGAACGGAAGAATGGGTCGGCCCTTGAAGCGATGACCGGCTGGAAACAGCAATTGCCCATCCCGCTCCAGCGTGCGCACAACCTCGAACGTATATTTGCGGGCCTGCTCCAGAGGACTGCTTTCCCACACGGTGCCACGACTCGTCAGCAGTTCGACCTTTGTTTTGTCGGCCGAGGCTATTGATTCGAAGCGCCAGTCCTTCACCTCAAGCACGAGCAGGCCGTTCGCCGGATGAACGATGATAAAGTCCGGATGCCGACTGCGAGGGCCTACCGGGAGATTGTGCCAAACGACAGCGTTCTCTTCGAGGAAGTCCTTGAGGCGCTCCGCGAGCCGCAGCTCGCCGTGGGTGTCGAAGCGAGCGAAGCCCAGGCTAGGGATCAGTATTGCCATGCACCCCCCGTTTGACAGTCAACTCAGCCGCGCGAGCAGCGGCCACACTGCGGCTCCGGCACCATTTACTTTGACGATGTCACCTAGCCTCACGGCCTTCTCCCCAGCGCTAAGGATAGGACATCGCATTGTCTCGAACCAGGACCATCAGAGGGGCCGAACGGCGCGGACGTTAGGCCGCTTCGGGTCACCATGCTCTGACTGATCGTAAGATTTCCGATTGGCCGTCAAAAGCTCACATCCGCGCCTCTATGGGTACACGCCTGGTTCGCTCGGCGATCACGCGCAATTCGCTCAATTTTTCTCCAACGTCGCATCGCTGCCAAAGAGCCGGCGCCAAAGAATGGATTTCGGGAGACAATTAAAGTCGATCCTCGAATCCTGCTTTCTTCCTCAAAAATGTGCTTCCGTTTTTCCGAAAGATGTGCTTATCTCCCCCACATCCCGATTCCACAGGAGGGGCGGCTCGCGATCGTCACGGACGTTGGGAGCGGGATGCGATGGACGCGCGGGCTGCGCTTGACGGGCGTGGCCGGTGCGGACGGCGAAATCGTGGGGTCCTGACACCCCGACGCTGGTGTCAAGTTTCGCGGGCGATCCGTGAAGCGACGGTGGCTAAAACGCCCGGTACACCGGGGAGACCACGTATAAGCCGTAAACCATCGCGCAGGGAATGCCGGATCGTTCGGCGGTACCTGTGGTGACTGCCGCCTGCGTTTTTTGTTGCAGGCGGGCCATGGGTGCGGCCTGCATCCGGCATTCCCTGCGCCCTCCTCGACCGAGGACGGCCGACGATCCGGCAAACCTCGGGCGAGTTTCCGCCGCGAGATCGCGGCTTGCTGTGCTGGCGTTCGCTTTCGCGTCTCTTATGGCCGGAATAACCTTGTCCGATGCGGGTTCGATTCCAGGAACCGGTTGCGGCCCCTCGGGCTTGATGTCCGGCGGGAACTTCCCGGCACAATGATCATCCAATAGCGGAGGAGGACACCAACATGGCCGAAGACCAAAGCCCGCCCGCCGGACCCGATCTCGCGCTCGGCGTTTCGCCCGATGACTTCAAGAACGACATGCTGCTCGGCCATGTCGGCCAGGAGGACGTCCTGCTGGCGCGATCCGGCGCGGAGATTTTCGCGATCGATGCGCATTGCAGTCATTATCACGGGCCGCTCGCCGACGGCGTCGTGGCCGATGGCGGCATCCGCTGCCCCTGGCATCATGCCTGTTTCGACCTGCGCACCGGCGAGGCCACGCGCGCGCCGGCGCTGTCGCCGCTCTCGGTCTGGAAGGTGGAGCAGGAGGGCGGCCGCATCTTTGTCCGGCAGAAAAAGGACGAGCCGGCTGCGAAGAAGGCGCCCGCGGATGCGCCGCGCCGGATCGTGATCGTCGGCGGCGGTGCGGCGGGTTTTGCGGCGGCGGAGATGCTGCGGCGCGACGGCTATGGCGGCGAGATCACCATGCTGAGCGACGACCAGGCGCCGCCGGTCGACCGGCCGAATTTGTCCAAGGATTATCTCGCCGGCAGCGCGCCGGAGGAATGGGTGCCGCTGCGCTCCGACGACTACTATCCGGAATCGAAGATCGACCTGCGGCTTTCGACCGGCGTCGCCTCGATTGACGCGAAAGAGAACAAGGTCGTGCTCGCCGACGGCAAGAGCCTGCCCTACGACCGCCTGCTGCTCGCCACCGGCGCCGAGCCGGTCAAGCTGCCGATCCCGGGCGCAGACCAGCCGCATGTCCACACGCTGCGCTCGCTCGCCGATAGCCGCGCCATCATCGCGAACGCGAAGAACGCCAAACGCGCGATCGTCATCGGTGCGAGCTTCATCGGGCTCGAAGCCGCCGCCTCGCTTCGCGCCCGCGACATCGAGGTGCATGTGGTCGCGCCGGAGCAGCGGCCGATGGAGCGCATCCTGGGGCCCGACATGGGCGACTTCGTCCGCGCGCTGCACGAGGAGCACGGCGTGATCTTCCATCTCGGCGATACCGTTGCCGCCATCGACGGCAGGAAGGCGACGCTCAAGAGCGGCGGCACGCTGGAAGCGGATCTGGTCGTGGTCGGCGTCGGCGTGCGTCCGCGGCTGATATTGGCCGAGCAGGCAGGTCTCAAGATGGACCGCGGCGTGAGCGTGAATCAGTATCTCGAGACCAGCGTTTCAGGCATCTTTGCCGCCGGCGACATCGCGCGCTGGCCCGATGCCCATTCGGGCGACAGCATCCGCGTCGAGCATTGGGTGGTGGCGGAGCGTCAGGGCCAGGCCGCCGCGCGCAACATGATCGGGTTGCGCGAGGTTTTCGACGCCGTGCCGTTCTTCTGGAGCCAGCACTACGACGTGCCGATCAACTATGTCGGCCACGCCGAGAAATGGGACGAGATCGCGATCGACGGCGATATCAGGGGACGCGACTGCGTGCTGCGTTACAAGGCCAAGGGACGCGTGCTCGCCGTCGCCTCGATCTACCGCGACGTCGACAGCCTCAAGGCCGAGCTAGCGATGGAGAAGGCGATGGCCTGACGGCCCGTCGCCGACCCGCGCCCGGGGGCCTCGTTCCGATCAAATTCAAATAGTGGCAGCCGAAACGGAACGGAATGCGTCAGCCCGCATTGCCTTGGCATCAGGCGCCTCGCCTGAGGATCAAAAAATAAAGCGAAGCGGGGGCATCGCAGTCCAAGAGGCTGTCCGGATGCCACAGAATGTCACCCAAAAGCTGATTGCGGCCCACCTCGCTGGCGGAAAGATGCGCGCGGGCGAGCCCATCTCGATCCGCATCGACCAGACGCTCACGCAGGATGCGACCGGCACGATGGTGATGCTGGCGCTGGAGGCGATCGGCCTCGATCGCGTCAGCACCGAGCTCAGCGCGCAATATGTCGATCACAACCTGCTGCAGGTCGACCATCTGAACGCGGACGATCACCTTTTCCTGGAGAGCGCGTGCCGCCGTTTTGGCCTGTGGTATTCGCGCGCCGGCAACGGCATCAGCCATGTCGTGCACATGCAGCGCTTCGGCAGGCCCGGCAAATCCCTGCTCGGCGCCGACAGTCACACGCCCGCAGCCGGTGCGCTGGGCATGCTGGCGATCGGGGCCGGAGGCCTTGACGTTGCGCTCGCGATGAGCGGCGAGCCGTTTCCAACGGCCATGCCGGCGATATTCGGCGTCAGGCTCACGGGTCAACTACCGGCCTGGGTGAGCGCCAAGGACGTCATCCTCGAAATGCTGCGGCGCCATGGCGTCGCCGGCGGCGTCGGCAAGGTGATTGAATATTTCGGCCCCGGCCTGCACTCGTTGTCCGCGATGGACCGGCACGTGATCGCCAATATGGGCGCCGAGCTCGGCGCGACCACCACGGTGTTTCCCTCGGACCGAAGGACACGTCGCTTCCTTGAAGCCAACGGCCGGCAGGCCGACTGGCTGGAAATCACTGCCGACAGCGGCTGCAGCTACGATGACGAAGACTCGATCGATCTGTCGAAGCTCGAGCCGCTGATCGCGACGCCGTCGAGCCCGGGCAATGTCGTCAGGGTGAGCGAGGTTGCGGGCAAACCGATCTATCAGGCTTATATCGGATCGTCCGCCAATCCCGGCTGGCGCGACTTCGCGGTCGCCGCCGAGATCGTTCGCGGCGGCCACGTTCCTGTCGGGGTGTCGTTCGACGTCAACCCGACGTCTCGCGAGACGCTGGAAGCCTTGATCGTCGATGGCCGCCTCGCGGCGCTGGTTGGTGCGGGCGCGCGCGTCCACCAGACCGGTTGCAACGGCTGCATCGGCATGGGCCAGGCGCCCGCGGTCGGGCGCAATTCACTCCGCACGACGCCGCGCAACTTTCCCGGCCGTTCGGGCACCGAGGAGGACTCGGTATTTCTCTGCTCGCCGGAAACCGCCGCCGCCTCGGCGCTTGCCGGGCGAATTACCGATCCGCGCACGCTGAAAACGGCCTGCCCGGAACTCAGCGATCCGATCCGGCTGACGGTGAATGCCGAGCTGCTCGAGGGCCCGCTTACGGCCGAGCAGGCGCGAACGGTCCAGCTCGTCAAAGGTCCGAACATCCGCTCCCTGCCGAATTTCGATCCGCTTCCCGACCAGCTTGCGGTGCCCGTCCTTTTGAAGATGGGCGACAATGTTTCGACGGACGAGATTCTTCCGGCCGGCGCCAGGGTGCTTCCCTATCGCTCGAACCTCCAGAAGATCAGCGAATTCGCTTTCGAGCGTATCGACCGGAGCTATGTCGAGCGCGCGCGTGCCGCACGCCCAGGCCATGCCGTGGTCGCAGGCCGCAACTATGGCCAGGGCTCCTCGCGCGAGCATGCCGCGGCGGCGCCGCGAAACCTGGGGCTGAGGATCGTGCTGGCGAAGAGTTTTGCCCGCATTCACCGCCAGAACCTCGTCAATTACGGCATTCTGCCTCTGATCTTCGCTGAAGAAGCCGACCACGACCGGTTGCAGAAGGCGGATGTCTTGCGTGTCGACAATCTGCGCCGCGCACTCAAGAACGGCGAGGACATCACGCTCGATTGCCGCGGGCCGGTGCGGACGCGCCATGGCCTCACGGCGTTGCAAGTCGATGTGATCCTCGCCGGCGGGCTGATCAACTGGCGCAGGAACGAGTCCCAGGCGGCGGCGTAGGCGGCAAAGGAGGACACGACGTTGAATGACAATAAGGACCTAGGTCCCAACAACGCGCAAATCTACAAGGTGGCGCTCGCAAGTATCGTCGGCTCCATCATCGAGCAGTATGATTTCCTGGTCACGGGCGTGATTGCCGCGACGATCTGGGGCGATGTTTTCTTCAAGCTCCCGAAACTTGCCGCCGCGGCGGCAGCCATCGGCATTTACGGCATCGGCATCATCATCCGTCCGGTCGGCGCCTATCTGTTCGGTCATCTTGCCGATCGATATGGACGCAAGGACGCGCTGGTCTATGCGCTGGTGCTGATGGGAGCCAGCACGCTCCTGATCGGGCTGACGCCGGGTTATGACACGATCGGTGCGACAGCCGCGGTGCTCCTGATCGTGCTTCGGCTGGTGCAGGGCATCAGCTTTGGCGCCGAGTTCGGCACCGCCGCGACCTGGGTCGCCGAGCAGGCGGCACGCTCACGCTTCCGCGCCTTCTGGAGTGCGTGGGTGGGCTTTGCCATCCCGATCGGGCTGTTGCTCGGCTTCGGGTCCGTCATCGCCGTGAAATCGCTGATGACGCCGGAGGCGTTCGCGGCCTGGGGATGGCGCATCCTGTTCGTGCTGGGCTTCCTGGTCGCGATCGTCGGCGTCTTCATCCGCACCCGCACCGAGGACAGTTTCGTATTCGAACGCCACCGGGCGCACGAGGAGGTGCTGCAATATCCGGCCACGCAGGTCTGGCGCGAGATGCCGCGCGTCATTCTGCGCACCTCACTGGTGAATGCCATGTTCGGAGGCGCGTTCTTTCTCTACTTCGTGTTTGGCACGAGCTACATGAAGGCGGTCGGATTTGCCGGATCGGAGCCGGAGCAGATCGGCCTCATCGCCGCGGCATTCATGCTGGTCTTCATGATCGCGGGCTCCTGGCTGGCCGACCAGATCGGCCGGCGTGCCGTGCTGCTGATTGCCGCGGTCGTGTTGCTGCTGTTTGCGATTCCCTATTTCTATCTCGTCAACACCGGCAGCTTCATGCTCGCCACGATCGGCGAAGTCATCGGCTTCGGGTTCGTCTTCGGATTTGGCTACGGGGCAATTCCAGCCTTCTACACCGAGAATTTTCCGACCCGCTACCGCGCGTCGGGTGCCAGCGCCGGCTATCAGATTTCGCAGGTCTATGGCGGCGGGCTGATCCCGATCCTTGCCGGCCTCATTCTCAAGGCCTACGGAATTCATGAGGCCTATATCTACATCGGGCTGCTCGTGATGGTTTACGCAATACTTGCGATCCTGGCTATCCTCGCCTCGCCCGAGACCAGGACCGTCAATCTCGAAGGCTCGATGGCGCGTGGCTAAAGACCCCGCGCCATCGGCGAGATGCGGCGATCACGCGCCCTGCGGCACCTGATCGAGAAAGCCGGTGATGCTGCGGATGCGGCCTTCTTTCAGCACCACGAAATCGGTGCCCTTGATCGGGCTGTCGACGCCGTCGGGGCCGAGGCCCCAGCAAAAGCGAACGTGGTCGCCATAGCCGTTCGGCTCGCCGATCAGCTTGAATTTGAAATCCGGGAAGCGCTGCTGCACGCCTGCGATCAGAGCATCGACGCCGTCACGGCCGTCGCCGCTCATCACGGGATCGACGTATGTCGCGTCCGCCGTCCAGTCCGCGCTGAGCATTTCGCGGCGGCGGGTTTGCGCGCGCTCGTTCCACAGCTCGATGTAACGGCGGGCAATCGTGGTGACGTCGGTCATGTCTCTCATCTCCTCTTGTTGAGCCGTCTTGCTCGGCGGCTCAACAATGGGAGAGGAGGGAGGCCAAATCGATTACCTTGGAGGTCAAGATATTTACCGGGGTCGATCTTGCGCTACGGCTCGATCTTGAGCGTCGCCTTCATGTTGGGATGAAAGCGGCAGTAATAGTCGACGGCGCCGGCCTTCTTCAGAACATAGGTCACCGTCTTCTTCGGCGGCATGGTCACGTCGAAGTCGCCGTTCCTCGCCGTGGCGGTGTGGACGAGCACGTCCTTGTTAATGAGCTCGAGGGTGTCGCCGACCTTGGCCGAAGCCTCGGCCGGCGAGATCACCATGTTCTCCATGACGATCTGGATCGTCGCGGCATGCGCCGGGGCCGCCATCGCGCCGATGGCGAGGCTGGCTGCGATCAGGCGAAGGCGTCCGGGCTGCATGGGCGATACTCCTCGTTCAGACGCGTTACTTCAGGCCTGCGGCGACATGCTCGGCATGCTGCTCGTGGCCCTGGAAGATCTTCAGGCCGGTCTGCAGCAGGCCCTTCAGCTCGGCGTTGCTGGCCGACGGGATGAGCTGCTTCTCGAGCGCGCCGTTGACCGTCTTGTGATAGGCGACCTCGTTGGCGACATAGGCCTTGTCATAGGCCGCGCCGGAGAGCTTGCCGAGCTCGGCGAGCTTGTCGGCGGCCGCCTTCGACAGCGCCTTGGAGGTGTCGTTGTCCTCCGGCTTGACGTTGAGCTTCTTGACGAGGTCGAGCGCCTGCTTGTTGACGGCCTCATGGTCGCGCACCATGTCGTCGGCGAACGCCCTGACGTCCTTGTTGCTGGCCTTGCTCTGCGCCTGCTTGGCGGCGGCGATATCGATCACGCCCGCGGTGTAGGCGATATGCGCGATCTGCGGATCGGTGAGTTTGCCTTGCGCGAAAGCCGCGCCACTTAAAAGCGTCATTGCGGCGATCGCCGCACCCAAACGAACGAACATGTTCTGATCCTCCTGTGGCGCCACATTGGCGCTTGTTGTGCACAGGAGTTGGATGACGAAGGTGTTGCGAGGTTCCCGAAAAAAGTTACGCGTAGCCCAGTCGTTTCAGCACGGCCGCAGTCAGGCGGTCGCAGCGGCGGCCTGCGAACGGAAAAGCTTCCATCACCACCGGACCGATCTTCTTCTCGACATTGTCGCGCAGCATGGCGCGGGCGCGGTGCAGCCGCGTCTTCACCGTCTCCGGCTTCAGGTCGAGGATCTCGGCGGTCTCCTCCACGTTCATGCCCTCGAGCACGCGCGTGATGAAGACGATGCGGAACGGTTCGGGCAATTCGTCGATCGCGCCTTCGACGACATGCTGGATTTCGCGCTGGGCCATGGATTTTTCCGGATCGTCTGCGGCGGACATCAGGGGAAACTGGATGATCT